>Ga0066256_1005492_pt1 | contig 10460 bp, 9 predicted proteins | sample ThiBio_1000_biof_FD_87107 | JGI IMG/M metagenome (GOLD analysis project Ga0066256, IMG submission 87107) | Wastewater bioreactor microbial communities from Cape Town, South Africa - Thiocy_expt_1000_biof (version 2) | ecosystem: Engineered > Bioreactor > Thiocyanate-remediating >... | reverse complement strand
TTCCTCGTCGCGAATGCTGGGTGCCTTGCTGGGGGTCGCCGGCACCTCTTCCACGGAACGCTCCGGCACTTCGCGGCCGACGAGGCCGGCGGCAAACAGCATCAGCCAGATGGTCGGGATGCCGAAAACGACGCCGAGGATGGTCGCGAAGGTGCCGGTGGGATAGGCGCCGACGAACAACGCCGGAAAGCGCAGGATCATGTCGCCGATGACGCCGCCGATGCCGTTGGGGATCGGCCAGGTGAGCGGTGCGGGAAAGCAGCCGACCACGGCGGAGCAGACGATGGCGCCGCACAACCAGGCGGCAATACGGGCGGGAATGCGGTTGATGGTGCGGCCGCTGACCATCGCCAGCGACCAGGCCAGCACCGGCAGCAGCGAGATGACGCTCGACAGGCCGAGGAACTGCATCATCAGATCGGCGAAGGCAGCGCCGCCGTGGCCAAGGATATTCGTCGGCGCATTGCTGGTGGCGTAGGAAAAGCTCGGGTCGGAGACATTCCAGGTCGCCAGCGCCGCAACCGCAAGCGCCAGGCAGAGGAAAAGCCCGAGGCCGGCGAGCGCCAGCGCCTGCCGCCATACGAATGTCGTGAGCGTGAAGCGATGGCGCCCATCCATCGCTGCCGAAGTGCTTCTGCCCATATCTGCGGTCCGTCCATGCTCTTTCGGTGGTGCGAATCGACGGCCGCCGGGACCGGACTCGCATTATTCCAGCACAGCCTAGGCAGATGACGGTTAAAGTCGCATTAACCATCCAGCCGTTGAAGGCGGTTAACGGCAGATAAATCCGCTGCGACAAAAAAGAGCCCGAACCTTGAGGGGTCCGGGCCAAAAGCGGTCTATTTGCATAGGCCGCGACGGGATGTTCAGCGGCGCCTGCTGTCCCCCGGCGCCGCAAACTTTCTTAATTGTGGTAGGCGGCTTCACCATGCGAGGCGAGGTCGAGACCTTCGCGCTCGGCTTCCACCGGCACGCGCAGGCCGACGATGACGTCGACGATCTTGTAGAGGATTGCGGACACGACGGCGCACCAGACGATGGTGATGACGACGGCGACGATCTGGGTCCAGGTCTGCGAGGCGATGGAGAAATCCGCCGCGCCGGTTCCGCCAAGCGCCGGAGCCGTCAGGATGCCGGTGCCGACGGCGCCGATGATGCCGCCGATGCCGTGGACGCCGAAGACGTCAGCCGTATCGTCGTAACCGAACTTGTTCTTGACCGTGGAGACGAAGAAGTAGCAGACCGGCGACGCGATCAGGCCGAGAATGATCGAGCCGATCGGACCGATGGAGCCGGCAGCCGGCGTGACGGCGACGAGACCGGCGATCATGCCCGAGGCGGCGCCCAGCATCGAGGCCTTGCCGCGAGCGAAGCTTTCGACGAGTGCCCACGCCACGATGGCGCCGGCCGTCGCCAGGAAGGTATTGATGGTGGCGAGGACCGCGCCTCCGCTCGCTTCGAGGTTGGAGCCGGCGTTGAAACCGAACCAGCCGAACCACAGCATCGCGGCGCCGACCAGCGTCAGCGTCATGGAGTGCGGGGCCATCATGTCCTTGCCGAAGCCGGTGCGCTTGCCGACCATGATCGCGCCGACCAGGCCGGCGACGCCGGCATTGATGTGAACGACCGTGCCGCCGGCGAAGTCGAGTGCGCCCATGTTGAAGATCAGGCCGCTGCCGTCCCAGACCATGTGGGCGATCGGGAAATAGACGAACGTTGCCCAGAGGATGGTAAACAGCACGGCGGCCGAGAACTTGATGCGCTCCGCGAAGGCGCCGATGATCAGCGCCGGGGTGATCGCGGCGAAGGTCATCTGGAAGGCGATGAACGTGTATTCGTAAATCACGGCGCCGCAGTTACAGCAGGCGGAGGTAAAGTAACGGGACACGCCGGACAGGAAGAGATCGCCAATACCGCCAAACTGGGCGCTAGCCCAACCGCCGAAGGCGAAGGAGTAACCGTAGACCTCCCAGACGATCATCATCGTCGCGCCGATGACCGTGCACTGCATCAGTACCGACAGCATGTTCTTGGCGCGCACGAGGCCGCCATAGAACAGCGCCAGACCGGGAATAAGCATGAACAGGACGAGAATGGTCGCCAGATACATGAAGGCGGTATCGGCCTTGTCCGGAACCGGTGCGACAGCGGCGACGGCTTCAGTCGCAGCCGGCGCGGTCTCCTGCGCGAAGGCGACGACCGGCGCCAGGAGCAGCGCGCTGGCGGCTGCCATACGGCTCGACAGCGGGGAAAGCTTGGAAAAAGACATCTGAAAAAACTCCCTGATCAGCCGGATTACAGCGCTTCGGAATCGGTTTCGCCGGTACGGATGCGCACGGCATGGTCAATCGCGTAGACAAAGATCTTGCCGTCACCGATCTGGCCGGTCTTGGCGGCAGCGGCGATCGCCTCGACGGCCTTTTCGGCGAGTTCGGAAGCCACGGCGATCTCGATCTTCAGTTTCGGCAGGAAGCTGACGGCATATTCCGTGCCGCGATAGATTTCCGTGTGCCCCTTCTGCCGCCCGTAGCCTTTGACTTCGGTGACGGTCAGGCCCTGGATGCCGATCGCCGTGAGGGCTTCACGCACCTCATCCAGCTTGAACGGCTTGATGATGGCCATCACAATTTTCATTTGGTATCCCATCCTCTTGATTTTTACCTCGGCGCTGAGCCGACTCTCCTTGCCGCTGGCAAGAACAATCAAGCAGCGACTGGCTTACACCATTCAAGGCGCGTGCCAGATTCGCTGGACGGGTTTAAGTTATTGAAAATTAAAAGCTATAATTTCAACAGCCAAGAAACGGGCAACTGACTGGGTTTTGATTGCGCAAAATTTATGCAACATCAATAAAATGAGTAATTTTTATTCATTTGCCTTTTTCCGAATCAAACCTTCCTGCGCCACCGAGGCCACCAGCAGGCCGGAGCGGGAAAACAGGCTGCCGCGCGTCATGCCACGGGCACCCGATGCGCTCGGACTGTCCTGGGTATAGAGCAGCCAGTCGTCGAGCGGAAAGGGACGGTGGAACCACATGGCATGGTCGAGGCTGGCGACCTGCAGCGTCTGGTCGAAGATCGACGTGCCGTGGGCATAAAGCGAGGTATCGAGCAGCGTCATGTCGGAGAGGTAGGCGAGGATCGCCGCCTGCAGCCTTCGGTCGGCCGGAACCGGGCCGGTGGTGCGCACCCAGACATCCTGGCGCGGCGGCAGCTTTTCCGCGGAAACGTAATGGGTGAGGGCGGTCGGGCGGATCTCGATGGCCCGCCGGCGCGTCCAGTAACGGCGGATCGGCTCCGAAGCATGCGCCAAAAACTCGCTCTTGACGCGCTCCTCGTCCAGCAGTTCTTCCGGCTGCGGCACCGCAGGAATGCCGATCTGATGATCAAATCCCGGCTCTTCCAGCTGGAAGGAGGCCGACATGGAAAAGATCGGCTTGCCGTGCTGGATCGCCACCGTGCGCCGCGTGGTGAAGCTGGCGCCGTCACGCATGCGCTCGACCTGGTAGAGGATCGGCACCGAGGGATCGCCGGGCCGCATGAAATAGGCGTGCAGCGAATGCACGAACCGGTCCGCATCGACGCAGCGCTGCGCCGCCATCAGCGCCTGGGCGATGACCTGGCCGCCGAACACCCGCTGCCAGTCGGTCTGCGGGCTCTGGCCGCGATAGAGGTTCTCCTCGATCTTTTCGAGATCGAGCAGGTCGAGAAGCTGCTCCATCGGGGAAGGGGAGTTTTCGGGTCGCGACATTTTGAACAAACTCCGGCGGTAGGAAGGGACCGACACATCCTCTATAGTCGGGCCTTCGGATACTCAAGCAACTAGGGAGCGGACAATGATCGATATGCTGGTGGTGGGTGGCGGTTATGTCGGCCTTTCGCTGGCGGTTGCCGTCAAGCAGGCCGCCCCCCACCTTGCCGTCGAGGTGCTGGAAGCAGCGCCCGAAGACGCCTGGCGCAACGACGGCCGCGCCTCGGCGATCATCGCCGCCGCCTCGCAACTGCTCGGCATCCTCAGCGTCTGGCAGGATATCGAACCCGAAGCCCAGCCGATCACCCGCATGGTCGTCACCGATTCGCGCACCGGCGATCCCGTGCGCCCGGTGTTCCTGACCTTTGCCGGCGAGGTGACGGAGGGCAAACCCTTTGCCCACATGATCCCCAACCTCGCCCTCGTCGGCGCCCTGCGCCAGGCCTGCGAACGTCTCGGCGTGACGATCCGCCACCGCACGACGGCATCCGGTTTCTCGGCCGGCAGCACCCATGTCGACGTCACCCTGGCGGACGGCTCGCCCTTGCAGGCGCGCCTGCTGGTCGCCTGCGACGGCGTGCGCTCGAAACTGCGCGACATGGCCGGCATCAAGACGGTGCGCTGGGACTACGGCCAGTCCGGCATCGTCACCACGGTCGAGCACGAACGGCCGCATGACGGCTGCGCCGAAGAACATTTCCTGCCCGCCGGCCCCTTCGCCATCCTGCCGTTGAAGAACAACCGCTCCTCGCTGGTCTGGACCGAACGCACCGCCGATGCCGACCGCCTGGTGCGCGCCGACGATCTGGTCTTCGAGGAGGAACTGGAGCGCCGCTTCGGCCACAAGCTCGGCCGCCTTGCCGTCGTCGGCGACCGGCGCGCCTTTCCGCTCGGCCTGACACTGGCGCGCGATTTCGTCGCGCCGCGTTTTGCGCTTGCGGGTGACGCGGCCCATGGCATCCACCCGATTTCCGGGCAAGGGCTCAATCTCGGCTTCAAGGATGTGGCGGCACTGGCGGAAACCATCGTCGAAGCCGACCGCCTCGGCCTCGATATCGGCTCGCTGACGATCCTGAAGCGCTACCAGACCTGGCGCCGCTTCGACACGTTCCGCATGGGCGTCACCACCGACGTGCTCAACCGGCTGTTTTCCAACGACATCGGCCCGCTGCGGCTGATGCGCGATTTCGGCCTCGGCCTGGTGGAGCGGATGCCGAAACTCAAGGATTATTTCATCGGCGAGGCGGCCGGGCTGACGGCGAAAAACAATCCACGCCTGTTGGCGGGGCAACCGATCTGAACGACGGTCAATCCTCCAGCCGGCGGGCTTCCGACACCAGCATGATCGGAATGCCGTCGCGGATAGGATAAGCGAGCCTGGCGCGCTCCGAAACGAGTTCGTTCGTGTCCCGATCGAAGGAAAGGCGCCCCTTGGTCAGCGGGCAGACGAGCAGTTCCAAGAGCCGCGGATCGACCTTGCTGAGCTTTTCATCCATCACTGCAGGACCGTGTCGGAATCGTCGCCGCCGGCGATGACGATTTCGGTGATGGCGATCAGTGTTTCCGCCCGTGTCTTGAGGTCGGGCGCCTCGAGCAGCGCCTGCTTTTCCGCCGGCCCGAAGGGCGACATCATCGACACCGAATTGACCAGCGTCATGTTGCTTGCCCGCTCGACGCTGTCCCAGTCGGCTTCCAGCTTGTTGGCGTCGAGATAGGCGCGGAACGCCGCCAAAAGCGCCTGGCGGTCGATGCTGCTGTCCTCGTTCGCCATGGTGAGATCGGCGATGAACGGCGCGATGCGGAAAGTACGGTAGGGCTTGTGGCTCGCCACCTCCTCGATCAGCCGGTAGCGGCAGATGCCGGTGAGCGAGGTGATATAGCGCCCGTCGCCGGTCTCGGCGATCGAGGTGATGCGTCCGAGGCAGCCGACCTGGCAGAATTCCGAATGGATCTGCTCGGAATAGGACGGTTGCACCATGCCGATCAGCCGGTTGTGGGCAAGCGCATCGTCGAACATCATCAGGTAGCGCGGCTCGAAGACATTCAGCGGCAACTGTCCGCCCGGCAGCAGCAGCGCCCCGGACAGCGGAAAGATCGGGATTGTTTCCGGCAGATCACCCTGTTTCAGATATCTGGCGTTTCCCGCTTGCATCAGAGCACGTCCCGTCTGTTTTTATGCCGGCTCCTTCGTCCGTGATCCGGCGTCCGCACCTTAATTTGGTGCGTTCGCCGGAAAACACAAGATGTTTTACGAAAACAGGATCGAGGAGAGCTTGCGCCGCGCCGCAATCGTCGCCGGATCTTTTACGCCCCAGACATCGAAGAACTGCAGCAACTGGCGACGGGCGCCATCGTCGTCGAAAGCGCGGTCGCGGCGCATGATGAACAGCAGGTGGTCGGCCGCCTCGTCGCGCTTGCCTTCCACGTTGAGGATCTTGGCAAGCTTCATCCGTGCTTCGTGATGTTCCGGATTGAGTGCCAGCTCGTGCTCGATGGCGACGGGATCGCCGAGCTTGCGCGCTTCCTCGATCTGGTCGAGCTTTTTCACCACCGCCTGGATCGCCGCATCCTTGGCGATGTCCTCGGGCAGGCTGTTGACCAGTTCGCGCGCCTGTCCGTGCTCGCCGCCGGCAATCAGGCTTTCGGCGAGGCCGGCCAGCGCCCGGACGTTTTTGCCATCGGCCTGCAGCACGGCGCCGTAAAGCTGGGAGGCCGCTTCGAAATCGCCCGCTGCGGCAAGGCCGTCGGCCTCGTCGAGCACGGCGGCGATCTCGACGGCCGGATCGTCAGCGGCGGGGCCGGCGATACGATCGATGAACTGGCGGATCTGGCTGTCCGGCACCGCCCCCATGAAACCGTCCACCGGACGGCCGTTGACGAAGGCGATCACCGCCGGAATCGACTGGATGCCGAGCTGGCCGGGAATGGACGGATGATCGTCGATGTTCAGCTTGACCAGCTTGACGCGGCCGCGCGCCTCGTCGACCACCTTTTCCAGCACCGGCGTCAGTTGCTTGCACGGGCCGCACCAGGGCGCCCAGAAATCGACGAGAACCGGCTGGCGGCGCGATTCTTCCAAGACGTCCTTGGAGAAGGCGGCCGTCGTCGTGTCCTTGATGTGACCGCCCGCCGCCGGCGCGCCGCCGAGATCGACGGATGCAGACATCTGGCTGCCGAAGGAACCGCCATAAGGATTGTTGTTCACGCCGCTCATCAAATCTCTCCCGCCATCACCGGCCTTGCCGGCCGTTTTCACTGGTCATCGCCTGCCGGCTTAAATCGTATGTCAGGCCGTGACTTTCAAGACAAGCGGCGTGTGGCCCGTCGCTTCCATAAAGCGGACCAGATCGTCGCGCGCAATCGATGTCGTGGCATCGTTGAACAGCGGATGGCAGTTGATGATGTCGTGTTTCATCAGATCCGCATCGAGCACGAAGGTGACGTTGTGGCCGGTATCGTTGATGGCGCCGAAAGCCGTAACGGAGCCGGGCTGCACACCCAGATAGTCCATCAGCTTTTCCGGCTTGCCGAACGATACCTTGCTGGCGCCGCCGATCAGCGTGTGCACCGTCTTCAGGTCCACGGCGGCATTTTCCTCGACGGTCAGCAGGAAGAACTGGTCCTTCTTGTCCTTCACGAACAGGTTCTTGGTGTGGCCGCCGGGAATTTCGTCCCGCAGCGACACCGATTCGGCAACGGTATAGACCGGGGGGTGATCCTTGGTGGCATGCTTTATGCCCAGTTCGTCGAGAAACCGGAAAAGCTCGTCGCGCGTCTTTGGTGCCGTCTCTGTCATGTCCATTCCCATGGGTCTAAATCGATGCGCCGGAGGCCCGGCCGCCTCTGATACGATCCGCGGACCGTTTTTGCAATCGTTGATGTCCAATCGAAAACCCAGCATTTCCAGGCCTTTTGCCCCTCAAAATCCGCTGGCCGAAATTTTTCTCGAAGAAATCGTCATTTCCCTGTTGCATTTGAAAATCGTTTGGGCGATATAGCGCCCGTCGCCGGCAACGAGCGGCCCACGGTCCAGCTAACTACCACAGACCGATGGATTGATGAGCGGGTGTAGCTCAGTGGTAGAGCACAACCTTGCCAAGGTTGGGGTCGAGGGTTCGAATCCCTTCGCCCGCTCCAATTTCTCCCAGACACATCGAAATTGAAAATCAGCCTTGTGGCTGCCCTTGGCCGCAATTTCGTCGTTCGTGAAACAACCTGGCCGTGACTGCGTCCCGCCATCGCGGGAAAGCCTTTCCCTTTGATGCCACTTTGCGTTATGGGCAGTGCCCATGAACCATGAAACATTTGCGATCCTGCTCGGTGGCGCGCTGACGCCGAACGACCGGCTGAAGGCGGCGCTTGCCGGCGCTCGCTTCATTGCCGCCGACGGCGGCATGCGGCATGCGGCGGCCCTCGGTGTCCAGCCCGAGCTCTGGGTCGGCGACTTCGATTCGACCTCGCAGCAACTTCTCGACACCTGGCCGAACGTGCCGCGCCAGCCCTATCCGGCCGCCAAGACGGAAACCGATGGCGAGATCGCCGTTTCCGAGGCGCTGGAGCGCGGCGCCGGCCGCATCATCCTGGCCGGGGCGCTGGGCGGCGACCGCAGCGACCACGCGCTGCAGCATTATCTTTCCGCCATCGGCCTAGCGCAAACCGGCAAGGACGTGCTTTTGACCTCGGGCGACGAGGAAGCCGTGCCGCTGCTGCCCGGCAAGAAGATCCTCGACCTGCCCGCCGGCTCGCTGTTTTCCGTACTCGGCTTTACCGAGCTTGACGGATTGTCGCTGGAGAACGTGCGGTATCCGCTGGAGCGCTTCCATTTGCCCTTCGGCTCGTCACGCACCATATCCAATGTCGCGAACGGTCCGGTGACCTTTACCCTTCACGCCGGCAAGGCCCTGATCCTTGCCCGTCCCTTCGATTTCAGCGGAGCCTGACCCTTGGCGCCTCCTATTCTCAAACTCGACGATATCCGTCTCAGCTTCGGCGGCGCGCCGCTGCTCGACGGCGCGAACCTGCAGCTCGAACCCGGCGACCGCATCTGCCTCGTCGGCCGCAACGGCTCGGGCAAATCGACCCTGATGAAGATCGCCGCCGGCCTGGTCGAAGCGCAGTCCGGCGAGGTGTTCCGCCATCCCTCGGCCACCGTGCGTTATCTGCACCAGGCGCCGGATTTCGACGGCTACGACACGGTGCAGGCCTATGCCGAGGCCGGTCTTGGCCCCAGCGACGATCCTTACCGCGTCGCCTATCTGCTCGAACATCTGGGCCTCACCGGCAGCGAGGCGCCGCAGAGCCTTTCCGGCGGCGAAGCCCGCCGCGCGGCGCTGGCACGCGTCATGGCGCCGGAACCGGATATCCTGCTGCTCGACGAGCCGACCAACCATCTCGACCTGCCGACCATCGAATGGCTGGAAGGCGAACTGCAGAAGACCAGGTCCAGCCTCATCCTGATCTCGCACGACCGGCGATTCCTCGAAAAGGTCTCGACGGCGACCGTCTGGCTCGATCGCGGCACCTCTCGCCGCCTCGACCGAGGCTTTGCGCATTTCGAGGCCTGGCGCGACCAGGTTCTGGAAGCCGAAGAGCTGGAGCAGCACAAGCTCGGCAAGGCGATCGAGCGCGAAGAGCACTGGCTGCGTTACGGCGTCACCGCGAGGCGCAAGCGCAACATGCGCCGTCTCGGCGAGCTGCAGACCATGCGCGCCACCTATCGCGGCCACAAGGGACCGCAGGGAACGGTGCAGGCCACGGTCTCCGATGCGCGCGAATCCGGCAAGCTGGTCATCGAAGCGGACAAGATCACCAAGGCTTACGGCGAACGCACCATCGTCGCGCCCTTCTCCATCCGCGTCCACCGCGGCGATTGCATCGGCCTCGTCGGCCCGAACGGCGCCGGCAAGACGACATTGCTGAAAATGCTCACCGGCCAGCTGGAGCCGGATTCGGGCACGATCAAGCTCGGCACCAATCTCGAAATCGCCACCCTCGACCAGAAGCGCGAGGATCTCGACCTCACGGATACGCTGGCGAACTACCTGACGGATGGGCGCGGCGAAAACCTGCTGGTCAACGGCGAGCAGCGGCATGTCACCGGCTATATGAAGGAATTCCTCTTCCAGCCGGAGCAGGCACGCACACCGATCCTCAGCCTGTCCGGCGGCGAGCGGGCGCGGCTGATGCTGGCCCGCATCCTGTCGCGGCCGGCGAACCTCCTGATCCTCGACGAACCGACCAACGACCTCGATATCGAAACGCTGGACCTGCTGCAGGAGATCGTCGCCGGCTTTCCCGGCACCGTCATCCTCGTCAGCCACGACCGCGATTTCCTCGACCGCACCGTGACCTCGACGATCGCGCCGGCCAATCCGGAGGACCCGGACGGCCGCTGGATCGAATATGCCGGCGGCTACTCCGACATGCTGGCGCAGCGCAAGGGCGCACTCGACGAGAAGCGCAAGGCCGAGAAGGCGGAAAAGGCGAAGACGACGGAAACGGCAACTGCCGAGAGCCAGAAGGCCAAGGGCAAGCTGTCCTACAAGCAGAAATTCGCGCTGGAAAACCTGCCGAAAGACATGGCGAAGGCGGAAGCCGAGATCGCCAGGCGCGAAGAGAAGATGGCCGACCCCAATCTTTTCTCCAAGGACCCTGCCACCTTCAACAAGCTCGCGGCGGAAATGGAAAAACTGCGCGACAGCCTGACGAAG
>Ga0066256_1005491_pt1 | contig 10463 bp, 4 predicted proteins | sample ThiBio_1000_biof_FD_87107 | JGI IMG/M metagenome (GOLD analysis project Ga0066256, IMG submission 87107) | Wastewater bioreactor microbial communities from Cape Town, South Africa - Thiocy_expt_1000_biof (version 2) | ecosystem: Engineered > Bioreactor > Thiocyanate-remediating >... | reverse complement strand
GCTTCGGCAGGATTTGCCGGGTGAGGATGTGCAGGTGCGGAAAACCGATGGGGCGGGCGGCAACGACATAATCCAGCTTCGCCGGCGGCTGGGTTTCGGCCCGCACCACACGACAGAAGCGCGGCCAGTCGATGATGACGATGGCGGCGATGACGGAATGGATGCCGGAGCCGAGCACCGCGACCAGCAGGATCGACAACAGCACCGGCGGAAAAGCCATCCAGATGTCGACGAGGCGGGAGATCACCTTGTCGGCCCAGCCGCCGTAAAAGCCGGCGATCAGCCCGAGCACCGTTCCGAACAGGGCGGCCAGCCCGGCAGCGACGAAAGCGACGGTGAGCGCGATGCGGGTGCCGTAGATGACGCGGGAGAGCACATCGCGGCCGAGATCGTCGGTGCCGAGCCAGTAGCCGGGTTCCGTGCCGGGATACCCGGCCGGCGGCAGGGTGCCGAGCATCAGGTCCTGTTCCAGCGGGTCCTTGGGCGCCAGCCAGGGCGCGAAGATCGCCACCAGCAGCAGCAGGAGAATGAAACCGCCACCGATCAGCACCTTCGGCTCACGCAGCATGGCGCGCAGGTTTTTCGAAAGGCCGGAGCGCCGCACGGCGGGTGGGGTCAGAGCGACATCAGCCATGACGCAGCCTCGGATTGAACGCGACGACAAGCATGTCGACCAACAGGTTGATGACGATGAACAGGGCGCCGAACACCAGCACGAGGCCCTGGATCAGCGGCAGGTCGCGGTTGATGACCGCGTCGATCGCCATGCTGCCGATACCGGGATAAGCAAAGATGCGCTCGACGATGACGGTGCCGCCGATCAGGAAGGTGAACTGCACGCCGGTGAGCGCGATGGTCGGGCCGATGGCGTTGCGCAGCGCCTCCTGCAGCACGAGACGCAGGCTCGACATGCCCTTGAGACGGGCAAGCAGGATATAATCCTGCACCATCGCTTCCAGCAGCGCCTCCTTCAGCACGCGGGTGATGATGGCGGCAAGCGGCAGGCCGAGCGCCAGAACCGGCATGACCATGTGGGCGGCGACATCGGCGAAAACCTTGAAGCGCAGCGTCACCAGGCTTTCGATGAGATAGAAGGGTGTTGCGAAATCCACCTGCACGCCGGGATTGATGCGGCCGGACAGCGGAAAGACCGGGAAGGCGACGCCGAGCACCAGCACCAGGGCAAGGGCCCAGACGAAATCCGGCACGGCAAGACAGAGGCCGTTGACGGTATCGACCACCGGCTCGCCCGGGGTGCGGCGCAACAGCGTGCCGAGAACGGCCACGGCGCCGCCGAGAACGACGGCGACCAGAAGCGCGACGATCGCCAGTTCCAGCGTTGCCGGCACGCGTTCGGCCAGCAATTCCAGCACGTTGCGGCGCAGCGAGATCGAGGTGCCGAAATCGCCGACGACCACCGCCTTCAGCCAGACGAGGAATTGCACCGGCAGGCTGGCGTCGAGCCCGTATTGCGCCCGGAGCGCGGCGATGCTTTCCGGACTGGCGCCGGGCGAGATCATCATGGCGATCGGATCGCCGGGAACGACCCGCAGCAGGACGAAAACGATCACCGCCACGCCGAACAGCGTGATCGCGGCCATCAGAAGTCGTTTGAGGATAGAGACGGCAATCATGAATGCTTCATTTCGTGGCCGCACGAAGGCGACAAGCGTAGCGACGGGGCTGCACGGTGGCAAGCGGGGTAGGCGGCGCTTGTGCGCCCCCTCATCCCCCTGCCGGGACCTTCTCCCCGTTGGGGGAGAAGGGGTTTTGGGGCACGCATGGTGCCATTGTCACGTCGGAGTTCGGAGAGGGGGTGATGCCGGATGGCCCCCCCCATCCCCCCCGGGGGGGAGAGGGGGGCCGGAGGGGTGGGTGGGGGGGGCGAGACCCGGCAAAGCGCTCGCCTGCGGCGCCCCCCTCATCCCGCTGCCGCGACCTTCTCCCCGCGGGGGAGAAGGAGCAAGCAGCGCCCTTTCATTCCATATGCGACAGCCTCCCTGCCATCAAAGGCCAGACAGGAGCTACCGCCTCATCAGGCCGGCGACACCAGCGTCGGCTGCAGGGCGCCCGAAACGTTCGGCGTGACCTTCAGCGTCGCCTTGTAGAGCAGCGGCTGGGCATATTGCAGCAGCGGGATCACGTAACCCTCTTCGGCAATATACTTGCTGACGGCCTTCCAGCCGGCGATGCGCTTTTCTTCGTCCTTCTCGCCCCAGAGCGGGCCGATCATGCCGTCGAGGTCGTCGGTGTTCCAGACGGAGTGCGGCGACGGGCCGAACATGGCAAAACCGGTCGAGGTGGTCGGATCGCCGATGGCGTTGCCCCAGTTGTAGAAGGCGGCGGGCGCCAGCTGGTCGGCGGCACGCAGCTCGTAATGCTTGGCGATTTCGTAGACTTCGATTTCCGCCTCGATGCCGACCTTGCGCCACATGCCGACGATCGCCTGGATCATCTCGTAATCCTTCGGCTTGAAGCCGCGCGTCGTCTGGATCTTGAACTTGGCCGGCTTGTCGGTGGAGAAGCCGGACGCGGCCAGCAGCGACTTTGCTTTTTCCGGATCGAAACCGACGACGATGGAGGGGTCGTAGGCATCGTATTCCGGTGCTTCCAGCGTATCGATCGGCACGCCGTAACCGCGCAACAGCCGGTCGACGATCGCCTTCTTGTCGATGGCGTGGTGGGCGGCAAGGCGGACGTTCTTGTCGAGCATCACCTCGATGTTGTTGAGGAAGATCATGCCGATATCGGAAATCGGCGTGGCGACGCCGGCAAAACCGTCCGTGCCCTTCAGTCGGTCGAATTCCTCATAGGGAATTTCGAGCGTGATGTCGGAAGCGCCCGATTCCAGTTCGGCAACGCGGCTGGTGCCGTCGGGCACGAACTTGAAGACGACCGTATCGAAAGCCGGCTTGCCGCCGAAATAATTCTCGTTGGCCTTGAGGCGCAGGAAGGCGTTGCCCTCGTAGGCGTCGACCATATAGGGGCCGGTGCCGATCGGCGCCTTTTCGAAACCTTCGGGCCCGACCTTTTCATAATAGGCCTTCGGCAGGATGTAGCCGGTGAGGAAGGCCATCCACTTGAAGAAGGTCGGCTCGAAACGCAGCACGTCGCCGGTGATCTTGTTGCCTTCGATCGTGTAGTTGCCGGCGGTCGACCAGATGAACTGGATCGGGTTGCCGGTCTTTTCGTCGGCGGCGCGGTTGAGCGACCAGACGACGTCTTCCGGCGTGAACGGCGAACCGTCATGCCAGGTGACGCCTTCGCGCACGTCCATCCACACTTTGGTCTTGTCTTCGTTCCACCCCCAGGCCGTCAGCAGGCCCGGCTGGAAGGAAAGATCCGGCCCCTGGCCGATGAACTGGTCGAAGACCGAGCGATAGATCGCCTGGATCGACGGATTGACGGCGGAAGGACCGACCGTCGGATCGAAGGACGGCAGGTTGACGTTATAGGCAATCGTCAGCGTGCCGCTTTCGGCGGCAGAGACGAGGTTCCGCCCGGAAAATACACCGGTCAGAAAGGCGGCAGCACCCAGGCCCAGCGCCTGGCGTCTGGAAAGCGTCATCATGGATTGAACTCCGTCGGTTCCCCTGGTCCCGGCAAGACGGCTTCCACGCCACCCTTGCCCGGGCATTTTTATTGATCGGAATGCTTTAATGTTAAAATAAGCAATTTTTGCTGGCAAGCGCTTTCTCGCAGAAGCGATGCATCACGGGTGCGGCGATGGGGTCAAATATATGCCATCGCATATATATACCGACAGTCGTCCACGTCCTGTTCCTGCGCTTGTTTCAAAGGCTCGACCCTCCTTTCTGAGACCACGGAATTTGCGCATTGACACAAAGCCGCGTCGCAAAATATGATTTTGCAAATGATTATAAGATCACGCTCCGCTTGGGAGCAAGGGGAATTCTCGAAATGGCAGAACGGTCTTTTGCACGCGAGGTCGAAGACCTCAAACTGGGCGAAGGCGACATCTTTCGCGGCGAGGGAATCCTGGCGATCACCAAGGCGCTCCTGCAATCCGGCGTCTCTTATGTCGGCGGTTACCAGGGCTCGCCGATCTCGCATCTGATGGACGTGCTGGCGGATGCCAAGGACGTCATGGAAGAACTGGGCGTGCATTTCGAGACCTCGGCTTCGGAAGCCGCCGCCGCCGCCATGCTGTCGGCATCGGTGATGTATCCGGTGCGCGGCGCCGTGACCTGGAAATCGACCGCCGGCACCAATGTCGCCTCCGACGCGCTCTCCAACCTGTCTTCCGGCGGCGTCACCGGCGGCGCGATGATCATCATCGGCGAGGATTACGGCGAAGGCTCCTCGATCATGCAGGAACGCAGCCATGCCTTTGCGATGAAATCGCAACTCTGGCTGCTGACCCCGCGCCCCAACCTGCCGTCGATCGTCAAGGCGGTGGAGGAAGGCTTCGAGCTGTCCGAGGCTTCCAATACGCCGGTGATGCTGCAGGTCGGCATCCGCAGCTGTCACGTGCACGGCCAGTTCGTCGCCAAGGACAACAGGCGGCCGGACTTCACCCTGCGCCAGGCCTTGGAAAACCCGGTGCGCGACGTCAGCCGCATCGTGCTGCCGCCGGCTTCCTTCATCCATGAGAAAGAGAAGCTGGAGCGCCGCTGGCCGGCCGCCGTCGAGTTCATCAAGGACCGCAAGATCAACGAATATTTCGGCCCCGAAGAAGGCGAAGTCGGCATCATCCTGCAGGGCGGGCTCTACAACGGCGTGATGCGCGCCTTGCAGCAGCTCGGCCTTGCCGATGTCTACGGCAATTCCTCCGTGCCCCTTTATGTACTCAACATCTCCTATCCGCTGGTCGACGATCAGATCGCCGATTTCTGCGTCGACAAGCAGGCGGTGCTGATGGTGGAGGAAGGCGCGCCGGAATATATCGAGCAGATGCTCAACACCATCCTGCGCCGCCGCGACATCCAGACGAAGGTCTCCGGCAAGGATGTGCTGCCGATGGGTGGCGAATATACCGCACCGGTGCTGGTGAAGGGCGTGCAGGCCTTCCTCGAAAAATACCAGCGGGTGCTGCTTGGCAACCAGCCGCCGATTCCCGATCCGACGCCGGTTCTGCAGGACCCGAAAATCAAGGCGCTTGCCGAAGTCGTGCCGCCGCGTCCGCCGGGTTTCTGCGTCGGCTGTCCGGAAAGGCCGATCTTCGCGGCCATGAAGCTGGTGCAGGGCGAACTGGGAGACCACCACGTCTCCGGCGATATCGGCTGCCACCTGTTCTCCATCCTGCCGCCCTTCAACATCGGCTCGACGACGATGGGTTACGGCCTGTCGCCCGCGGCGGCCTCCGCCTTCAATGTCGCATCCGACAAGCGGGTGATCTCGGTGATGGGCGACGGCGGCTTCTGGCACAACGGCCTTGCCACCTCGATCGGCAACGCCGTGTTCAACAAGCAGGACGGCGTCATCCTCGTCGTCGACAATTTTTATTCGGCCGCGACCGGCGGCCAGGACGTCATGTCCTCGCGCGCCATCAACCCGCGGCGCAAGACCAACAACTCCATCGTCAACGCGGTGAAGGGCATCGGCGCCACCTGGGTGCGCCAGATCGACCGCACCTACGACGTCACCAAGATGCGCGACACGCTGCGCGAGGCGCTGACGACGAAGGAGGAAGGCCCAAAAATCATCGTCGCCTCGTCCGAATGCATGCTGAACAAGCAGCGCCGCATCAAGCCGCTTTTCGCCAAGGCGGTGAAGGACGGAAAACGCATGGTGAAGGAGCGGTTCGGCGTCGACGAGGATGTTTGCACCGGCGATCACGCCTGCATCCGCCTTTCCGGCTGTCCGTCGCTGTCGGTGAAACACACCGACGATCCGCTGAAGGACGATCCGGTGGCGGCGATCGACAACAACTGCGTCGGCTGCGGCAATTGCGGCGAGGTTTCGGAAGCGGCGGTGCTCTGTCCGCCCTTCTACCGCGCCGCCATCATCCCTAACCCGACCCGCGGGGACCGTTTCCTCGCGGAACTGCCCGGGAAAATCATCCGCCGGCTCCCGGCCCGCCCCCCGGGCAACCCGCATCGTCTTTGCGGATTGAGGCCTGTGATGAACGAACACGTCTCTCTGCCGGCCACGCGCCACTCCACCGACAAGCCTTTGTCGCTCGCCATCCTCGCCATGGGCGGCCAGGGCGGCGGCGTGCTCGCCGACTGGATCGTCAACATGGCGGAAGCGCAGGGCTGGATGGCCCAGACCACCTCGGTGCCGGGCGTCGCCCAGCGCACCGGTGCGACCATCTACTACGTCGAGATGCTGCCGGCCCGCGACGGCCATGCGCCGATCTTCTCGCTGATGCCGACGCCGGGCGACGTTGACGTCGTCATCGCCGCCGAACTGATGGAAGCCGGCCGCTCGGTATTGCGCGGCCTGGTGACGCCGGACAAGACGGTGCTGATCGCCTCGACGCACCGCTCCTTCGCCGTCAGCGAAAAACAGACGCCGGGCGACGGCATCGGCAATCCGGTGGTCGTCATCGACGCCACGGATTTTGCGGCGAAAAAAACCATCGCCTTCGACATGGAAAGCTTGGCCGTGAAAAATGGCAGCGTCATTTCCTCGGCACTGTTCGGCGGACTGGCCGCCGCCGAGATCTTGCCGTTTACCAAGCAGGCATTCGAGGCGACCATCCGCGCCGGCGGCAAGGGTATCGAGGCGAGCCTGAAAGCTTTCAACGCCGCTTATGAACGCGCCAAGGACAAGCCGACCGAAAAACTGTCGGCAACGCCGGTCAAGCGCTTCGACGTGCTGCCGGAAACCGCCGGGCACCCGGCGCTCGACCGCCTTGTCCACCGCATCCGCAGCGAGTCGCCGGAACAGGCGCAGCAGAGGCTGTTTGCCGGCGTCAAGAAACTCACCGATTTCCAGGACCCGGCCTATGCCGGCGACTATCTCGACCGGGTTTCATCGCTTCTCGTGCTCGACCGCCGCAACGGCGGCGAAACGAAGGATTTCGCCTTCACTGTCCAGGCGGCAAAATATGTCGCCGTCGCCATGGCCTATGACGACGTCATCCGCGTTGCGGACCTCAAGGTGCGCGCCTCGCGTTTCGAGCGGGTGCGCAAGGAGGTCGGCGCGCGGGACGGGCAGATCGTCTATACGACGGAATACATGCATCCGCGCATGGAGGAGATCTGCGGCACGCTGCCGAAAAAGCTCGGCCTGTGGATCGAAAACCGCCCCGCCTTGTTCAACCGCCTTGACAGGCTGGTCAACAAGGGACGCCGGGTGAAGACCGGCACGCTGTTCTGGTTCAGCGGCCTCTATGTCGTCTCGGCCCTGCGCCGCGGCCGGCGCGGCACGCTCAGGCATTTTCGCGAGATGGAGCATTGTGAAGCCTGGCTGAAGACCGCGACCACGGTGCTCGCCGAAAACTACGATCTGGCCGTCGAAGTGCTCGGCTGCCGGCGGCTGGTCAAGGGCTATTCCGACACCCACGCCCGCGGCCTGTCGAAATTCGACCGCGTCCTCTCCGCCCTGCCGCTCATCCGCCACCGCGACGACGGCGCCGCGTGGCTGAAACGCCTGCGCCAGGCGGCCCTGCTCGACGAAAAAGGCATCGCCCTCGACGGCGCGCTAAAAACCGTGGCGACGCTGGACAACTGATACCGACAGAGAAGTCGGCAAGGGCAGCGGACTGCCCTTCGCCCACCGCGCCTGAATGTGCTGGCCGGCAATTTTTCTGGCGAATTGATGTGTGTTGCTGATCATGCTGGCGCAAAAGCCAAACGGCGGCGCACACGAGGCCCCTTGGGCTGCAGACGAAATGCCAGCCCTTCGAGGTCAGCGTATATTTCCCCAGCAGTTCCATGCCGCGGGTATCGCGGGTTCATGCTTCGGTCCGTGGTCAGCGCGATGGCTGCCAACATGATGCTGGTCCAGTGTGGTCATTCCGGTGTGCCCATCTCATTGGCATGCTCGGCAGAGGCCGGCGACAGTCCTGACCACGGCATCATCGGAACCGCGTCCAGGTTGGGACCTCGAAGGTCTGCGAGGTGAATAGGCCCACTACCCAACGCTCTTTGCTTGGGTGTGACGGCGCCCGAGCCGCGTAACGAAGACATGGAAGATCGGCACGAACATCACCGCCAGTACAGTGCCGGAAATCATTCCGCCGAACAGGCCGGTTCCAAGGGCATTCTGGGTTTCCGAGCTTGCGCCTGAGGCTATGACCAATGGCACCACGCCCAATGTGAAGGCAAGCGATGTCATGACGATGGGACGCAGACGGAGACGCGCGGATTCTACAACAGCTTCGACAAGACCCTGACCATCCATTTGTCGCTTGCGGGCGAACTCCACGATCAACACCGCATTCTTTGCTGAAAGCCCAATGAGGGTGATCAGGCCGACCTTGAAGAAGACATCGTTTTCAAGGCCGCGCAGATGGACCGCAATGACGGCCCCGATAACGCCGAGTGGCACGACGAGCATGACAGAGAGCGGCACCTTCCAGCTTTCATAAAGCGCTGCCAGCACCAGAAACACGATCAGGAAGGAGAAGGCCATCAGCATCGGGGCCTGAGCGCCGGATTGTCGCTCCTGCAAAGATTGCCCCGTCCATTCGACAGCAAAACCCTTGGGAAGCTGGAGGGCTAATTGCTCGATCTCGTCCATGGCCTTGCCACTGGAAACACCTTGTGCCGAAGAACCGGATAGGCTGGTCGAGGGGTATCCATTATAGCGTGTGACCTGGAGGGGAATGGTCGACCACTCCGGTGTCACGATCTCCGAAAGGCGGACCATATTCCCGGTGCCGCTTCGGACATGTAGGTTGAGGATGTCATCCAATTGCATGCGGCTTGCCGGCTCCGCCTGGAGGATGACCTGCTGCAGCCGGCCGTCGTGCGGAAAATCGTTTACGTAGGCCGAGCCCACGGCACCGCCCAGCGTATCGCTGATCATGGAGTATTCGACACCGAGGGCGCTGGCCTTCTGGCGATCAACCTTTAGCGTGACGCTCGGACCGCTTGGAAGCCCGTCGACGCGGACGTCGCTCAGCAGCTTGCTCTTCGATGCAAGTTGGGTGAGTTGAGCCGCAGCCGCGGCAAGCGCCTTTTCTCCATGATTGGCGCGATCCTGAAGCCGCAGTGAAAAACCTGATGTGGTGCCCAGTTCATCGATTGCCGGCGGCTTGAGGCTGAATATCTCACCCTCGTTCGCGCTGGCCACGGCATCAGTTGCGGCATTCACTTCGTCGTCCACGCTTGTCGTGCGCTCGTCCCAATCCTTCATCGTCGTGAACGACATTGCTGTGTTGGGACCTGAACCCGAGAATCCGAAACCCATAATCGTGAGGTTGTTGACGATATCCGGTCGGGTTTGCACATGTTTCTCGAAGAGATTGACCACGTCGCGCGTGCGCTCAGCCGTCGCCTCTGCCGGCAGCGTGAAGGATGTCATGAAAGAACCCTGGTCTTCCTCTGGCACGAATGTGGTCGCCAGCATTGTGTAGCCATAGGCCACTGCGCCGAGAATGGTAAGGTAGACAAGCATCACTCTACCTGTCTTCTGCACAAGTCTCGTAATCCAGCCCGTGTAGCGCTCCGTCAAACGGCTAAATCCACGATTGAACAAGCCGAAGACGCCCTTTCGCTGAAGATGACCGTGTTTGGCCGGCTTCAACAGGGTCGCGCAAAGGGCGGGCGTGAGGCTGAGTGCCAGGAAGGCGGAGAAGAGGATGGAGACGGCCATCGACACCGTGAACTGACGGTAGATCGCGCCGACCGAACCGGATGCAAAACCCATCGGAAGAAAGACAGCGGTCAACACAAGGGTGATCCCGATCACCGCGCCTGTGATTTCGGTCATGGCCTTGCGCGTCGCCTCACGCGGTGACAGGCCTTCTGTCGTCATCAGCCGCTCGACATTTTCGACCACCACGATGGCGTCATCAACAATGATGCCGATCGCGAGAACCATGCCGAACATTGTCAGGACATTGATCGAATATCCGATCGCCAGCATGACGGCGAATGTGCCGAGCAATGCAATCGGAGCCACGATGGCCGGGATGAGCGTGTAGCGGATATTCTGCAGGAACAGCAGCATGATCAGGAAGACGAGCACCATGGCTTCGACGAGCGTCTGCGCCACTTTCTGGATCGACACCTTCACGAAAGGCGCGGTGTCATAGGAGATGGCGTACTCGATCCCCGGGGGCGTGGTGAGGGCACGCTCCGCCAGACGGGCGCGCACCCCGCTCGATGTGCTGACGGCATTGGCGCCCGGCATCATCTGAATGGCGGCTGCGGTTGCCGGCCTTCCCCCGGCGCGGAAGGCAAAGCTCGACCCCCGAGAACCCACCCCGCACCGGGCGATATCACCCAGGGGCCACCGCGAGCCATCCGGGGGTGAACGGTCAACGCACTCGCCACACACTTCAGGCGGCAGTGGCTGGGCCGTGGCGTTAGGGCACGCACTGACTA
>Ga0066256_1005490_pt1 | contig 10463 bp, 16 predicted proteins | sample ThiBio_1000_biof_FD_87107 | JGI IMG/M metagenome (GOLD analysis project Ga0066256, IMG submission 87107) | Wastewater bioreactor microbial communities from Cape Town, South Africa - Thiocy_expt_1000_biof (version 2) | ecosystem: Engineered > Bioreactor > Thiocyanate-remediating >... | reverse complement strand
GCGAAGGTTGCAGCCAGCAATGCGAACTGCTGCTCCGCACGGTGGATGCGCAGCCGACGGTGGCCGAGTACGTCAGCACCCATTCCTTGATGCTGGCCCTCGTGGCCGCCGGCTACGGCGTGGGCTTCTCGAGCGCGGCGCATTTGGCGGGTTGCCATCAGGCCGATGTCGTGGTGCGTCCGTTGGCAGATGAAACCGCCTCACTGACGACCTATCTACTGCGGCCCGAAGGCGAAATCATGGAGCCGCTACGGCAGTTCATCGAGCGCGTTGAACGTGTCGGACGCCCGCAAGGCGTCGATCAACGCCCGATGTGACGCGGGGATTTTGAACGGCGCCATTCCTTTTCGGTCTGGCCCGTGATCCGAATTGCATCGGCGACCGAACTTTTGCGTCACCGGCATATGTGGCGAATCGAGCCTTATGAGGCGACACGACAAACCGCCCCCCTGACGACATGAGGAATTGACCCCCCTCATGGCAGGAGGCCAAGATGGAAGTCGAAGTGTTCGATCAAGCTCCCACGATCCGAACGGATCGATTGGAGACATCTGGCAGGCATCGTCGGCTCCAACCTCGTCGGCGCGACCTGGCTGAGAAGAACAGCGGCCGATAGGCCGATTTCTTTGGTGCCAACACTACAACCTGCCGCGGAGTTGCTGCGCCCCCTGGCGGAATACGAGAGCGCGCTCGGAGGGCGCTGGTAATTGATCGCCGCCAAGAAGGCCAAGCCCCCGATGCTGGAAGTGTCGGGCGACCTGGAGCCCATGCTCACGCGATTGAAGCTGACGGCCATCCGCGATCAACTCGACACGCTGCTCGATCAGGCCGGGCGCGCTGAGCTCAATCTGCGTGAAGCGCTCTCCATGCTGTGTGCAGCGGAGGTCGCACGCAAGGATGGCTTTGCGCTGTTTAGGGCGCAGATTCGCCCAAGTCCTGCTCATTCCCTCAACGCCACGGACTTCACCTGCACCCACAGTTCGAGTCCAGGCTTGACACCGAGGGATGCAGCGGCCCGCTTCGTCAACCTGGACAGAAGGACGGTATCCCCTACCCGGACGCGCACAAGCGCCACCCCAGGGTGCACATCGTCACCCACCGCATCAACGCAGCCGCGGAGCACGTTCTGAATGCTGCTTGTCCCTGGCTGCACGGCCAGGCTCACGTCCCGTGCCAAGACGCGCACCCGCACGCAACGACCGACCGCCAGCCCGCTATCTCTCGCCCACAGGCTGCCCCCCGAGAAATCCACGCGCGCAAGGTGCCAGTCCTTGTCCACCGCTCCGACGGTCGCATCAAGAACCGCACCAGCATCCTCGCCCAACCGAATCGGCAGATCGAGCCGCGCCAGCGTGTCGGCCAAGGGGCCGCTCGCCAATACCCGGCCGCCCTCCATCGCAACCAGGTAGTCAGCCAGCCGAGCCAATTCATCCGGCGAGTGGCTGACGTAGAGCACCGGGATGTCCAGTTCGTCGTGCAGGCGTTCGAGGTACGGCAGGATTTCCTGCTTGCGCATCAAATCCAGCGCGGCGAGCGGTTCGTCCATGAGCAACAGGCGCGGGCTGACGGCTAGCGCCCGTGCCATGCCGACCCGCTGTCGTTCGCCGCCCGACAACCGATCGGGCCTACGTTCGAGCAGATGGCTGATGCCCAATAGATCAATGGCCTGGTCCAGACTGACCCGCTGCTCGCCCGACATACGCTTGAGGCCGTAGCGTAGATTGCTCATGACGGTCATGTGCGAAAACAGGCTAGGCTCTTGGAATATGTAGCCGATCGGCCGCTTGTGCGTCGGCACCCAGCGCTGTGCGTCCTGCCACACCTCGCCGTTGACGGTAAGCTGACCTTGCGGAGCGTGTTCCAGTCCGGCAATACAGCGCAGGAGCGTCGTCTTGCCGGAACCGGAATGCCCGAACAGGGCCGTAACGCCCCGAGTGGGTAAGGTCAGGTCCACATCGAGCGAGAACCCCGGCCAGTCGAGCCGGAAGCACGCATGAATCCCCATCGCCTCAGCCCCCATTTCTCGGGCGAGGACGCCAGGCATACAAGACCAGCAGCACCAGGAAGGAGAAGATCAGCATTACTGCGGAGAGGCGATGCGCATCCGCGTACTGCAATGCCTCCACGTGGTCGTAGATCTCCACTGAGACCACGCGCGTGACGCCGGGCAGGTTGCCACCGATCATCAGTACCACACCAAACTCGCCCACCGTATGGGCGAAAGTCAGGATCGAGGCGGTCAGGAAGCCCGGTGCGGCCAACGGCACTGCAACGGTAAAGAACGCATCGAGCGGCGAGGCCCGCAAGGTGGCGGCCACTTCCAGCGGCCGCCCGCCCACCGCCTCGAAGGCGGTTTGCAGAGGCTGCACCATGAAGGGCAACGAGTAGAACACCGAGGCAACAACCAAGCCCCAGAAGGTGAACGGCAACGGCCGAATGCCCAGCGCCTGGGTCAGTTGCCCCACCGGCCCGTATGGCCCCATCGCCAGCAGCAGGTAGAAGCCGAGCACCGAAGGCGGCAGCACCAAGGGCAGTGCGACCACCGCGCCGACCGCTCCCTTCCACCAGGACTTGGTGCGCGCCAGCCACCAGGCGATGGGCGTACCGAGAACGAGCAGAATCAGCGTCACGATGCTCGCCAGACGCACAGCCAGCCAGATGGCTCGCAGATCACTATCCGTCAGCACGCGAACGCCCTCCTTCAACGCGCATGCTGGAACGTCTTAACGGCTGAAATAAGCAGAACCACGCCGAGCAGGGCCAGCATCAGCCGCGTCGGGACTAAGCCCCGCAGCATTCCACCCAGAGCCGCGCCGCGAATCGAACCAACCGCCATCCACAACCCCAAGGGCCGTTCTCTGCGCAATACCGCAAAGGCATCGGAACTGGTATAGCGGGCAAAGCCGACGATCATCGTGGGCAGGCTCACCATCAGCGAGAGGCTGCCCGCGATCTTGATGTCCAGCCCGAAGAGCAGCACGATGGTCGGGATCAGCAGTTCGCCACCGGCCACGCCGAGCAGAGCAGAGCAGCAACGATTCCGATACCGAAGCCGGCAATCACCCCTGCGGCGATGCGCAGCGGACCGGCCTCGAATAGCGGCGTGCCGCCGCCATGGTTGCCGGCCCAGGCTTCCGCCAGCATCACCACCGCCAGACCCACCAGCAGCACCATGATGATTCGGTTGAGCCAATGCCGAGGCAGTTTGATCGCGTGGCCCGCCGCCCACCAAGCGCCGACCAGACTGCCGGCGAGCAAGTTCACGACGACATCGAGGTGCTCCATCAAGAGAGCGGGCGAGATCGCGGCGCCCCGAAACAGTAGAGCGGCCGTCACCACCACCAGGCTCATGGCGTTGTTGAGAATGACGGCCTCCAGCGTGCCGAGGCGGAACAGGCCAACCAGCACCGGCAGGCGAAACTCGGCGCCGCCAAGGCCAATCAGGCCACCCAATGTGCCGATAAGCGAACCAGCCAAGAAGCCCTGACTATTGCGCATGCGTGTGGTCATCGTCGTCGTGCTCGTATTCATGGCCGCTGGCTATTTGCCGGTAGATTCGCCGGGCAGAACAAAGCCATACTTGGTCATCACGGCGCGGACCGGCTTGCTCCCCATGTAGTCGGCGAAGCGCTTGGCCAAGGCATTGCCTTCAGCTCGCTTGGTGATGATGAAGCCCTGTTCCAGAGGCTCATGGAGGTTGTCCGGGATCAGCCAGTAGCCACCTCTGTTCGCCAGCTCGGGATTGACCGCGAGGGCTAGCGCGATGATGCCGGCCTGGGCGTTGCCGGTCTGCACGAACTGCGCCGTATGGGCAATGTTTTCGCCATAGACCAGCTTCGGTTCGACCTTCTCCCACAGCCCGGACGCGCGCAAGGCTTCCTCGGCCCGCTTGCCATAGGGCGCGTGTTTTGGATTGGCGATGGCGACGCGGGTGATCTTGGGATCGGTGAGGCTCGCCAGCGTCATCTTGGTGGCGTCCTGAGTCGCGCTCCACAGCACGATGCGGCCGAAGGCGTAGGGCTTCACCTCGGAGGCCGCAAATCCCGCTTTTGCCAGTTCGCGGGGAAAACCAATATCCGCCGAGAAATACAGGTCGTAGGGCGCGTTCTGCTGAACCTGCGTATGGAACTTGCCAGAAGAGCCGTAGATGACTTCGATTTCATCGTTGGCATTGGACTGCTTGAAGGTGGCGACGATTTCGTCCATCGCAAATTTCAGATCGGACGCCGCCGCGATGGTGATCTTCTCGGCGTGGGCAGAGGCAGCGAACAGCACCGCAAATGCAAGCAGGAGTGACTTGATAGTCTTCATGGGTTGTCCTCAAGGTGGTTGGTCAGAACTCGTATCGCCACGGCGGCCGTGTTCGCGGCGACTGCCACGGCCACCTCGGCCGCCATCGCGGACGTGCGGGTAGCAGCCTGCTTCTCACCGCCTTCGCGGTTGCGCGAAAACATACGAAAACGTGCGATACTGAATGATCGGAGCTGAGTTCAGCACGATCAGACATTGATCACGCCGTGCAATGTATGTGAAAACGTCTGATTCGTGCTGAAACGGTAGATTATTTGCGCGAATCTGATCTAAATAGAACCAAATTGAACGAACATCCCCTATGAGCGAAGAGAACGCCTTGACCGTCGAAGACGTAGCCGAACGGCTGCATGTCAGCAAGAGCGGCGTATACGCTCTGATCAAGAACGGTGGAATCGGCTTCTACAAGGTCGGGCGCAAGATCCGCTTCGCCGAAAGCGATGTCCGCGACTACATCGAAAAATCCAAAACCAATGCTCGCGGTGATGCTCGCCCTCAAACCATCGCGCTCCGCGAGGATCAATATTTCGACTTGTCGCAAGAGCGCCGCAGCGAGGCCGGCTTCGTTATCTGCGGACAAGATTTGATCCTCGACATCCTGTCGAACTTCCTGCGTTTGCACGGTGTCATGGCGCTGCGGGCCTATATCGGCAGCTATGACAGCCTCGTTTCGCTTTATCAGGACCGGGTCAGCGTCGCGACCACTCACCTCTGGGACAGCCTGACCGACGACTACAACGTGCCGTATGTCCGCTACATCCTGCCTGGCATCCGCTGCGTGGTCGTCAACGTCACGTACCGCCAGGCATGGCGCGATTTCGGCCGTGAGGACATCACGATGATCAATCGCGAGAAAGGAGCCGGATCGCGGGTGCTGCTGGACGAAAACCTGAAGCAGCTCGGTCTATACGGCAGCAGCATCAGAGGTTATGGCGATGAAAACCAGTCCCATCTTGCCGTGGCAAGCGCAGTCGGTCGTGGCGATGCGGACGTGGCGGTTGGCAGCGAAAAGATTGCCCGACAAGTCGAGAACGTCGACTTCATACCGATGAAGAAGGAAAGATACGATCTCGTCGTCAAGAAGGAGCGTTTTGACACTCCAGAAGTGCAGGCCATGCTCAGAATCCTTCGCTCCGAGAAATTCCGGAATGAATTCCGAAACATCGGCGGCTATGACATTCGCGACATGGGCAACGTCATCGCTGAAACCTGAATCTCCAGGCATGCATCCCCCGCCTCGCCGGCGGTCCAGAGGCAGGCAAGCCGTCCGCGTTGGCGTCAGCCGTGATCGCTGACGCGCAGATGGCCCAAGAAGCAAGACAAGGAACGTGTCCGCAAGGGGCATGTCGTCGCTCCTCCAGGCGAGGCTGGCGACATTCGGTTTCTTGCATCGTTAGGTCAAGAATGACATAACGGGTAACATGCCGCATGGACCATGCCCTGCCTACATCCAGATTGAGACCGTCAGTCCGCCAGCGCGCGCAGTGCGCGCAGTTCTTTGCTGGCGCTGGCATTGAGGCTTGCCTCAAGGGCGTCGTAGCAGTCGATGACCTGCCTGCCGAGCTTTGTCAGAGATGCGCCACCGCCCCCCTTCCCACCCGTCGCAGTCTCGACAATTGGACGGCCAAAACCTTGGTTGAGGGAGTCGACCAGCGACCAAGCACGCTTGTATGGGATTCCAAGCGTTCTTGCTGCCGCCGCAATGGAGCAACTTTGCTCCACCTCGCGCAGCAGGTCGATCTTGCCGGGGCCGATGGAGATGTTGTCGCCGATGTAGATGCGGGGCCGCACCAGCACTGCCCTATGTTTTTTTGCGGAGGTCTTCATCACATGCAGGTAGTAACCATCCCCCGGCAAAGCCGGGGGCTTTCATTTATGTGAGCCGCTCAAAGCGGCTATACGGGGTCGCTTACGCGGCCCCAACTCTTTGCGCCACCTGATCGGTGGCAGATCATCTCCACAACCCCAGTTGCTCCAGTCGCTCGTCTTCCTTCTCCTGGTGTCGGATGTAATTGCGGATCACCTCTTCGTCTCGCCCTACCGTGGACACAAAGTACCCTCGCGCCCAGAACGTCTGTCCCACGAAATTCCTCTTGCGCTCCCCATACACCCGGGCCAGGTGAATCGCACTCTTGCCTTTGATGTACCCCACCACCTGCGACACCGCATATTTCGGCGGTATCGCGATCATCATGTGCACGTGGTCGGCCATCAGATGCCCTTCTTCTATTCAACTTTCCTTTTGCTGCGCCAGTGCCCGAAACACCGCTCCAAGATGCTCTCGCAGCTGTCCGTACAGCGTCTTCCTTCTCATCTTCGGGATAAACACCACGTGGTACTTGCAGTCCCATTTCGTGTGATTTAGGCTCTCTATCTTGTCCATCCAATTCTTCCTTTCGTTTGCTTGGCGGCTCACGATTGAAAGTCTCTGCGATGGACATCCCTACCTACGTATTCGTCAAACTCCTACTGCCTCCCCGGCACAGCCGGGGGGTCTCCCAATGGACTAGAAAGTTGTAGCCGGTTCAGGCGTATCCGCAGCGGTGTTGAGGCCTGTAGCACGGCGCCGTCGTTCAGCCGGTCGATGCAATGGCGGGATGCTGCGAAGACGCCCAGCCAAACGTCCTTCGGATACTCGGCCGAGCTGCACACTGCAGTCAATCCTCCTGCAACATGGGCTGCGCAGCAACTTCACCAACGACTGCCTTCGTAGGAGTGCGCGGATCATGAACCACTTCATTGTCGCTCTCGTGCGAGGAAGCGGCGACGTGGGCGCGGCAGTCGCACATGCCCTGTACATGGGCGGTGTTAAGGTGATTGTGCATGACGAGTCAGCACCAGCGCATCCGCGGCGCGGCATGTCCTTCGTCGATGCACTGTTCACAGGCAAGGCCGTGCTCGATGGCGTGGTGGCACAGCATGTCGCCGACATGGATGCGCGGTTGGATGTCGCCGCGCTGGACGACCATATTCCGGTGTGCTCGCGGCCACTGCAGGAGGTTCTCGAACACTTCGAGCCCGACGTACTGATTGATGCGCGCATGCGCAAGCGAGCCACCATTGAGGATCAGCGGCCGCTTGCACGCACCGTCATTGGCCTTGGGCCAGGTTTCGATACGGGCCGGAACTGCACCGTCGCCATCGAAACAGTTCGGGGCGATACCCTGGGCAAAGTGATTCGCAATGGCCCGACAGCCGCCTACAGCGGCGAGCCACACCCATTGGCTGGTGTCGGGCGCGAGCGCTTCATCTACGCTCCGCGTGGCGGGGTCTGGCATACCGACCATCGAATTGGCCAGACGGTGGTGCAAGGCCAGCCTGTTGGCTCCATCGGCGATCTGCCTGTGCAAGCACCGCTCGATGGGGCTCTGCGAGGACTGACGCACGATGGCGTCGAAGTTGCCGCAAGGCAGAAGATTCTTGAGGTCGATCCGCGTCTGGATGCCGTGGTCACAGGTCGGGGTGAGCGGCCATGTGCAATCGCCCAAGGTGTCTTACACGCCCTTCATTTGCAGGCCGATCCGATCTCGCAATTCTTCGCGTTCGAGCGCAGCTACCAACCTTTGCTCGATTGCATGCCCATGAGCATGCGACGCAAGCTGGATCTCTGCGGCCTGCGCCTGCACCTGGCTCTGTGGCGCAGCTTGTCCATTGAGATTCGACGCACCATGCTCGACGCTGCGTGCGAGAACCAGGCTGATGCTCGACGTCTACGCCGGCTCATCGAGCTGGTACTCGGGGAGACCTCTGGCGCACATCCACAGTTCACGCAGGCTGGCTCTGCGGATTGGCCGGACGCCGGGCATGTCCCTGGCCAGGTGCTTGAAGTCCTACAGGCGTCTAGCTTGCCGCCGATCTCGCCGGTTGCCTGGACCAATCTCAGTGATCTGCAACGCTTTGCCCTGTGCAAGCTCATATCCAAGAGGTCTTCGCGGAATTTGCTTCCTGCTCTTGCTGAGTTTGGCCTGGCGTAGGCCTTTCAGAGAGAAACGGCGCCAGGTATCGCGGGCAAGGTCTTCCTTGGCCGCGCCGCTGCCCGCCTGTAGTCCCGTCGCTTTAAGGATGGTTCTCATCCCGATACAGACGTGATTCCTCCGCACCTATGCGGCTCCCTACGATCATATGGACTGATCGCATCAATAGGGAGCAAGCATGAACTTACGCCATCTTCGCTGCTTCATCGCCGTGGCCGAGGAACTGCACTTCGGCCGAGCCGCTCGACGGCTGCACATCGAGCAGTCTCCGCTGTCACGCACGATCTGCCAGATGGAGGCCGATCTTGGAGTGTCATTGCTTGACCGTTCGCCACACAGTGTTCGTCTCACGAGTGCGGGACAGGTCTTCCTGGAAGATGCCCGGCGTGTACTGCTGGTCTTCGAGCAAGCTCTGACCAAGGCACGCGCCGCTGCAAACCATCGGAGCACGCTACGCATCGCGCTATCCGGCGACATGGGGCAGGCCCGCTTGTCGGCGCTGCTGGCACTTTGCCGGGAGGAGGCACCACGGGTGGGTATTCGGATATTTGAAGCGCCATTGGCGCAGTTGGTGAGTGGACTGCGCAGCGACTTGTATGACGCGGGTCTTGCATTGGCTAGTGAGGTGGATTCCGGTGTCGTCGCCATGCCCGTGTGGCGAGACCCGCTGGTGGTGGCTTTGCCCGCCCGGCATCCGCTTCTGGCTTTCAAGGAAGTGCCGCTGGAGGAGGTGATGAGCTATCCGCTGGTGCTCTGCGATCCGCAGGTCTGTGAAGGTTGCAGTCGGCAGCGCGAACGGCTGCTCCGCACGGTGGATGCGCAGCCGAAGGTGGCCGAGTACGTCAGAACTCATTCCCTGATGCTGGCCCTCGTGGCCGCCGGCTACGGCGTGGGCTTTTCGAGCACGGCGCACCTGGAAGGCTGCCGTCAAGCCAACGTCGTGGTGCGTCCGCTGGCCGACCAGAGCGCGTCGCTGACGACTTATCTACTGCGGCCCGAGGGCGAATTCATGGAGCCGCTACGGCAGTTCATCGAACGCGCGGAGCGTGTGGGACGGCGGCAAGGCGACGATCAACGCCCGATGTGACGTGCGGATGTCGGATGACGCGATTCCTTTTCGGTCTGGCCTTTGACCCGAATTGCATCAAGAGCCGACCTACTTACGTTACAGGCATGCTTGGCAACGGCTTGATCTATCTGCATGGCATCAAGCAAGGCGCCTTCAAACTTCCAAGGTCACTACGCTGACGCAGAACGCATGAGCCATTCCTGGATGCAAACCGGCTCAGCCTGAAGACGTATTGGCGCTTTACCCGGCCCGTTTTCCTACGAAGACTTTGCCCTGGTTTCCGGTTAAGCGCGGCATCTCTTCACGGTGGGAATTGGATGCGAGAGTTGTCAAACCGTTGCGCAGGTAACAAGACTTTTCGCAGGCGCATTATGGTGGAGGCGTAGCGGACATCGCAAGGAGCGTTTGCCCCTTACGCAACGCTCGGCGATATCGTCCAACCCAACGTCCACCACGATGCAGGTCGCCCCGCGCTTCATCGGGTTCTCTGGGCAATCCGCAGCGCCCACTTGGGCGACGCGCGCTTGCCAGATGTCGATCCGACGATGGGAAGAGCGCGATATGGCGAAATCGAGCAGCTACGCCTTTGGCGTCAAAACGTACTACCGCCCGATCGAGGCGGCCATCCGCTGGTGCGGTTTGCTGCGCTTCGAACAGCGAATCTTGGAGACGCTGGGGCAGCGTGCCATGCCTGAGCCCAGCGAGTTTCCCCGTTGGCCGCTGCTGCGCCTGTATGCCGAACGAATCTTCGACGCGCTGACGCATGGCGAACTGCCAGGCGGCAAGGCAGGTATTGTGCTGGACTCGCAGCGGCCGGCGCTCGATGACCCGGCGTTGACCGTGCGTCACGTGGACCTGAAAGCGTGGATGACGCAGTTCTACCCCGGCGATCGGCCGGGGTTTTTATTTGATGAAATCGAACGCGCGGTGCATCCGGCGGTGAGCGTGGACACGCTCAACATCCTGCTGGCCGAGCGCGAAGTGAATCGCCCCGGATTTTGAGGAGGCTCCTTCGATTGAGAATGGAGTCATCATGAGGAAGTCCCCGAAGTTTTCCCCCGAAGTTCAGGATCGCGCGGTGCGCATAGTCTTCGACGCCAAGGACCAGT
>Ga0066256_1004085_pt2 | contig 10464 bp, 7 predicted proteins | sample ThiBio_1000_biof_FD_87107 | JGI IMG/M metagenome (GOLD analysis project Ga0066256, IMG submission 87107) | Wastewater bioreactor microbial communities from Cape Town, South Africa - Thiocy_expt_1000_biof (version 2) | ecosystem: Engineered > Bioreactor > Thiocyanate-remediating >... | reverse complement strand
ACGCCAGCGGGACGATCGCAGGGGGCGCCAAGAAGAAGACGTTGCGCCAGGCGGTGACCAAGATCGTCATCGCCGACGTCTCCATGTCGCTCGACATCGTCCTCGCCGTGGCCGGCGCGGCTCACGATCACCCGGAAATCCTGGTGTTCGGCCTCGTGCTCTCGGTCGCCCTGATGGGTATTGCCTCCAGCTTCATCGCGGGCCTGCTGAACAAGCATCGCTGGATCGCCTGGGTGGGGCTGCTGGTTATCCTCTACGTCGCGCTCAAGATGGTCTACGAGGGCGCTGACCAGCTGCTCGGGCACACGCTGCCGGCCATCCCGTTCGTCAAGGATGCGGCCGCAGTGGCGGTGGCGCACTAGCGGAAGCCGGGGTTAACCACCCCGGCAGTTTCCCGGCATTTGCCCGATCGGGCTAGGGATTTGCACACGACGACCCGTTAGATTCCGGCATCTTTCCAGTGCCGGAATCTGCCAATGACCGCCATTGCCGACAGCCTCGGGAGAGCGCCCGCCCTGCGGGACGCGGCCGGGACGGTCCGTGCCCCGGCGCTTGTCCTCGAGCGAGTTGCCCCCCAGGATTGGGATGCGCTCGCCGGCGGGTTCGACGGCATCTGTCAGGAACAGCTGATGGCATTCGCTGGGGTGCGCTGGGTTGGCCCCGCGCATGAGCCGGTCGTTTTCAGGCACGGCGGCGAAGTGGTCGGCGGTGCGCTGGTGATGGTGCAGAAGCTGCCGCTCGGCATTGGCCAGGTGGCCTTTACTAAGTGGGGCCCGGTGCTGGCGGATACGCGGCGGCCCGATGCGCCATCGATCTACTCCCGCATGGTCGATGCGCTCGTTGCCGAGTATTCGGCGGCCCGCGGCATGATGCTGTCGATCATGCCCGCCGCGTCGCCAGCGGGTGGAAGCAGCGAGTATGCCCATCTGATCGGGCGAGGGTTCAAGCCCGGCATCCTGCTCAATTATCCGCTGCGCTACCTGGTCAATCTGCGGCTCGACGATGCCGGTCTGCGCAAGAGCCTCGAGCAGCAGTGGCGGCGGCAGCTCAACAAATCCGAAAAGGCGGGGCTGGTCTTCGAACGCGGTACGCCCGACCGACTGCCGGAATTCACTGCGCTCTACGACCGCATGCTGGAGCGCAAGCGCTTCGCCGACTATTCGGCCTACGAGACCGTTCCGCATCTGCTGGCGCTCGAAAATCAGGCGGTCCGGCCGGAACTATTTTTCGTCCGCAAGGATGGCGAAATCGTCGCCGGGGCAATCATCTTCAAGGGCGGCGAGCGCGCGGTGTATCTCTATGGGGCGACGCTCGACAGCGCATTGCCGCTGCGGGCCGGTTACTTCCTCCACTGGCACATCATCCGCTGGTTGCGCGACCACACCCAGGCGCGCTGGTACGATCTGGGGGGTACCGATGGATTTGCCGGCCTGCATCAGTTCAAGAAGGGCATGGTGGGCAGCGCGGGCGTGATCACCGCGGTGCCCCGCACAGCCAACTACGCCGACCGCAAGTTCGCCTATCTCGCCGGCAACGCGGCGCTGTGGGCGCGAGAGGGCCTGCACGAAATCGCGCGGCGACTGGGCCGGCTGCGGCCGGACCGGGCGCAGCCCACGCTTAAGCCGCATTCCGGCAAAGAAGGCTGACCATGGGGCTTCGCCGGCAGCTGCTGTCGCAATCGGGCATCATCTTCGTGGCGCGGATGTTCGGCGCCGGCCTGATCTTTCTGGTGCAGGCGGCGATCACGCGCATCTGGGGCGCCGAGGCGCTGGGCGAATACCTGCTGCTGATCGCGGCGACCAACATCATCAGCGTGATCCTGCCGCTCGGCTTCGAGACGATCGGTAGCTATTTTGCCGCCGAGTACCGCGTGAAGGGCGAGGGCCGTCAACTACGCGGCTTCATGCTGCGCGCCTATGGCCACATCTTTGCGCTGATGGCGCTTCTGGTGATCGGTGGGCACTACCTGTTCGGGACCTTCGGGGCGCCGGGGCAGGTCCTGCTTCAGCACTGGGTGCCGCTGTGCATGATGACGTTCGGCAATGCGCTGGTGCTGGTGTCGAGCGCGCTCCTGATTGGCATCAAGCGACCGTACGCAGCCTTTTTTATCGACTCGCTGTTCCGCACCGTGCTGATCATCGGATCGCTGGGGATCGCCTGGCTGGCAGTGACGACCGGTGACCGCTTCGACCTGCTGATCTGGCTGGTCGCCTGTGCCTACCTCATCGTCGGACTGGGGCAGACCGCCTATTGCCTGTGGTTCGTGCGCGAGGTGCCGCTCGAGCCGGCGCCGAGGGCGGGTGAGCCGCGCCGCTGGTGGCGGTTTGCCCTGCCATGGGTGATCATCATCCTGGCCACGGACTTCTTCTTCGACCTCGATCTCATCTTCCTCTCCGGCCTCATGGCCAAGGAAGACCTCGCTGTGTTCGGCGTCTGCGCGCGCATCTTCATGCTGGTGTCGTTCGGGGTGACCGCCGTCTATTCGGTGACGCTGCCGGACATCTTCGAAAGCGGCATCCGCGACGGCGACGGGGCGTTCCAGAAGAAGGTCGGCGATACCAATATGGTCGCGGCGGTGATCGCCGTGGTGATTCTCGTCGGCCTGGCGCTCGGCGGTCCGATCCTGCTGATGCTGTTCGGGCAGGAATTCCTGGTCGGCGCCGTGCCGCTGACGGTGCTGGGGGTCGGCCTGCTGGTCCGCGCCTTGACCGGACCCGCGGCTCTGGCGCTATCGATGAAGGACCGACCGCACACGACCCTGCCGGCAGTGGTTGCCGGTGTGGCGACGCTGGTCGTCGCCAACCTCGCACTGGTGCCATCGATGCATCTGCTGGGCGCTGCGATCGCGGCATTGCTGTCGCAATCGGTCTGGTCGATCGCCATGTGGTTCACGGCGCTGAAGGTGGTGAAGGTCGATGTGTCGATCATTCCCCGCCTGCGCGAATTGCTGCAGGCGCGTCGGGATGCGGCGGCGGCGAAGCCTCGCGATGCCTGAATGACAAAGGCCGGGCAGGGGCCCGGCCTCGCAAGAGAGCGCGCTGCGCGTGATCAGGCGGCGCGGGAATCCTTCTGGCGGCCGACGAGGGCGTTGACGCGGCGCTTGAGCTGGTCGATCCGGCCGCCCATGCCGGTATCGTAGCCCTCGGTTACCTTGGTGTAGGACTTTTCCATCACCGCATAGTCCTGTCCGAACAGGTGCTGCTTCAGGATTGCCGTCTGCTCATAGCCGTAGCGGCGGAGCAGGGCGAGCGCGACCTCATTCTCCGGCCGCACCCAGGTATAGGCCTTGTGGAACTTTCCATTGTTCCAGACTTCGTCGAAGATGCGCATGCCATGCAGGCCCAGCCGCGTCTGGCGGTGGGACGGGAAGATCCACGACCACATGCGGAAGATGGCGCCGTATTCGGGCGAGGAGACGAGGCCGCCACCCGGCTCGCCGTCTGCTGTCAGCACGATCACGTGGCGCGGGTCGACGTCCTGCAGGGCCTTGAGGAAGCCCTTGCTGATGCGGCCGCTCTCGTGGGCCTTGAAGGTGTCGTTGTAGTGCGGTGATTCCTCGATGACCGCCATCAGCTCGCGATGGATGACGTCGATGTCGGCGCCGCTCGCGGCGCGATAGCCGAGTTCGGGCATGTCGCTGTCTCCGTGATCTCTGCACGATAATGGGCCGGAACGACGCAGAATGCGTGAAGAACCGGGGGTTATGGCTAATTGACCGAAAGGGGGAGCCGAAATGGCCGCGCCGTGCTTGCCGGTCCCCGCCCCACTGGCTAGAACGGTTACAGACTGGCTCCTCTGGAAAGGGCGGAGGGCTGGACAGAATGACGCGCGGGTCCTGCCCCTCAAGAGACGGCCAACGCCGCTCGGGACCGCGCAGGGGAGAGATTCATGACCGATAACCATGTGTTCGAGCCCAGCGAGGCTGCGAAGGCGCGCACCCTGACGACGGCTGCGCAGTACGAGGAGGCCTACGCACGCTCCATCAAGGACCCCGACGGGTTCTGGGGTGAGGAGGCCAAGCGCCTCGACTGGATCAAGCCGTTCACGAAGGTCAAGAACACCAGTTTCGCGTACCCCGATGTCTCGATCAAATGGTTCGAGGACGGCACGCTGAACCTCGCGGCCAACTGCATCGACCGCCACCTGCCGGCGCGGGCCAACGACACGGCGATCATCTGGGAGGGCGACACGCCCGGAACCGATGCCAAGGTCAGCTACCGGCAGCTCTACGAGCACGTTTGCCGTTTCGCGAACGTGCTGAAGGCGTACGGGGTCAAGAAGGGCGACCGCGTCACCATCTACATGCCGATGATCCCCGAGGCGGCCTATGCCATGCTGGCCTGCGCCCGCATCGGCGCTGTGCACTCGGTGGTGTTCGGCGGCTTCTCGCCGGATTCGCTGTCCGGCCGCATCAACGATTGCGACAGCCGCATCGTCATCACCGCGGACGAGAGCCGGCGCGGCGGCAAGGCGATCGCGCTCAAGGCCAATGTGGACGAGGCGCTGAAGAAGGCGGCCGTGGTCTCGACGGTGCTCGTCGTCCGCAACACGGGCGGCGCCGTCGACATGCAGCCGGGGCGTGACGTCTGGTACGAGCAGGCTGCGGCCGAAGTGTCCGCCGACTGCCCACCCGAGCCGATGAACGCGGAAGACCCGCTGTTCATCCTCTATACCTCCGGTTCGACGGGCCGGCCGAAGGGCGTGCTGCACACGACGGGCGGCTACGCCGTATGGACCGCCTATACGCATGAGAAGGTCTTCGACTACCGCCCCGGCGAAATCTACTGGTGCACGGCCGACGTCGGCTGGGTCACCGGCCACAGCTACATCGTCTATGGGCCGCTGGCGAACGGCGCCACGACCGTGATGTTCGAGGGCATCCCGAGCTATCCCGATGCCTCGCGCTGCTGGCAGGTGATCGAGAAGCACAAGGTCAACATCTTCTACACGGCGCCAACGGCGATCCGCGCGCTTATGGGCGCCGGGCCTGAGTTCGCCGACAAGTACGAGATGCCGTCGCTGCGGCTGCTGGGCTCGGTCGGCGAGCCGATCAACCCTGAGGCCTGGCTCTGGTACCACAAGCACGTCGGCAAGGAGCGCTGCGAGGTGGTCGACACCTGGTGGCAGACCGAGACGGGAGGCATCCTGATTTCGCCGCTGCCGGGGGCGATTGCAGCCAAGCCGGGCTCGGCCACCAAGCCGCTGCCCGGCGTGCAGCCGCTGGTACTATCGCCGGAAGGCAAGATTCAAGAGCAGACCAAGGCCGAGGGCGTGCTCTGCCTCAAGGACAGCTGGCCGGGCCAGATGCGGACGGTCTACGGCGACCATGCGCGGTTCGTTTCGACTTATTTCGAGACGTACAAGGGCTACTACTTCACCGGTGACGGCTGCCGCCGCGATGAGGACGGCTACTATTGGATCACCGGCCGCGTCGACGACGTGCTCAATGTTTCGGGTCACCGGATTGGGACGGCGGAAGTGGAAAGCGCCCTTGTTGCGCACCCCAAGGTGGCCGAGGCGGCGGTGGTCGGTTATCCGCACAACATCAAGGGGCAGGGCATCTATTGCTATGTCACGCTGATGGCGGGTGAAGCTGCGGAGGAGAATCTGAAAGCCGAGCTAAAGCAATGGGTCCGAAAGGAAATCGGTCCGATTGCGCAGCCCGACCTGATCCAGTTCACGCCCGGCCTGCCGAAGACCCGCTCGGGCAAGATCATGCGCCGAATCCTCCGCAAGGTGGCGGAGAACGACTACGGCTCGCTGGGTGATACCTCGACGCTGGCAGACCCCTCGGTGGTGAGCAACATCATCGACAATCGGCAGAACCGCTAGGGTATCGGTTACGGTTGATCGCCCGTTAAGGCTTGCAGGCGAGAATTGCGCCGGAATGCCCGCCATCACGGGTGAGGGGAGCGCTCCGCATGCCATGGTTCGAGCGGACTATCGGCTCGGTCCGGAAACTCTGGCGGTCGCTGTCGGGAGAATCCGACAGCACTCGCCGGACTTTGGCACGCGTGTTCGAGGACAATTTCGACGGTCTCGTCGTCGTCGGCGAGACGGGCCGCATCATCGCGGCCAGCCGCGTCGCGTCCAGCATGCTTGGGGTTGGCAGCCTCGAACTGGTGGGCCGGCTCGCCAGCGAGATCATCCCGGAGCCGATGCTGAGCGCCATCCAGCAATCCTTTGCCGACGGCCGCAAGGGTATCCCGACGCCGATGGCTGTCGCCCTCATCGGTGATCCGCGCGAGGGTGGCTTCGTCGTGCAGTATGTCGTGACGCTGTCCGAGCTTGGCAGCGGGGAGGGCCTGGCGCGGCGCGTCGTCGGGCTGACCTTCTGGGATGAGACCGATCGCCGGCGCCGCGAGGAAGAACTGGCGTTTCTCGGTACGCACGATCCGCTGACCGGGGCGCTGACGCGGGCCGAGTTCGTGCGCATCATCAATGCCGCGCTGGAGGGGGACAGGCGCCGCGCCGCGGGCCTGACCGTGCTCGTCCTCGATCTCACCCGCTTCAAGGCGGTCAACGATGCGCTGGGGCTGGCGAAGGGAGACATGCTGTCGACCGAGGAGGCGCGGCGGTTCAGCCAGAGCATCCTCGAGCGCGTCGTGCTGCCTTATACCATCGGCGGGCAGCGCGCCATCGTCGGCGCCTCGCTGGGGCTCACCGATACGGAAGTGTCCGGTTACGATCCGGAAGTCCTGCTCGGGCATGCCGATGCCGCGCTCAACCAGGCGATGTCTCTGCCGGGCAATGCCCATGCAGTGTTTACGCGCGAGATGGGTGAACGGCTGAAGGAGCGTCAGGTGCTGGACGTCGCGTTGCGCCACGCCCGCGAGCGCAACGAACTGTCGATCACCTACCAGCCGCAGTGTTCGCTGGAGACCGGCGAACTGGTGGGCGTGGAGGCGCTGGTGCGCTGGACGCGGCCAGGCTTTGGCGTCGTTTCGCCCGAGGCCTTCATTCCTGCTGCCGAGGAAAACGGCGAGATCATCGAGATCGGCCGATGGGTGCTGAACGAAGCCTGCCGAGAAGTCTCGGCCTGGCCGTTCCAGACCCGCGTGGCCGTCAACGTGTCGCCGGTGCAGTTCGAGTTCTCTGACATTGTCGCCGAGGTGCGCGAGGCCCTGAACGCGACCGGCCTCGCGGCACACCGCCTCGACATCGAGATCACCGAGGGAATCCTCGTCAGCAAGGCCGACCACATCATCGACGCGCTGACGAGGCTGCGGGCGCTGGGCGTGGGGATTGCGCTCGACGATTTCGGCACTGGCTATTCGTCGCTGAGCTACCTGGGCCGCCTGCCGGTGGACAAGATCAAGATCGACCGGACCTTCGTGTCGCGGCTGCCGGGCGATCCGGAGTCCGGGGCGATCATCCGGGCGGTGATGACGCTCAGCGACACGCTGAACAAGATCGTCATCGCCGAAGGGGTCGAGAACAAGGACCAGGCCTGGATGCTGCGCATGATGGGGTGCCGGATCGGGCAGGGCTATCACTTCGGGCGGCCGCAGACCGGGACGGAAATGGCGGGATGGTTCGATGCCAGCAATGCGTCGCGGTCGCAGGCGGCCAAATCCGCTGTCGGCTCGCCATCGCCGCTGCGCAGCATCTAGCTCTGGAGCCGCGCCCAGAATCGCCTCAATGCTGAGCAAATCTGGCGAATACATCCAACCGAGAGCCTGCCCTTGAGCCCTTTCCGTCTGCTGGCGTCGGCCTTCGTCGCTGCTGCCCTCGCTTCCCCCGTCGCTGCGCAGAGTCTCGAAGAGATGGCCGGGCAGATGATCGTTGTCGGCTTCGCCGGCGACAGTGTCGACGACAAGGGCGTGGTGTCGGCTCGCGAACAGATCGCCGCCGGAACGCTGGGCGGGGTCATCTACCTCAAGACCAACGGGGCCAGCCTGAAGGCCGTGCGGGAGATGAATGCGGCCTTTCGGGATGCATCTCCGGGGCTGCCGCCTTTCCTGACACTCGACCAGGAAGGCGGCTCGGTCGAACGGCTGACCTCTGATGTCGGGTTCAAGGAGGTGCCGAACGCCGCAACGATCGGCGCGGGCCATCCCGCCGATGCGCGCAGCATCTACAACCGGATGGCGCGCGGCATCGCCGATGTCGGATTCACGGTGAATTTCGGGCCGGTCGTGGACCTCAACCTCAATCCGAAGAACAAGATCATCGCCCGGTTCGGTCGCGCCTATTCGGACGGCGCGAACACCGTCACCGTCTTCGCGGAGCAGTTCATCGCCGCCCACCACCAGGCGGGTATCCTCACGGCGATCAAGCATTTCCCGGGACACGGCTCGTCCACCGACGACAGCCACGAGGGCTATGTCGATATCACCGACAGCTGGCAGGCGAAGGAACTCGAGCCCTATCGTAACCTGATCGCGTCGAAGACGGTCGACATGGTCATGGTCGGGCATCTGATCAACACCAGGTATTCCGAACTGCCCTCCAGCCTGTCGCCGGAATGGATCACGGGCGTCCTCCGCGATGAGCTCGGCTTCGACGGGGTGGTGATCAGCGACGATCTCGAAATGGGCGCGATCCGCGAGCATTTTTCGCTCAAGGAGACCGTGGTCCGAGCCGTGCGGGCCGGCATGGACGTGCTGCTGTTCTCCAACACCGCCAAGGCCCGCGTCTCGCTCGCGAGCGAGATCCGCGACATCCTGATTGCGGAGGCAGAAGCGGACCCCAGTTTCGCTGCCCGGATCGAGCAGAGTTACCGCCGCATCGTGGCGTTGAAGCAGCGCATCGGAGGTGGGGCGACGGCCGAGGCTCCTGCCGTTGCGCCGATTCCCCAGGCCCGACCGGCCAGCCTGTAGTCGCCTCCGTCACAGGGCCGTCAGGAAATCTAAGCAGAAACAGCCTGTTATGCTGTTTTTTGTGCCGAAGGTTTTCATGGGGTGCCGGTTCGGAATAGACTTCGGCTCCACGCCGGTCCGCCCGGCTCCAGTCGAGGCCAGCTATTGACCCTTGAAGGCAGGGAAATCCGGCGTGTGCGGGCGCTGTTCATTTCCGACGTGCATCTGGGGATGCGCGCCTCGCGGGTTGCCCAGCTGATGGATTTTCTGCGCTGGCACGATGCTGAGACGATCTATCTCGTCGGCGACATCGTGGATGGCTGGCGCCTCGCAAAGAGCTGGCATTGGCCGCGTGAGTATCACGCCCTGCTGGAGATGATGCTGGCGAAGGCGCTGGCAGGCACGCGGATCGTGGTGCTGCCCGGCAATCACGACGAATTCCTGCGCGAATATCTCGGTACCTATTTCGGCGAGATTCAGTTCGTCGACCAGACGGTCCACACGACGGCCCAGGGCAAGACCTACCTGGTGATCCACGGCGACCAGTTCGACGTGGTGGTGGAACATGCCAAATGGCTGGCGCATGTGGGCGACTGGGCCTATCGCGCTGCCCTGCGCATCAACGGCGTGGTCAACTGGGTGCGCCGGCGCATGGGGCTGACCTACTGGTCGCTGTCGGCCTGGGCCAAGCACAAGGTCAAGAACGCGGTCAGCATCATCGGCAGGTTCGAGGAGGCGCTGTCGCTGGCGGCTCGCGAGAGCGGGGTCGATGGCGTCGTCTGTGGCCACATCCACTACGCCGACATGCACGAGCGGATGGGCATCCACTACGTGAACACCGGCGACTGGGTGGAGAGCTGCACCGCGATCGCCGAGACGACCGATGGGGCGCTCGAGCTGATTCGCTGGACCGAGGCTTTGCCGCCGCCGCGCCGTCGCCGGTTGCTGCGGCGCGTCAGCGAACCGGGCGAATAGGCCCCGTTCATTCGCTTGACATGGAACGGACGTAGCCCTCGCGACAGCGAACGCGAGGGCGCCGCATGGCCAAGATACTGGTCGTTACGGATGCGTGGCATCCACAGCTCAACGGCGTTGTCCGGTGCCTGGAGGCGGTCGGGGCGCAGTTGCGAGCCCAGGGCGATGACGTCGACTACCTGACGCCGCAGGGGTTCAGGACGCTGCCGCTCCCAACCTATCCCGAGATCAGGCTGTCGCTGGCGTCACCTCGCCAGGTCGCATCGGCCATCGATCGGCTGGCACCGGATCACGTCCATATCGCCACCGAGGGGCCATTGGGGCTGCTGGCCCGACACGTCTGCCTTTCGAACGGGCAGCGCTTCACGACCAGCTACCACACGCGGTTTCCTGAGTATGTCGCGGCCCGTCTGCCGGTGCCGGCGGACTGGGTCTATGGCTACCTGCGCTGGTTCCACGATGCTGCCGCAGCGACGCTGGTGCCGACCCGCTCGATGCAACGCGAACTGGAGGCGAGGGGCTTCCAGAACCTGCGATGCTGGACCCGAGGGGTCGATGCCGCGCTGTTCGCACCGGGCCCGAAATCCATGTTCGAGGTGCTGCCGGGTCCGCATCTCCTCTACGTGGGGCGGGTGGCGGTCGAAAAGAACGTTCGCGCCTTCCTCGATATCGATGTGCCCGGCACCAA
>Ga0066256_1002815_pt2 | contig 10465 bp, 5 predicted proteins | sample ThiBio_1000_biof_FD_87107 | JGI IMG/M metagenome (GOLD analysis project Ga0066256, IMG submission 87107) | Wastewater bioreactor microbial communities from Cape Town, South Africa - Thiocy_expt_1000_biof (version 2) | ecosystem: Engineered > Bioreactor > Thiocyanate-remediating >... | reverse complement strand
CAGGCGCAGTAAGCCCGCCGCCGGGCACGGCCCGATGCCTCGCGTCAGCGGCAAGTTCGCGCTCTGGATGGTGTTGCTGGCCGCGTTTTTCGCGGGCTTCGTCCTGCTCGGCAACTGGCAGGTGCGCCGCTACCACCTGAAGCTGCGCATCAGCCATGAAATGCAGACCCGCGTGCATGCCGCGCCGGTGCCCGCGCCGGGACCGCCGCAATGGCCACATGCGGAGCGGATGCAATACCTGCACGTCGAACTGCGCGGCCGCTACCTCGCCGGCGCGCAGACGCTGGTGCGCGGTGCCAGCCGCGACGGTTACGGTTTCTGGGTGATGGCACCGCTGCAAACCGATCGCGGTTTCATCGTGCTGGTCAACCGTGGTTACATCCCGGACAGCCTGCCCGCTCAACCGGCGTTCGCCCGGATCAAGCCACCAATCGGCGAGGTGGCGTTGACCGGCCTGCTGCGCGCCAGCGAACCGCGCGGCGGTTTCCTGCGCCACAACCAGCCGGAAAAGAACCTGTGGTATTCGCGCGATGTCGCCGCGATCGCTGCCGCTCGGGATTTGCCGGCCGGCGGGGTCGCGGCCCACTTCGCCCGGGCCGACGCCGTCGCGGGAAGCAGCCCGTGGCCCATGGCCGGGCTCACCAACGTCCACCTCTCCAACCACAGCCTCGGCTACGCCATCACGTGGTACTTGCTCGCGCTCGGCACCGCGCTGGCTGCGGGCATCGTGATTCGCCACGAGCGGAAGCTTCGCGATCCACAACGACCTTGACGCACACCGGCACGACTTTACGCACAGGCCGCGGCGCTGGCGGCCGGGCTATATTCGGTGTTCTTCTGTCCGGGGATCACCGCATGCGCCACGCCCTCGTCCTTGCCATCGCCCTCGTGTTCGCATCCGCGGGTGCGACGGCGGCACCGCCGACATCGATTCCAGCGGCCGACACGCCGGCTGCGCAACTGCACGCGCTGTTCGACAAGGCATGGAACCAGGAACATGCGAAGCCTGCACCCGGCAGCACGGACTACAAGCAGCTCTGGGGCGACCCGAGCATTGCGCACGAGCAACGGCAGCTCGCCGACGCGAAGGCCAACCTTGCCGCATTGAAGGAGATCGACGTCGCCCAACTCGATCCGAACGACCAGTTGAGCCGGCGCCTGTTCGAATACCAGTTGGACGACGCCATCGCGCCCGCGGCGTATCCGGATGATGCGCAGGGCTTGATCACCCAGTTGTGGGGTCCGCAACTCGCGGGCAACGAACTGCGCGACGAACACTTCGCCAAGGCCGAGGGTTACGAGAACCTGGTCCGCAAACTCGACGCCACCGGCGATTACCTCGACGCGTTCACCACGCGCCTGAAGCAGGCGATGGCGCAGGGCATCACCCAACCCCGTGAAGTGATGGAACGGGTGCCCGACGAGATCGCGGCGAACATCGCGAAAGACCCGGTCGAAAGTCCGTTCTACGCGCCGTTCAAGAAACTGCCCGACTCGATCCCTGCCGCAAGCCAAGCGAAGTTGCAGGCCGAAGCGAAACAGGCGATCACGCAGGTCATCAACCCGGCCTACGAAAAATTCCTCGCGTTCTTCAGGAACGATTACCTGCCGCACGCCCGCACGGTCGCAAGCGTGTCCAGCCTGCCGGGCGGCAAGGCGTACTACGCGTACCTGGTGCGCCACTACACCACCACCGACATGACGCCGCGGCAGATCCACGACATGGGCCTGAAACTCGTCGAGCAGATCCACGGCGAAATGGAAGCGGTGTTCAGGCAGATCGGCTTCAAGGGCAGCTACAAGGAATTCGTGCACTACCTGCGCACCGATCCGAAGTTCTACTACAGCGACCCCGATGACCTGCTGCAGGCGTACCGCGCCGCGGCCAAGCGCATCGACCCGCACCTCACCGATGTGCTGAGCCTGTGGATGCAGCCGCGCCAGCCCTGGGGCGTGCGCGTGATCCCGGCATCGCTCGCACCCAACACCTATCCCGCGTACGCGGACGTGCCGTACATGAGCGTGAACCTGTACAAGCCCCAGAGCCGTCCGAAATACGAAATCCAGGTACTGACGTGCCATGAAGGCCGGCCCGGCCACAACCTGCAGATCCCGGTGGCGGAGGAACTGGACAACCTGCCGAAGTTCCGCCGCCACGCCTACTACAACGCCTTCGGCGAAGGCTGGGCGCTGTATGCGGAAACGCTGTGCGACAAACCGATGGGTCTGTTCGACGAGGATCCGTATTCGAAATTCGGTTATCTCAATTACCAGATGTGGCGCGCGGTGCGGCTGGTGGTCGACACCGGCATCCACGAGGACGGCTGGACCCGCGCGCAGGCGGTGAAGTACATGCAGGACCACACCGCGCTGGCCGACCAGAACATCGCGACCGAGGTGGACCGCTACATCGTGTGGCCGGGGCAAGCGCTGTCGTACATGATCGGCGAACAACAGATCCTGGCCCTGCGCGAGGAAGCGAAAACGAAACTCGGCGACAAGTACGACCTGAAGAATTTCGACGACGTGGTACTGGGCCAGGGCAGCCTGCCGATGGCGGTGTTGAAGGAGGTGGTCGACAAGTGGATCGACAACACGCTTGCAGGGAAGCCCGCCGACCAGTTGCCGTTCGCCTGCAAGCCGCGCACGGTGGAGACGTGCGCGACGCCCGCCGCGGCCGCGAAATAGCCAGGAAACGCCTGGGGGCCAGCCGCCCGCACGCCACCGCGTTGGCACAACAGCCCATGCCTTGAATGCTATCCTCGTGCGCGGCGATCGAACCGGGGAGGGTTCATGATGCGCGTTCTGGCAATGCTCGTGTGCATGGCTGCAGCCATGCTTGCTTTCCACCCTGCCCGCGCGCAGACGCAGGTGCAGGTGACGGATACCTGGCCCGCGGGCGACACCGTCACGCTGGGCCAGAACCAGAGCTTCTACCTGCACCTGCACTACACCAGCGAGCAGCCGGTGCACATCTGGGCGCGGCCCTACTTCCAGGGCAAGCCCGCGAAGGCGGGCAGCAATCCCTCGCGCGTCTATCCCGCGGGAAGCGGCGAGGCGCTGGGCTGGTTTTTCCTGTTCGACCCCGGCACGCAGGTGGACGAAGTGCGGATCAGCGCGGGCGACGGATCGTACAACCGCACCCCGGTGGTCGCGACGTATCCCGTTTCGATCACCGGCGGCGATGAACCCGTGCAGGACACGCCGCAACCTGCGTGGTTGGCCGCGCTGCGCGCCGCCGACAAGGCCGCGCAGGACGCCGACTACCACAGGACCATGAACACCCCACCGAGCGCGGGCGAGATCGCGCTGTTCAACGGCTTCATGCTGGCGATGGTCGCATTCGGCCTGCTCAGTTTCGCGTGGCCGGCATGGGGCTTGTGGCGTTGGCGCGACGGCTGGCGGATCGCCGCGGCGCTGCCGATCCTCGTGATGGGCTTCGTGGTGCTGCGGATCGTCGTCGACACCGCGCGCGATCCCACTTCGCACAACCTGTGGCCGTTCGAGATGGTGATGTGGGGCGTGCTCGGCTGCGGCTGGATGATGGCGCTGGCCCTGGCGCGCAAGCTGGCGGGCGCGGGGCGCGCGTCCTGAATCCCGCGTCGCCTCACTCGTGCGAAGTCGACCCGGGGTTCTCCTCGATCAGGTCGCGCAACGCGGCCTGCATGCGCGCGTGCACGCGTACCAGCGCGCCCCACAGGAACCACACCGTGAACGCGCCGATCGCGAGCAATGCCAGCAGCACCCCGCGCGGAGGCAGGATGCTGCTGCCGAGCGCGCTGACCAGCAACGCCATGCCGGCCAGCGTCGCCAGTGGCACCAGCTTGCCGAGCACGCGGCGCAGCCCGGCCGTGCGCACGCCGTGCACCTGTTCGCTGATGCCGAGTTCGGCCAGCAGCATGCCCAATGCGTCGGCCTTGCGGTACACCGCGATCAGCATCGGCAGCGATACGAACAGCGCCACCGCCCAGATCAGCGAACGCCGCATCACCGGCGACAGCGGCACAGACGGCCACCAGCGCGGCAACATGCTGCTGACGAACGCGCCGATCCCGAACACCGCGCACACCAGCACCAGGTTCACCGCGATGTGCCACAGCAGCCGGCGCAGCATCTTCGCCAGCATCGCGTTGTGCTGCGCCGGCGAGGTTCCGCCCATCCACTCGTGGTAACCGGTCGCGAGCGAACGCACCGACGCGGGCATCACGCGCCGCAATCCGGCCATGATCATCGGCTCGGCGCGGACAGCCGGGGGGAGCGCAGCCAGCCCCGCCCCCGCGGCGCCCCCCGCAAGCGGGCACAGGCACTCCCCCCCCCCCCCGGCCGCGATCCCCGGCGCCGCGACCACGACCGAGAATCCCCCGATCGGCGCCAGGGCCGGGCGGGGGCGCACCGCGCCGCGCGCATTGCGGCCCGCGCACCCGACCGCCCCCCCGCCGCAGGCCAGCGTCTTGCCGACGATCACCGCCAGTGCCAGGCCCAGCGCCGGCCACAGCCACGGCAGCATCTCGGCGGGATCCAGCAACAAGCCGATCGCCACGAAGAAGATCGCCGCGAACATGTCGCGCACCGGCCGCACCAGCCGCACGATCCGGTCCGAACAACGCACCTCGGCCACCACCACGCCGGCCAGGAACGCGCCCAGCGCCACGCTGAAACCTTCCCACACCGCCAGCAGGCAAGCGCCGAAACAGATGCCCAGCGCGGTCACCAGCAGCGGTTCGTCGCGCCCGCGCTTGGCCAGCCAATCCAGCAGGCGCGGCAGCAACAGCAATCCCAGCACCAGCGCCACGGAAATGAACAGCAGCATCCGCCACAGCACCTTGAACGCGATGTCCGTGGTGTTGGCGCTGCCGGCCGCGATCGCGCTCAGCACCGTGATCAGCACCACGGTCAACACTTCCTCGGACACCAGCATGCCCACCATGCCCGCGACGAAGCCCTGCCCGCGCCAGCCGCGATCGGCCACCGTGCGCAACGCGATCATGGTCGAGGAAAAACAGATCACCCCGCCGAGGAACAGCGATTCGCGTGGACTCATCCCGGCCAGGCGTCCGATCTCGATGCCCAGCCACAACATGAAGCCCACTTCCACCAGCGCGGCCAGCATCACGCCGGCGCCCAGCGCGCGCAGCTTGCGCAGGTTGGAGTCCAGCCCCAGCGTGAACATCAGCAGCACCACGCCGAGGTTGGCGATCGACTGCATCGTGCGCTGGTCGGTGAGGAACCGCCACGGCATGTGCGGGCCGATCAGCACGCCCGCGACGATGTAGCCCAGCAGCACCGGCAGGCGCAGCCGCGGGAATACCACCACCACCACGCCCGCCGCCAGCATCACGCAAGCCAGGTCGCGGATGAATTCGATTTCGTGCAAAACGTCCCTCCCGCGAGCAAATCAGGTGCGACGCGACCCGCGCGCGAGGTGGCGCTCGCGATTCGCATCGTCCTGCACCATGCAGGAAGGATATAGGGCGCGGGCATCGAATCGCTCGCCGGGCGCGAAGCGCGCGTGCGACAGCGGGGCCGCCGCACCCGGCAATCACGCATGGCTACTGATCCGCGGGCTGGCGGATCGCGGAAGCAGTCATGCCGATTTCAGCCGGTGGCGGGGCCCCACGACCCGCTCCGTACCCCGATGCAGGCCGCAGACAGGGAGGGCTCCGGCTGACTCGATGGCCAGCCGGAGCCTGTCAAACCGTCACCACCTGGACCTTTCCAAATAGCAGGCTCTGGAGAAACACAGCCTGGTTTCGGCGAAACGCACGGCCCGACTGATGCTGGAGGTCTTCCCGCTGGCCCTGGGTTTGGCGATACGCACGACCCGACTGATGCTGGAGGTCTTCCCGCTGGCCTTGTCCCGCACCGTCTGGGTAACCGTGTAATGACCCGCGCTACGGTAGACATGACTCGGATTTCTGGCGGATGACTTGGTGCCGTCACCAAACGACCATGACCAGGCATCGATGGTGCCGCCCTTGTCGGTGGACCTGTCCGTGAAATTGCCCGTCATCCCTGACACGCTGTAGGTGAAACCAGCCTTGGGTGTGCCACCGCCCAGTTGCGGCGCCGTCACCGTCACCTGCGCGGTGCGCGTCGAGGTCTTGCCACTGACCTTGTCGGTCACGGTCAGACCAACCTGATAGGTGCCCGCCGCGGCATAGGCATGGCTCGGGCTCTGCGCCGACGAACTTGTGCCGTCACCGAACGACCAAGCCCACGAACCGATGGTACCGCCGGTGTCGGTGGAGGTATCGGTGAAATTCACCGCAAGCCCCGAAGCGCTGTAGGTAAAATTCGCGCTCGGCGCCCCGGCTGTGCCCGACGAACCGCCCTGGTATTCCAGCGCGCCGATGGTGGCGCCCTGGCTCGGACGCGGGTTACCGTTGTTGTCATACGCAACGGGCGTACCGACAGACGCCGCATTGCCGATCGCCGGACTGCTCACCAGCGGGTAGGGATTGAACGATGTCATCGACTCGTCCGTGAGCTGCGGATCCTTGCAGATGATCCTGGTGGTGTCGCAGGACGTGCTGCGGGTGTTCCAGACCAGATTGCCGGCATACACCACTTTTTCCGGGTAGGACCCATCCGCGAACCACGTGAAGAACGGCTGCTGGCCGTTCTTGTTCACGGCGATGAAGATGTTGTTGTAGAGATAGTAGGTGTCGCTCGATTGCGCATTGGTCGAATCCCCCACGAACATCCCGCTCGGGTTGCCGACCATGGTGTTGTAGGCCCACGTCTGCACCTGGTTGGGGCCATTGAAGGCCCCCAACAGGCCACCGCCGGCGCGGCAATCGTCACCCTTGGCGGGATAGCCGTTGTCTCCGAACCACGTGCAATTCGCGACGAATACGCTGTTGGTGACCGTGCCGCTGCCACTGATCTTGAGGTCATTGCCCGCGTCATCGGCGGAATTGCCGCTGTCCACCGTCACGCTGCCGGTGCCATCGGCGTACAGCAGGTCGATGCCGTCCTGCGTGTTCTTGTAGATCTGCGGGCGAATGAAGATGTAGTTGCCGCCCGTCTTGGCCGTCGAGAAGCCGTCGCCGTAGCCGCCTTCATTCTGGCCGAAGCACCCCTTGTAGCCGCCGTCCACCGGATAGTTCTCTGAACACCCGGTCCATCCGACCGTCAGGTCGGTGAAGGTCAGCGTGCCGCTGCTGTTGGAGTTCCCGCTGCCGCCCAGGTCGCCATCCCATCCCGAACGTCCGTTGCCGACCACCTTCACCCGGGTCACGGTCGTCGTCCCGGACAGCCCGCCCGCCCACACGCCGGTCGAGGCAAACCCGTGCACATTGAGGTCCACGAGCGTCAGGTTCTTGACCCCGTTCGCACGGATGCCGACCCGGCTCCAGGCATCCTTGGCCGAACACGCGCTGACGCCCTGCCCGGACACCGGATAATCCTCGATGCAGTTGGAATGATCGGTCAGGTTCAGGCACTTGATGGCGATGTCGTGACCGCCTTCCATGTCGAGTATCTCGTCGATGCCGCCGGTGCCCCACAACTCCGGGGGCGCGCTGCAATCGCCCGTGATCGTGGTCGGCTGGGACGCGCTGATCCCGCTCGGGATGTCCTGGATGTAGCACCCCGCCGTATAGTCCGACGTGCAGTTGCCCGCCGCCATGTTGGGGGCGCCGTATCCCATCATGTAGCTGCCGGCACCGATCGACAGCGTATCGCCGGCCTTCATCAGCGACGTGCCCTGCCCGGGCACCAGCACCCAGAACGGATGATTGAACGCACACGCCTTGCCACTGCCGCTGCCGGGATAGGCCGCGTTCGTGGTACCCGTGCATTGGGTCGCCGTGCCGCCGTCGGTGCGAACGTAATACGTGGTCGCTTGCGCAGAAAGAGAAATTCCGGCGAGGCCGGCCAGCGCCAGGAAGATGGCGGCGATTCGAGAACCAAATAGTTGGAAGTACATGGGGGTCAGGAGAGCCGGCAGGGTGGATAGGCATGCGGGTGGGATCTTGCGACCCCGCCGCGCGGCACGCCCCAACACAACCCTCACAGGTCGGTGCGGGGCGGGCGCAGTCTCCAAGGCACGCGCACAACGGACTGCCTTGCCCGTCACAAAAGTTGACGTCGCATCTTCGGGCTGTGACGACCGTCGCGGTACCTTGTGATCCGAATTCCGGTTCCGTTCACGTTGCCGGGCGGGTTGCATGGCCGACTGGACGCGACCTTTGTCGCGTCCAGACAACGACACCGCAGGGAACAGATCGCCGAATGAAATCGATCCCGGCCACGACCAACCGCGAGGCGGTTCGTTGTCAGCGACAACGTCGCTGGAACGGATGCTTTGCCGACAACGAAGTGACAGGCAACAGGCAGTGCCCATTGCGATCGCAACAACCAGGAAGTGCCTGCGGGTCGCCACCGGGCAGCCGGGTGCAACGAACGAGGGAGCGCCCTGACTGGAACGGTTTCGCGGGCGCAACGGTGAAGGGGTTCACCGCGGCAACGCGTTTCCCAGCATGCCCGAAACCGCCATCGCTCGTCCCGGGAACATGCACGAAACGCACGGCCGCACTACAAATGCTTGACGCTCAAATCGTGTGCACCTATCCTTGCGCGTTCCCAGCGTGGGGCCATAGCTCAGTTGGGAGAGCGCTACAATGGCATTGTAGAGGTCGTCGGTTCGATCCCGTCTGGCTCCACCAAATTCCCCGCGCTGTCCCCATCGTCTAGAGGCCTAGGACACCACCCTTTCACGGTGGCGACCGGGGTTCGAATCCCCGTGGGGACGCCAGTGGTGAGCGTGTTTCATGTTTGCATCTTTTGAAGCACGCGGGAATGTTGCACAATTGCGTTTCACTGAATGGATTTGACGACACGGAGCGGTAGTTCAGCTGGTGGTTTCGCGAGCGCATGCAAATGTCCCGTGGACATTCGCGCGAAATGGAACCGGTGAGCCAGGACGGCGAACGGCAAGACCACCATGGATGGTTCGAGGTAAAAGCGAAATGGTACGGAGCGGTAGTTCAGCTGGTTAGAATGCTGGCCTGTCACGCCGGAGGTCGCGGGTTCGAGTCCCGTCCGCTCCGCCAGTCGCCAAACGAATTCAACAGAAGGCCCGCCGTGCGCGGGCTTTTTTGTGTCCGCAATCGCGTGGCCCGGCACCCGGCGAGCACGTACATGCCTTTGATCATGGGCAAAGGCCGGGGATCTTGGGTAGGATGCAGGTTCCCCTTCAACGAGCCCGCAACGATGAAATCTTCCCTGTCGCTACTGGCCCTGGCCCTCACGGGCTTCCTCGCCGGCTGTGCCGGCGGCACCGACGCCAACAAGGACGCCGAGTCGTCCGCGCAGCCGCAAGCAGCCGCCACCGATTCTGCCAATCCATTCTTCGCCGAAAGCCCCCTGCCGCTGCACTTTCCGCAGTTCGACAAGATCGAGGATTCCGATTACGCCCCCGCGTTCGATCGCGGCATGGCCGATCAGCTGAAGGAAATCGAGGCGATCGCCAGCAACGCCGACGCACCGACCTTCGACAACACCATCATCGCGCTGGAAAAATCCGGGCAGATCCTCGATCGCGCCACCACGGTTTTCTTCAGCCTTTCCGGCGTCGAGAACAACGACATCAAGAAAGCCATCCAGTCCGAGTACGCGCCAAAGCTGGCCGCCCACCGCGACGCCATCATGCTGGACCCGAAGCTGTTCGCGCGGGTGCAGAAGCTGTACGACGAGCGCAACGACCTCGGCCTCGATGCCCAGGGCGTGCGTCTGGTCGAACGCTACCACGACGACTTCGTGCGGGCCGGCGCGCAACTTTCCGACGCCGACAAGACGCGCATGAAGGAAATCAACGGCGAGCTGGCAAAGCTCGGCGCCGACTTCAGCCAGAACGTGCTGGCCGAAGTGAACGACTCTGCAATGGTGGTGGACAGCAAGGATGAACTGTCCGGCCTCACCGACGCGCAGATCGAAGCCGCCGCCACGGCCGCCAAGTCGCGCGGCCTCGACGGCAAGTACGTGATTGCGCTGGTCAACACCACCAACCAGCCGGTGATCGCGCAATTGGACAACCGCGCGCTGCGCCAGCGCATCCATGAAGCATCGGTGGCGCGCGGCAGCCGCGGCAACCAGTACGACACTACCGCGATCGTCTCGAAGGTGATGGCGCTGCGCGCCGAGAAGGCGAAGCTGATGGGTTACCCGGACTACGCATCGTATGGTCTCGCCAACCAGACCGCGAAGACGCCGGAAGCGGTCAACGCGATGCTGGGCAAGCTGGCGCCCCCCGCGGTCGCCAACGCCAAACGCGAAGCCGCCGACCTGCAGGCCATGATCGACAAGACCCAGAAGGCCAAGGGCGAACCGACGTTCCAACTGGCCGCTTGGGACTGGTCGTACTACACCGAGAAGGTGCGTGCCGACAAATACGCGTTCGACGAAAGCCAGTTGAAGCCGTATTTCGAAATGAAGAACGTGCTGGAGAATGGCGTGTTCCACG
>Ga0066256_1001601_pt1 | contig 10467 bp, 8 predicted proteins | sample ThiBio_1000_biof_FD_87107 | JGI IMG/M metagenome (GOLD analysis project Ga0066256, IMG submission 87107) | Wastewater bioreactor microbial communities from Cape Town, South Africa - Thiocy_expt_1000_biof (version 2) | ecosystem: Engineered > Bioreactor > Thiocyanate-remediating >... | reverse complement strand
CAACGAGGTCGTCAGCATCCTGAACCTCAAGATCGCGCGCGTCGATGCGGAGAAGAACCTCCTCATGGTCGAGGGTGGCATCCCCGGACCGCGCAACGGCCTCGTCCTCGTTCGCCACGGCGTGAAGGGCCGCGAGCGCAAGAAGCGCTGAGCTCGGCACGTCCGCGAGCTTTCGAGCTCACGACGCAAGAAAGGCGCAGCGACCCTGAAGGTGGCTGCGCCTTTTCTCGTCTCTGCGCGCTGGGAGCAGGTGGTTGCTCCGGTTGTGTCGCGTCCCTCGCGATGTGGAGAGCTGATCAGTCCTCGCTCGACCAGCCGCGTGCACGGGTCCAGGTCTCGAAGGAGCGTCCGCGCGGCTGCGGCTCATCGACGAAATCGACGTCGATGTCGAGGAGGCTCGGCATCCGGGGTCGCGCCGGCTTCGCCTGGACGGTCGTGACGGTGGGGCTCACGTGGAAAACGCAGCGAAGGTTCATGATGGGCTCCTCGAAGCGAAAGCGCTGAGGTGCAACGCGTGGTCCATTCCTCGAAGGACCGGGAAAATCGACCGATCGCCCGCGGTCTCCGCGAGGTCTCGCGTTGGACCTGAGACTTCGAGGCTTCGATTGGATCCGGGCCGATCCAGCGCATTGGTCATGCGCGACTCCATCCCGTTGTATGTGTGCGGTATCCACGTGGACGTGGGCGAGACACGCCGGCTCTCCTCTCGGAGGAGCTCCGGCCATCGATTAAGGAAGAAGCAGGCGGATGGCGAGAGCGCGGAGCGGACGGAGCGGAAAGAACCCCTACAAGGGAGGGGACTCCTTCACGCGCGATGCGCGGCTCGCGGGGTATCCCGCGCGCAGCGTCTTCAAGCTCGACGAGATCGACCGGCGCGTCCGGCTCCTCAAGCCTGGGATGCACGTGCTCGATCTCGGTGCAGCGCCCGGGAGCTGGTCGCTCTACGTGACCCAGAAGGTGGGCCCGTCGGGGCGGCTCTTCGCGATCGACCTCGATCCCTTGAACATCCCGCTCCCCCCGAACGCGACCGCGATCGTCGGTGATGCGCTCTCCCTCGACAACGAGGTGCTGGCCGAACACGCGCCGTACGACGTCGTCCTGAGCGACATGGCCCCGCGCACGACCGGCAACCGGCTCGGCGATCAGACGCGCAGCTTCGAGCTCTTCATGCGAGCGCTTGCGGTCGCCGAGAAGCTGCTCAAGCCGGGCGGCGCCTTCGTCGGCAAGATCTTCATGGGCGAGGACCTCCCGAAGGCAAAGGCCGAGGTGAAGCGCCTCTTCACCGAGGAGCGTGGCATCCGTCCCGAGGGCACGCGCGCGACGAGCTACGAGATGTTCATCATCGGCCTCGGCAAGAAGGTCGTCGCGAGCTCGACGCCCGGGACCTGACGCGCGACCTCCGAGCTCGACGCGGGGGAGGGAGGCCCAGCCCTGGGGAGGGCCTCGGGCCCACCTCTGCGGGAGGTCAGGACGCAAGCCCCACCTCTCCTTGGACGATCCCTGACCGTACGTGCGGTCGAGGGTGCGTGAAGGGCGTCCTTTCGGTAGTCTCGGAATCGTGACGGCGGCGGCCTTCCAGGGGCTCCTCGCGGGACGCTTCGTGATCGAACGCGAGGTGGGACGCGGCGGTGTAGGCATCGTGTACCGTGCGCGGGACGAGGTGTCGGGGGTGCCCGTTGCCTTGAAGGTGATCGCCATCCCCGGCGTCGACGCTGGGGAGGAGGCCCGCTTCGGTCGTGAAGGGCGCGTCCTCGCCGGTCTCAGCCACGCCGGGATCGTGCGCGTCGTCGCGTTCGGTCAGCTCGACGAAGGCCATCCTTACGTCGCGATGGAGTGGCTCGAGGGCGAGGACATCGCGCAGCGCCAGAAGCGCGCCCCGCTCACACTCGGACGCGCGGTCGAGGTCGCTGCCCAGGTCGCCGATGCGCTCGCGTACGCGCATGGCGTCGGGATCATCCATCGCGACATCAAGCCGTCGAACGTCATCCTCGTGGGGAGCGGAGTGCTGCACGACTGGCCGCTCGAGGCGAAGCTCGTCGACTTCGGCGTCGCCTCCGCCGAGGACGCGCGGCTGACGCGCACCGGCGCGATCATCGGTACGCCGGCGTACATGGCGCCGGAGCAGGCGCGCGGCGATGCGGAGGTCGACGCGCGGGCGGACATCTACGGTCTCGGCGCGACGCTCTTCGAGATGATCGCCGGGCGGCCGCCGCACATGGGCCCGACGCCGATCGCGATCCTCGCGCGCCTCGTGACCACGCCGGCGCCGCGACTCGGGGAGGTGTTCCCCGACGCTCCCGTCACGCTCGACGACCTCCTCTGCGAGATGCTCGCGACACATCCGGAGGAGCGTCCGAGCCGCGCATCGGACGTCGCGCTCCGCCTCCGGAGCATCGCCGCCGAGCTCGAGCGCACGCCGATGACGACGCGCGCGCAGTCGCCCGACCTCGCGCCGATGAACCTGGGCTCGCTCGTGCTCTCGACGTCGAAGCCGGGTGGCTCGCGCCTGGTGACCTCGATCCTCGCGACGCACGTGCCGAAGGGGCCACCGCGCCAGAGGCTCATCGCGCACCTGCGTGCCCGGGGAGCAGAGGCGACCGAGCTCGGCGGCGACGCGATCGTCGCACACCTCGGCGTGCGGAAAGCGCTCGGCGACGAAGCAACCCGCGCACTCGACCTCGGTCTCCGGCTCGCGAAGATGGGCGCGCGCGTCGGCATCGCGACGGGGCGCACGCGTATCGATCGGACCCGGCCGACCGGAGAGGTCGTCGACCGCGCCGCCGCGCTCGCGCGTGACGCGCAGAAGAGCCAGGTCTTCGCCGACACGACGACGAGCGAGCTCGCGCGCGGTCGCTTCGAGATGCAGGTGCGCGCCGACGGGACGTCGGTCGTCGGCCCGAAGGTGACCGCGAAGAAGGAGTTCGCCGGCGGCTCGCCCTTCGTCGTGAGCGCGTTCGAGCGCTGCCAGGAAGACGAGACGCCGATCATCGTGACGCTCACCGGCGCGCCGGGCATCGGCAAGACGCGCCTTCGTCGCGAGGCGATCGCACGTATCGCAGCGCACTCGTCCGCGCCGCGCGTGGTGGTGGTTCGCGCCGAGTCGTTCGCGAAGAGCCACGCCCTCGGCATCATGGCCGACGTCGCGCGCGGTCTCGCCGGCGTCACCAAGGGCGCGGCGCTGAGCGACGCGACGGCCGCGACGGACGCCCTCCTCGCGCGGATCGATCTCGTGGGACCGAGCACCCGCGACCTCGTCGTTCGCTTCGTCGCGAACGAGCCGCTCCCCGAGTCCGTCGACGCGCGCGGCGCACGCGACGCTCTCTGGATCGCGCTCACGGACATGGCTCTCCGGGCCTCGAAGGAGACCGCGCTCGTGATCGCCCTCGAGGACGCGCAGTGGGCCGACCTCGAGTCGCTTGCCTGGCTCGATCACTTGCTCGCCCGCGCGACTGGGCACTCCGTCTTCGTCCTCGCGACGGCGCGTCCGACGCTCTGGCGCGACGATCCTGCGCGGTGGAGCGGACGCGATCACGTGCGGATCGAGCTTCGTCCGCTCGCGCGTCGCACGGTCCGCGCGATCGCCAAGGCGATCCTCGGCGACAAGGCGAACTCCGTCGAGGGTGAGGCCCTCGTCGAGTCGATCTCGGCGCAGGCGGGCGGCTCGCCGCTGTTCGCCGAGGAGCTCGCGCGCCTCGCTCATCAAGGCCGCGACGCCGCGAGCGCGCCGACGATCGAGGCCGCCATCCAGGTGCACCTCGATGCGCTCGACGAGGACGTTCGCGAGGCTGCGATGAAGCTCGCCGTCTTCGGGCTGCAGGCCTGGGACGCCGGGCTCGATGCGCTCGGCGTGAAGAACGCGGCCGAGGTGATGCGCGCGCTGACGGCAGCCGAGATCATCGTCGAGCAGGCGACCTCGCGCTTCAAGGAGGCGCGCGAGTGGGCGTTCAAGCACGCGCTCACGCGCGAGGTCGCCTACGCGGCGCTCGGCGAGGAACAGCTCAAGGAGCTCCATACCCAGGCCGGGCGCTGGCTCGCGAAGATGGGCGAGGACGACTCCACCGTCGCGCGTCATCTCGAGCTCGGCGGCGAGCCGGTGGAGGCCGCGAACTACCTCGAGAAGGCGGCGCGCCGCGCGCTCGCGGCGAGCGCGCTCGGAGAGGCGGTTCGTCTCGCGGAGAAGTCGCTCGATTTCGCCGAGGACCGGCCGACGCAGTTCGCGCGCGCGCAGCTACTCGACGAGGCGTGGGTCCGCCTCGACGCGCGCGCCGGTGAGCGTGACACCGCCGTGCGCGCGATGCAGGACGCCGTCTACGACGAGCCGAGCGCCGTCCGTGCGATGGGAGCGCGGGTCCGCTACGAGAATGCGTGCGGCGGCGGCCTCGACACGAGCGCGGGGCTCGAGGACGTCATCCGTCGTGCGAAGGCGGCTGGCCTCTACGACGAGGAGGCTCGCTCGGCGGCCGACCTCGCGGCTCGATACGCGTTCGCCGGCGAGCTCGACAAGGCCGCCGAATGGGCGGACACGCTCCTCGAGCTCTCTCGCACGCACGGGATCCCGGGCGCGGCCGTCGACGCGTGGCAGACGCTCGCGGTCGTGAGGCAGGCGCGCGGCGACGTCGGGCCCGCGCTCGAAGCACGTCGGAGCGCCGCTCGCGCCGCGTCCGATGCCGGCCTCAAGACGCGCGAGGCGACGCTCTCGATCAACGTCGGCTTCGCGCTCACGACGATGGGCGCGAAGGAAGAGGCGCGCCTCGCGATCGAACATGGCATCGCGATCGCGCAGTCCGTCGGCTCGCCGGGCACGGTGCGGCACGGCCAGATGAACCTGCTCTGCTGGGCGGCGACGTTCGGCTCCGAGACGGCGCACGAGGCTCTCCTCGCAGAGCCGCGATCGATCGCCGACAATGCCGTATCGGGGGCGTGGGTCCCGCACGACCGAGCGACGCTCGGCGTCCTGTTCTATCGCGGCGTGGAGCTGCTCCGCACCGACAACGTCGCGCGCATCCAGGCGAGCGGGACGGAGTCCGCTGCCGACCAAGCCGCGCGTCAAGCGCGCACGCTGCTCAAGACCGCCTCCAACGGGTATCGCGCCACGAAGATGCTCGATGTCGTCCCCGGCGCCGTTGGCCTCTGGAGCGAAGCGGAGCGCCGGTGCGGTCAGGCGGAGCGCGCCGTCGAGCTGGCGACCGAGGCGGTGACCCTCCTCGAGGAAGGATCGCCGAGCCTGCTCAACGAGGCGCCGATCTACCTGGCGCTCCACGATGCCCTCGTCGATCTCGGTCGCAACGAGGAAGCAAAGAACGCGATCGCGCGCGGTCTTCCGCGGCTCGTCACCCGTGTGCACGGTCTCCTCGGAACACCGCACGCGAGGGACTTCCTCACGAACGTCTCTTCGAATGCGGGGCTCCTCGCCGCCGCCGAGGGCTACGGCATCGTGCCGAGCGAGCTCTCGGAGATCCTCGCGAGCTGACCGGCCCGTCGCTTCGGTCGCGTCCAGGCTGCGGGCGAGGTCGGATCACCGCGCGTTGCTGCTCGGCGAATCAGCCAGACCTACATCGCCTCAGGTTCTCGTCCGTGGATCATCATCCCACCACCTGCGGGGCCTAGATCTAGACGAGCGAGGCTGGATCATCCCGGGGCGGCGGCAAGGGCCGCCGCTGGCGGAGCGATTCGCTCCGAATTGCCGGAAATCGAGGTGACCCGCGCGGTCCTTTTCCTGTCTCATCGAAGACTGGGCGGGACTCCGAGTTGGCCCGTCCGTTGCGAAGCCACCCGACAGACCCACGGCCCACGAGCGAGGCCCCAGCCTCGCTTCCGACCGGAGAAGAGATGAAGAAGCTGGCGTTCATGGCACTGTCGATCGTGGCTGCTGCGGGCTGCAGCACGAACGGCGATCTCCAGGACTCCACCCCGGCGCCAGCCCCGGTTCCGACGGACGTCACGTCGGTGCAGCTCGCGGCCTTCGAGAACCTCCAAGTCACGACGAAGCAGTCGTGGAAGTGGGTGCAGCACGAGGAGCTCAGGACCCCGATGCACCTCTCGACGGTGCGTACCGGCAAGCCGGTCCTCGCGAAGGGGGCTGACGCGGCCCTTGTGACGCTCTCGGTGCTCGCGGAGCACAAGGCGCTCTTCAAGATGCGCGACCCCGCGCGCGAGCTCAGCGTCGCGCGCACCGAGGTCGACGAGGTCGGGATGACGCACGCCCGCTTCCAGCAGATGGTGCATGGCGTGCCGGTCGCGGGCGCCGAGCTGCTGGCGCACTACGATCGGGCGGGCCGCCTCACGTCGATCGACGCGAACTACATCGCCGATCTCCACGACGTCGACGTGAACCCGGCCTTCGACGCGTCCGATGCGCTCACGATGGTCAAGGCCGACATCATCTCGCGGTCGCCGGTCGACGAGGCCACGCTCGAGACCGAGGACCAGAGGCTCGTCGTCTACGCGTCGAACAAGAACCTCACCGCGCCGAAGCTCGCCTACCAGTACAAGGTCCGGGCGATGGCCGCGCGCGAGCCGGCAATCTGGGTCGTCTTCGTCGATGCGAAGACGGGCGACCTCATCCATCGCTACAACAACCTCCAGACGATCCAGGGCGAGGGCAAGGGCGTCCTGGGGGATATGAAGCAGTTCGAGGTCTCGACCGGTAGCGGCGGTTTCGTGATGACGGACGCCTCCGCCGGCGTGCAGATCCGAACGCTCACCGCAGAGCAGCAGCAGGTCCGCGGGACCGCGGTCACGTCCACCAGCCAGACGTCCTGGGACACGGGCGTGCCCGGCGCCGGCGCCGCGGTCGACGCGCACTTCAACGCGGCTGTAGTCTACAAGTACTACAAGGAGAAGCACGGCCGTAACGCGATCGACGGCAGGGGCGGCGCGCTCATCTCGACGGTCCACTTCGGGCAGGCGTACGACAACGCGGCCTGGGACAGCACCGGCATGATCTACGGCGACGGCGGACAGATGTTTCGCCCGCTGTCCGTCAGCATCGACGTCGTCGGTCACGAGTTCACGCACGGCGTGACCGAGAAGACGTCGAACCTCGTCTACGAGAACCAGCCTGGCGCGCTCAACGAAGCCGTCTCCGACATCTTCGGTGCGTTCATCGAGCACTCGATCAAGCCGGACGCGGTGAACAACTGGAAGCTCGGCGAGTCCGTCGTGAAGTCGGGTGGACCGCTGCGCGACATGAAGAGCCCGGGCTCCGTCTCACAGGCGCAGCCGGCCCACATGAGCCGGTTCGTCAACACGCAGCAGGACAACGGCGGCGTGCACATCAACAGCGGCATCATCAACAACGCTGCCTACCTGATGACCGTCGGCGGCGTGAACCCCGTCTCGAAGGTCGAGGTCGCGTTCGGCATCGGCTGGGAGAAGAGCGAGAAGCTCTGGTACCGCGCGAACACGAAGTACTTCATCTCGTCGACGAACTTCGGCCAGGCCGCACAGGGCGTGCTCCAGGCTGCGAAGGACATCGGGCTGACGGAGAACGAGACGAATATCGTCGAGTGCGCGTTCAAGGCGACGGGAGTCGCGCAGGGCAAGTGCGCCACGCTGGTCGATCCGCAGTCGAGCACGCCGGGGACCTCCGGCACGGACGATCCTGCGAGCGACGACAGCGGCGAGAGCCCTGGGGCGGACGACGGCACCGACGGCGACGACGACGTCGAGGAAGAGACGGTCGCGAAGCCGAAGAAGCGGCGCCGCGTGATCACGCAGACCACCGGCTGCAATGCGGCCGGCGGCAGCGCCGACCTCGGCCCGACCGTAGCCGTGATCGCGGTCGCCCTCGGCCTTGCGGCGAAGCGACGCAAGAAGAGCTGAGCCCCGCGGCGCCCGCTTTGGCGAGGCGAGTGCTAAGGTCGGCTCCGTCTGTCATGAAGCCCACGAAAGATTCACTTCCGCGCGTCACGATCGCGATCGCGACGAACGAAGACGAAGGCCGCATCGAGGCGTGTCTCCGCTGCGCGCTCGGGCAGGACTATCCCGCCGACGCGATCGACGTCGTGGTCGCCGACAGCATGAGCATGGACGCGACGCGCGAGATCGTGCTGCGGATCGCGGCGGAGGACTCGCGCGTCCGCCTCGTCGACAATCATCACCGCACACGCGCCGGGGCGCTCAATGCCGTGCTCGCGGACTGTCGCGGTGAGGTGATCGTGCCGATGGACCCGGGCGGAGATTTCGCGCGGACGCACGTCGCCAAATGTGTCGAGGCCCTCTCCTCGCTGCCGGCGGAGCACCTGGCCATCGTCCCGCGCAGCTCCGGACGTACGCTGGTCGAGCGCGCTCTCGGAGCAGTGCAGGCGACGAGGCTCGCCTTCGCGGCGGGGGCGGAGCTCGTCCGAGGCCCGGAGTCGGAGCCGGCGTTCCTCGGCGCGATTCGGCGGCGCGTGTTCGAGCGCGTCGGTCTCTACGATCCGGGCATGCGCTGCGAGGAGGACGTCGAGCTCTCGCAGCGGATCACGCGAGCCGGCGGAGCGCTGGCGGTGCGTCGCGACATCGTCGTTCATCGGCCCGACGCGTCGTCGTTCAAGGACCTCTTCCGGCGCCACTATCAGCTCGGCCGGAGCCGCGGCCGGAGGACGGTCAAGGAGCGTCGGATTGGCTCGTTGCGTGAGCTCGGGCCGCTCGCGATCGTCGTTGGTGGCGGCGCGCTCGCTGCGACCGCTACCGTTCAGCCGCTGACGCCGCTCGCGTTCGCGGGCTATGCGCTCATGACGGGCGCCGCCGCGGTGCGCGTGGGACGTCGTGAGGGCGTCGTGACGATCCCCATCGCGTGGGCCGCCTACCCGGTGATGCACCTCGCCCACGGCGCGGGCTTCGGCGCCGGTCTCGTCCGCTCCGCAATCCGGCCGGACTGGAAGGCGGCGCCCCCGCCGGGAGCGCCGCACGCGTCGAGCGCCTGATCGCGCGCCCGAGCACGCTTCAGGTCAGCCGTAAGCGGCCTTGAAGGCGGCGTACGTCTGCTTCAGTCCCTCGCGGACGTTCACCTTGGGCTCGTAGCCGATGAGCGCACGTGCGGCCTCGATCGACGCGAGCGAGTCGCGGACGTCGCCGGGGCGGGTCGGCTCGTAGATCGCCTCGAGCTTGTGGCCGGCCTCGTCGCCGATGTACTCGAGGAGCTGGTTGAGCGAGATGCGCTCGCCGCAGGCGACGTTCACCACCTGGCCGGTGAGCTTGTTCTTGCTCTCCGCCGCGAGGAGGTTCGCGCTGACGGTGTTGTCGATGAAGCAGAAGTCGCGCGTCTGCTCGCCGTCACCGAAGACGGTCGGCCGCGTCTTCGCCATCGCCGCCTTGATGAAGTTCGGGATGACGGCTGCGTACTGGCTGTTCGGATCCTGGCGCGGACCGAATACGTTGAAGTAGCGGAGGCTGAGCGTCTCGATGCCGTAGAGGGACGAGAACACCGTGAGGAGCTGCTCTCCGGTGAGCTTCGAGATCGCGTACGGCGACAGCGGCGCCGGCATCATCGTCTCGACCTTGGGGAGCGTGGGCGTGTCTCCATAGGCCGAGGAGCTCGCCGCGAAGATGAGCCGGCGGACCTTCGCGTGGCGGGCGGCGTCGAGCACGACGGTCGTGCCCTGGACGCCCACGAGCATCGATGCCTGCGGCTCGTCCACCGAGCGCGCGACCGAGGGGATCGCCGCCTCGTGGAAGACGACCTCGACGCCCTTCATCGCGCGAGCGAGGAGCTCCGGATCGACGATCGACCTTTCGATGATCTCGACTTCACCCTTCAGCCCCTCGACGTTCGACCGCCGGCCGGTCGAGAAGTCGTCGAGGATGCGAACGCGCTCTCCTTTCGCCAGCAGGGTCTCCGCGATCGATGAACCGATGAAGCCGGCGCCGCCGGTGACGAGGTAGATGCCCATGAGGTTCGTATAACGCCGCCGCTGGCCGAAGAGGAGGGAGAAAACTTGGCCGGGCGGAACGGTGCATGCGACCACGAATCATGGACCGAAGGAAGCGAGCCTCGACGACGAGCACGGTGGAGCACGGTGCATGCGCCGTCTGTGGAGCGCGGGACGCCCGGCTCCTCGTCATGGTCGAGCTCCCCGGCGGCGCCGCGGCCACCCTTTGCGGCTCGCATGCCTTGATGCACAGCCGTATGGCCGAGCCGAGCCGCACCGTGACGGAGCTCCGGGCGGCGCTCTGTGAGCGACGCTCGACCGATCGCCGCGCCCTGGGCGAAGGCGACGAGCTCGCCGAGCGGTTGACCGCGGCGTTCACGCGCGAGCGGCGGGCGCACGAGCGCCGCGTCGGCTGACGCACGAGCGCCGCGTCGGCTGACGCTCGTTCTCGAGCTCCCGCGCTGTCGTTCGCGCGTAGGATGCGCGCATGGTGCGCCGTGAAGAGGATGGACGTTCGTCCGCGTATGCGGACAAACGTCCATCTTCCAGCTGCGCTTCTCCAACCGGTGAGAGTCCGGTCCCGGTAAGCGCCGAAGCGCCGGGTAGCAGGCCC
>Ga0066256_1005488_pt1 | contig 10468 bp, 14 predicted proteins | sample ThiBio_1000_biof_FD_87107 | JGI IMG/M metagenome (GOLD analysis project Ga0066256, IMG submission 87107) | Wastewater bioreactor microbial communities from Cape Town, South Africa - Thiocy_expt_1000_biof (version 2) | ecosystem: Engineered > Bioreactor > Thiocyanate-remediating >... | reverse complement strand
GCCAAGGAGTTGACATCAGGCATACAGGAGACTGCCAGGTTTTGCACACAGTGGGATATTTTCAAATAAAAACAAATGTAAACAAGGACAGTAATAATTGTTAATAGTAGTTTATTTTTATTGTAACAGTGTTGGATGCCTCTGACTTGGGCACCAACAGAGGACCGTCCAGAATTTGGACGCCTCTAACTCTGCTCTCGGGGCACCAACAGAGGACCGTCCAGAATTTGGATGCCTCTAAAAACTGAATTTGGAGCACTAGCAAAGGGGAGAGGATACCGGCAAAGGGACCGTCCAGAATTTGGACGCCTCTAATGACTGAACTCGGGCACTGGCAAGGGGGACTGTCCAGAATTTGGACGGCTCTAACGACTGAACTTGGGGTGCCTCTGAGAATAGACTGCCCATTTAGCAGCATTTGCAATAATTTGCAAGGTGATTTATCTCATATCCAGCCGGAGATGATACTGGGGTAACATGTGGAAGTCTAAATTGCAATGGATTTAGTAAATCTAGCTCGTTAAATTATTGGATTGAACTTACCTTTGATTGAACTGTGTTGGTGATAATTGGATATGTATTTGGGCAGTGTACTACCTCATATCTAGTGGGAAATGATGGGGGGATACTCTGCGGTGGTCCAAATGAAGGCAGATTTAGTAAATCTAACGGGAAAAATTCCTGGATTGAACTTACCATCGATCGAGCTGTGTTGGCAATAATTGGACGCATAGTTATGAGGTGTTTTATCGAATATCCAAGGGGAAATAACATGGGGATAATGAGTAGAGGTCTACTCGTAACGGATTTAGTAAATCTAACGGGATAAAATTACTGGATTGGACTTACCTTTGATCGAGTCGTATTGGTAATAATTGGTCAAGTATTAATGAGGTGTACTACCTCATATCAAGTGGGAAATAATGTGAGGATACTGCATGGTGGTCTAAATGAAAACAGATTCAGTAAATCTAGCTCGTTAAATTATTGGATTGTACTTACCTTTGATCGAGCTGTGTTGGAGATGATTGAACACGTATTAATGAGGTGGATTATTGCCTATCTAGCAGGAAATAATGCGAGGATACTGTGTGGTGGTCTACTCGTAATGGATTTAGTAAATCTAATTTGTTAAATTATCAGATTGAACTTACTTTTGATCGGGTTGTACTGACAATAATTGGACACGCGTTAGTGAGGTGTACTACCTCATATCTAGCAGGAAATAATGTGAGGATAATGAGTGGTGGTCTAAATGAAAACAGATTCAGTAAATCTAGCTCGTTAAATTATCGGATTGAACTTACCATCGATCGAGCTGTGTTGGCAATAATTGGACGCATATTTATGAGGTGTTTTATCGAATATCCAAGGGGAAATAACATGGGGATAATGAGTGGTGATCTAAACCCATAAGCGATTCAGCAAATATCTAATCCGTATTCTAAAATAACACTCTCCAGTTTCCCAAATTATATGTGTAGAGTGTGAGGACCTAGCACAATAAATTAGCTGTTGTTGCTCTGTAAATGCGAAGGGAGAAATTGAAACAACGGCAAAAAAATTCACCACACAAGGAAATTTTCGATGAGAAATTTCTCTCTGGGCACGTGCGTTTGCCAAAATTGGGTTTGAGAGAACAAAAAGATTGTTCAGTGAAAGTTTCCTAAATCGGATCTTTAAGCACATCCTTAAAAATTTAAGCGATGGAAGGGGGTGCTTATTATAAGCACAATTTAACATTTCACTTTTCCCGCAGACCCCTGTAATTACACAGATGGGTCACTGGAGACCCTCCCTGCACAATCTTGGGGATGCGGTTGCAATCACAAGGACGGATCATTGGAGACCCTCTCCAAGTAATTATTATAGTGTGATTATAACAATAAAAAAAAAATTTGTTGCATCCTTTTTTTGATCACGCAGATGGGTCACTGGAGACCCTCCCTGTGCAACCGTAAAGGAAATACGATGCAAACGGGTCACTGGGGACCCTCTTTGCAAAGTACACGCAGTAATACAGTACAAATACAAGAGTTTTACTGCATCTCGTTGGAAAATGCAGATGGGTCACTGGAGACCCTCTCTGCATCGCCAAGAGGCAGTACCACGCAAATGGAGTCCTGGGATCGCCTAATAATTTTGGCCATCCGAGGATTCAATTTTATTTGGAAATTACTATTTAAATAAAAATAAATCTGTTATTAATGAAACTTACTTGTTCGGTAGCCGCGAAAGTGATCGTTAATAGAGGCATTGAATAATTGAGGAAGAGAGCCTCTTGTCGTGGTCGTGGTCGTGGTTGTGGTCGTGGTGAGTTGAAGAATGAAACAATAGCCAAATTATGTGCCGTCCAAATTTTGGACGGTCGGTTTTAACCGAGTTGTGGTAACGAACGTTCTAGATCGAGAATTAACAATTATTTTAGGGAGTTAATTTTATTTACCATACCTGTATTCGCGTCAAGGTTTAAATCTTCGTGTTGACGAAAGCTTTTACGTCATCCAAAGTAATTGTGACGCGATCTTGTGTTTGTGCTTTGATCTGACACAATTCAAAAAATTCGCTAAGGAATATTTCACTAACAATATGTAATATAAATAATGCGTCGCCTTGCCAATATGCGTTCTGGTCAATTTCTTTGGTAATATCGCTGGTGAAAATAAAATTTAAAAATTTAAATCTAGATGCCGTTCAACTGTTGAGATACTTACTAAACCAAACGGCCAAACGATTTTTTATCGAGAATTAAATCTCCTTTTAGTTGCGCAATAATAAAATCCATTTGTTTCTTCACTTTCAATTCGCTTTGGGACAAGGGGCAAAACGATCTGATCTCGTTGGTTTTTTTGGGTACGGCATCCATTGTGTTGTTGTATTGATGCTACGGTGGAAGTAAAAATGTTTTACACCGCGAGTTTTTTCCGCGTCCGAGTTGCAATCCTAAAAGGGAAGGAATTTCGCCAAAATCCACCGACATTTTCCGTGTGCTGCTCGTGCTTTTATCTAACCTAACATTAATTGTTAACACTAACGACATTACGACACGGCATATTAAATGGTGGAAAACATCTTGCTATTGTTTTGGCAGCATTGTAAGTTAAATCCGATATTTTAAAAATTATCCAGCAAGATTCAACTTCCCCAGAGTAGGGGACGCAAGTCGTTTCGTGCCACAAGCATAAATATAATTGATATATAATAACTTACGCAAATTTTGGCGCTTAGACGTTCTCACCGAAAAATCTGCTTGATTTTGTTCGCCATCTGAGATTTATTAGTCCTGGGTTAGCATTATTAAATTTTTCTTTAGATCTTACATCCCCCATAATATTTTTCATATCGCGATGTATACTTTTGGTCTAAGGAGCAAGAGTGTTGGTGTGGAGTCAATCCATCCGTTGCGTAAGTACCCTAAATACGTTTGAAATTATTAAACGTCATTAATTTTGGAAATTGCATAGCGTACAATGTACGCACTCACATTGTCGAGCATATTGTAGCTAAAATCGAATATTTTGTTGCAAATTCAAATCCCGATCGCACTCTTTTACAAATCAGAAAAAAAGAATCAGATATTAACAAATTAATTGAGCCGTACATCGAAAATGCAAACACCTGTTTTATCCACATTGTGTGTGTGGTGATTCCGTGGCGTGTAATGTTGAAGTGAAAAGATTTTTTGCAAGCTAAATTTTTATGTCGTTCAATCTAACTTACACGTAAGCACAGTAATTAATGACGTTTGGCTAACACTTGATTGCAGATATTTTAAAGATTATCGCATCATTTTTCACAATGAAACGCGATGTGTGATGATGAGCCCGTTGGGGATTGCTAATTTTACGTCGATCGGGGTCTCAAAAATAAAGCAACTTGCGAAGGAGCGATACAATAATTTAAGTAAGTTTAAGTAATTTAAAAGGTATTCTTGATGGTGTTAATTGTAAATTTAGGTGTCAACATCGAAGATCTAAATATTAATATAAGCCAATGCACTCGAGAGGGATACTGGTTTGATATTACCGTTGTAAATTCAATATTAAAAGATAATAAGCCAAAGCAAATACGGCCAGGGTCACAGCTCAATACAATGAGGTAAATCTATATCCGCTAATTCACTGTTTTAACAAAATTAAATAGGCAGGTTTTGGTGAATACTGGGTTGGATAGATATTATCGAGTAGCATATGCCGATGGTTGCTTTCAGGTACGTGACGAACAAGTCTGATCTTGCAATTTTAATTTTCGGTTTCAGATCAAAGAAAGACAGGATGAAAATTCATATTCCGTTGAATCCGAGGACATTGAAGATGATGCCGAAAATGCTCTGCGGAGGGCACGAGAAAAAAAAAGGAATATTGGAAAAATGCTCGTTGAACGAGCATCCTGGTTAGAGCACCTTTTATGCCGTGGAAAGGATAAACTAGAAGATAATGGTGCAGTGAGTGAGAGTGTTGTTTTACGCTGTGACTCGTTGGAGGAGAGGATCTCGATAAGGAGTAAGTTCTCCCGCTACAAACAAAAAATTCCTGAACAGTTAGGTGGTGAAAATGAAGACGATGAAATGAAGAGCATTCTTACCTTAAGTCCGAATCATACCAATGAGTGTGGACTTTCAATCTGGGGCTACGATTCCGAATCACAAACAGACTCGAGCGAGGAAAAATAAATTATAAATTTATTTCTTGTATTTCTTTGTTTAAACGATTTACAAGACGTTTGCGTTGTGAGTCCCTTTTGTTTTTTTCTGTGGGGACAACACTAACAACCTGTTCAACAGTTGAATCTTGTTCAATTTCTTCGTTACTTTCATCATTACTTTCATCATCAAATTCCTCTTCTTTTCTTCCCTTTGTTTTATTTTTCATTGCCTCCTTCAGTTGTTCCTCCGTGGATGGACGGAGTTGGATGGCCTTTTTTTTATTTTTAATTATTTATGTAAAAATTTTATTTCTTTAACTTACGTCTTTTCTATCACTGTTGAACGTAATATAACGGTCTACTCCACCAAACCAACTAAACCATCCAACTCCGAGTGCATTCCTTCCAATAACGTTCACCTTCTTCTCTTTCCAATTTTCAGGGACGCTTTCCGTTTTGCGTAGTTCCGGTGTGAAACATGATGCAGTAGTACGAGTAATTTTCATTCCATTGCTTCCCTTTTTTGTTAATCCAAAACTGAATTTTTGGATCTTGACTCGTTGATTGCCAATTATCGTGCTAGGTTGTCGATAAACCCGCAAAAATACAGCACGGAAATTCTCCCACTTACGTTCATCAAAATCGATGCAACTGTGTTTTCCTCCGTGGATTAAAATATATTTTTCCATGAAACGAAGATAAACCTGGACTACACATACTAAGAAAGGTAAATTACGTTTTGATTCGTCACAGAAAGTTCTAAAATTAGTCCACGGTCTAACTCCTAAAAATTATTTTAAGTTAAAATAGGGAACCGATTTTTGTCAAGTCATACCAGTACGGGAATACAACCAAAAGCATATTTCCGACGAAAGGTATGCTCCAATACCGTTGAATAACGTTTGATTGAGGAGACACTCAATCAACGTTGCAGTCTTTCGTTTTAATTAATAAAAAAAAATATTTAAATTAGATTCGACTTACGTTAAAGTATTCCTTGTTAATATCATTTAGTAGGTAATGACTGACGTGAGCGACCAACTTGCTTTCGTCAGTGTCTAGAAGATCTGGACCACGGGTCTCGGTCCAGATCGGTGCAATTTTATCCTTCCAACATAGACGAACTTGATTTTGGGTATTGTGGCAATCAACAACGTATATTGTTTTGCCATTGGAACAAATCAAGGCAAGATTTGTACGGTAATTAAGGGGACTCGTATCTTTTTCGTCAGACTTTCCAACGTAAAATGCAGACCCAGTGCCCATTGCAAATAAGAGTACGCACTGATTGAAAAAAATTAACGCCAGTTCTTTGCCACGAGTATGCACCTATTTATGCAATAAAGAAATTAATAAAAAAAAAAGTGTGGAGGCTAATTTTACGTACATCTGCAATCGTAATTGGCAAGTGCTGCGATACTGTATTTACAGCATCCACACACCATTTACTAAATCGTGTCTTTTGGATGGCGATAATTTGCCATCCTAGTGCTAAAATAATTTGATTTTAACTTATACGTAATAAATAATTTATCAAAGCTTACTTTGGTGCAGTAGTTTGCCAAACGCTCTTATTTCACCGTCTTCTGGCATCGTCTTTAACGTGAAACGAATATTACAACGGTAATTTATTTAGCTTGCCAATAGTTACTTACGATAAAAAATATTTTAAACACTTGCACTTAGCCTGGTGTTCACTGTCTAAGTGTTGCTGATAAGTTTCCGTGGTTTGTTTGGTTGATAAAAAAAAGTTGGCCATTGCGTCGGATGGCGAATCCTACCTCGTGCGGCCTTCAACCTTGAAAATAATGGTTTTCCTTGCACTCCTCGATGTATTTTCGCGCCCTAATTATTGGGATTATGACCGTTGAATTAGCCGTTACTAGTAAAAAAAAAAAATATAAAACAGTTTTAAAAGCGAGGTTTTTCAATTTACGATCAACTACATATCAATTGAACATACAAGAAGTAGGTATGTCGACCAATATATCCATAGATTCTTACTATAGAAAATTGTTGTTGGAAACTGTTTTATTACCTGATCGAGATCCAAATTCTATACGTTTTTTTACTCGTTTGGAAACTTTCCTTGGCAGCTTATCGAATGTTTTTGATACGCTGTCCAAGTACTCAAAAACAGACAAAGAATTGGCGATAAAGCGAGCCTCTGCTTGGGCTAAAACGGCAAAGTTTGCCGAAGAAAAAGTTAACCCATCTGCTTCTAGATATTTCGTAAGTATAATATACGCTGTTCGTGTGTTGCGTAAATCGTTTGTCGATAGGGAGCAAGTAAAAGAATATCTCGATCTACGAATTCAAAGTCCAGTCTACGAAGAAGGGTGCATCGAGAAATGCTTGCAACATGCCTCAATTGCAGAAAGCATGACCAAAGTGTCGGGTAACAAAAGAAAGCTTGATGAACTCAACGAGTTGGTGCAAAAACGTAGAAAGGTGCGTGTTCTTTTTATTTATTTATTTTTATTACAAATTCTAACAAATCAACAGCTTACAGGTCATTTAACTGTTTCCCCTCCCGAGTCACAGGAGGAAGAGGATTCCGTCGCACCTGTTGCCGTTCCTCAAGCTACGGTGGATTCGATTGCAACCAATAGAACTCCACGAAAAGTGTTGCCTCCTGTTCGTTTCGAACCTGCTGAGCATCCCGAAGATGATAGTGACGATGACGGCAGTGAAGAGAGTGACAGCAGCAGTTCGGAATCTGAATCCGAATCCAAATCTGAACAAAATAATCAAACTCCAGTATCGAAGCGTAGGGAGAATAAAGATACTATAAATGGATTGAAAAAGCAATTAAATGAAGGTTGGTTTAAATTATAAATAATTAACGTAATTAATATATAATATTTAATTTAGTTCCTATCACCGCTGGAATATCGATTTGCGTCAAATATTTGGGGGAAAATAAGGCGAAGTTGTTTATTTCAAACAACAAATTATCGTGCATCAAGATTGGCACAGAAAAAAGTAAAATCTTGCTAATCATTTAACCTGATGTACTAATAATTTTACTTCTAGTCGAATCAGATAATCACCTTATTAAGGCAATTATACAAGTTCCCGATTCCGATTCCGAATCAAGCTCAGATTCAGATGATGCTAAAAATAAATCTGTAGGTAAATTTTTTCCTTATGAAAAAGCTAATAATTGTAATTAATTAGAATACAAATACGAAGAAAAAAAAATTGGCAAAAAAGAAGATCAAGAAAACTGGTGGGGGCAAGAAGAAATCCACATCCAAAAAAAAGAACAACGCGGAAAAAAAGAGTGACACGGCCAGTAATGAAAAAGAGAAAGAAAACAAAGAAGGGAGAAAAGACGACTCATTAGAGCCTAGAGTTTTGATTGATGGTAAAGATTCGGATTGGATTTTATATTAAAAAATTTAACTTGCAGCATCAGGCAAAACTCTTGGATTGGTGAACACAATTAGTCATCGATATTTTGATAGTGACTTGTTCGATGACGTAACTGCGAAAATAATGGCAGGGGAACGCTTAAACATGGTAGTTTCTTTTCCTAACGTGCCTGTTCCGTTAGTTCCAGCACACTTTGTTAAGTGTTGGAATAACAACCTTGTTGGTGTGTCACGTGAGGAGATATTTGAAAGTTGTTCTGCATCAGTGTGTCTTAAAACCCGAAGACATCTCCGAGTAAGTTTGTTTTCTAACGATAAACTTGCCTTTATCTAATCGCGAAACATTAGATTGCCAAGAACATGCAATTGTTCGTTATTGGCTCTCTTTTGGAGAACTTACAAGATGAGATTAAAGGGGATCTGGAGCAATCGACACCCAAATCCATCAAAGTGACGGAATCGGCAATTAACGAGGAATTACTCAGCAACTTGGAGTCGATGTCATCGTACAATAACATGGTGGCATCAGGTACCTTTCCTCGTGATTTCAGTTTGAACGTAGCCGATCGAAAGAGCGTGTTCCGCAGGTACAATTAAAATTACTCGTTAAATACCAAGTCATTAATTATTTTACTTTAGATTTAAAAGTGAAGTGTTCACATTCGTCTCTGTTTGCAAGCTAATCCCTGCGATTATGTTCACGGATGTAGCTTTTACTACAGTCGTTAATAACGTGAACGACATTGCACGGTTGCAATCTGATTGGGTTCAAATACAAGATGGCTTGTTCAAGGGTTAGGGTTAGGGGTCCCCATGATACAAGTGCACTTATTTTGAAGGAGCATAGTCCACTAGACTATTATTATGAAAGATCCGTAAAAAAAAATGGGATCGGATCCAGCGATTGAGAGAAAATAGAGCGAAATGGACTTATTTTGGCATTGAAAGATGATTAAATGGATGAAAATATAACAAATGGACTTATTTTGATGATTTCGAACAGTTACAAAGTGGATCGGAACGGAAAAATAAGTCCACTCGAATTGAACGGAATTTTGACGAAACTAACGAGTAAGTGGACTTATTTTGAAATAATAACCAAAAAACGAGAGAATATAATTAGCAGAAATGGACTTATTTTAACGATTTGGAACAGTAGACAAGTGGATCGGATCTGAAAAATAAGTCCAGTTTCAGGGCGATTTTGGCCGTTTTATCAAGAAAGTGGATTTATTTTGACACCAACGACCATTTAAATGGACTTATTTTAGCGTTCCAAACCTGTTGCGAAGTGGATCAGATCAGAAAAATAAGTCCAGTTTCAGGACGATTTTGGCCGTTTTATTGAGTAAGTGGACATATTTAAACAACAACGACCACGTAAATACAAAATAATTAGTGCAAATGGACTTATTTTAACGTTCCAAACCTGTTGCGAAGTGGATCGGAAAAAATTAAGTCCACTCGAATTGAATTTTTATGCAAATTTAATGTAACAATCGACAATAAGTCCAGTTGAATGATATTTGTCAAAAATAAAGCACAAGACGAATGTTTTAAAAAAATAAGTCCACTTGAGGGGCGATATTTGTGTTTTTTGTCGCAAGTGGACTTATTGATGACCACGCGACCACCTGACTGGACTAATTTTTGGCGAAGATTTGGCCACGTGGACTTATTTTGGATAGCAAAGTACATTTTTGTCGCGTTTACGGTCATTTTTATTTGTTTGAACAAGAACGCGACCACACAACGGTCGCATTATTATTACTGCGTGTGTATTGATTCAGTCAGCAAATTACCAATCTGATGGGATCGTTAGAACGTGTGTGATCGGGCGCTGGAAGAGTGGCGATGAAAAAATCAGGTAAGCAAATAAAAAGTACGTTTTATTGATTTAAATACAACGTTGGAACAATCCCACATTGATTTATTAACTTTATTTACAGCAACGCGCGCGATTGGGCGCTACCACAGCGCGACATAAAAAATTCAAGGGTAAGTAAAATTTTAAAATTACGTTTTATTACTTTAAATACAACGTTATAATGCTCCAATGTTGATTCATTGTATTTTTTATTTTATGTTACAGCAGCGTGCACGATCGTTAGAGCAACATGCGCGATCGGGCAGGAGAACAGCGGCGATGAAAAACCAAGGTAAAAATATTTAAACTACGTTTTATTACTTAAAATAATACGTTATAATGCTGCAGCATTGTTTCGCTAAAGTTTTAGATGATAATTTTTTTTTTCACCATTCGAATTGTCGTCAAATTTAATATAGAGTATCTGACAGATATTAGGGGTGGTCATATACAGCACTGCACTTAATGTTTCCCTGTACAGTAGCAGTAGAAATCGAAATTTCGAAAGAAAAATTCCCGTTCCGAACTGAAAAAACACTCGCCGAACTGTACTTGTTTGTAAAATTAAGTACAGTAGCTC
>Ga0066256_1005486_pt1 | contig 10470 bp, 9 predicted proteins | sample ThiBio_1000_biof_FD_87107 | JGI IMG/M metagenome (GOLD analysis project Ga0066256, IMG submission 87107) | Wastewater bioreactor microbial communities from Cape Town, South Africa - Thiocy_expt_1000_biof (version 2) | ecosystem: Engineered > Bioreactor > Thiocyanate-remediating >... | reverse complement strand
AAGGAGTGCGGTGGGGCCGGTATTTGCGGGCATGGCCGGAGGCGCCGGCATTGCAAGGAGTGCAGTGGGTCCAGCATATGCGACCGTGGCCGCGTGCGTTGCGCCGGCAAAGATTGCGGCGGGACCAGCATCTGCGAGCATGGCCGCGCGCGATACTACTGCAAGGAGTGCGGTGGGGGCGGCATCTGCGAGCATGATCGCACGCGGCACAGCTGCAAGGACTGTGGCGGGCGGGGCATCTGCGAGCATGGGCGGTTGCGCTACGACTGCAAGGAGTGCGGCGGGGCTGGACTTTGTGAGCATGGCCGCGTGCGCTACGGTTGCAAGGAGTGCGGCGGGGCTGGCATCTGTGAGCATGGCCGCCACCGCCAGAATTGCAAGGAATGCGGTGGGGCTAGCATTTGTGAGCATGGGCACGGGCGGCACCGTTGCAAGGAGTGCGGCGGGCGCGGCATCTGTGAGCATGGGCGCGTTCGCTACCGTTGCAAGGAGTGCGGTGGGAGAGGCATCTGTCAGCACGGCCGCGAACGCTACCATTGTAAGGAGTGCGGAGGACGCGGCATCTGTGAGCACGGCCAAAAGCGGTACATGTGCAGGGAGTGCGGTGGAACCGGCCTCTGCGAGCATGGCCGTCATCGCTACGCCTGTAAGGAGTGCGGCGGGTCCAGTATTTGCGAGCATGGCCGCGCCCGGTACCATTGCAAGGATTGTGGTGGGGCCGGCATTTGCGAACATCACCGGCAGCGCAGGAGTTGCAAAGAGTGCCGTGGGGCTGCGTAGCGGCTGTAGTGCTGTGCCGCCTCTGTATTCTGGCGGCGTCCGCTGTCGCTGTAATAAACACGGGTACCGGTACCGTCCGGCGCGGCCCACGTACAACAAGCACGCACTGGTGGATCTTCAAATTGGCACCGCTATGACGCTGTCATCATAATCTCTTCCGTCTTTTCGCTGCACACAACCGACACGAACCCCAGCGTCACCACCGCCGGTTGTGCGCCGCCATCTGCCGCATGCCCACCGCCAACGCGATGGCAACGACCGCCGGCAGTCCTCCGAGATGATGGTCACCGCCACCCGTCTGAGCCGTCTCCGGTCCGGATCTCGGGCTATTCGCCGCCGGAGGTCCGCCCCCGTCCGAGTCGGCGGGCAACGCACCGAGTCTCCGTTGTGGCAGCAACCACACCAATACACACAACACTGCACCCTAGCCGCCCGTCGCGACGTGCATTTACTGCTGCATGTGCAGCTGCCACCACGCTTACGTGGCGCACCGCTTCCCAGTTCTCGGACATCCATCTATTCCCCCACAGCAGCGCCAGAATGGCACCCGCTCTCCTCCCCCTCCTGGCAGCCGCCTGTCTGGTCGCCACCACAACCACCGCAGCAGCAGCCGCATCCCACTCCCTCGAGGAGCTGCGCATGCGTGAGGCGGTGTCCAACGCGATGGACACGGTGCACCGCGTGCTGGGCGCCGCGCGCCACCCCGTGGTGCCCTCCAACGCGGCGCATACATACGACGACAAGTATGCCCTGGTGGAGCTGCAGATCGGCAACGCAGCTGCTGCCACACTCCAGGCACTGGAGGTAGCTGGCGCTACGCCTGACATGCTGGCTACCATGGCGCGGTGGGCAGCTGGCGGGCAGGCCGTCACACTGCGGCTGTCGCATATCGCTGGCACCCGACTGGTTGGCAGCGTGGAGCGGCGGGAGGAAGGGCCGGCATTGGAGACAGTCAACACCAACTTTCTGGGCATGGAATCCACCACCACCACGCGGGTGGTGCACACCGTCGTGGACTACGAGTGGGCTGCCAGCCGCAACTGGACGCTGACAGCGTTTGCGGGGGCGCGTGATGACAACACGGTGACGCTGCGCACCTCATCGGTCACCAACACCATCAACACCACCACGCCCGTGCCGCCGGAGCGCGAGTTGGTGGTGTCACCACCCGTTGACCTGGCCCTCACCTGGCTGCTGCAGCAGCTGGTCCCCGTCCCATCCCAGTCCAACCCCTCCGCCCTCGCAGTGCGCTTTGCAGTGAACCGCACGCAGCCCACCTGCCACACGCCCCGCCGCAACGCCGACGTCGAGGCGGCACTGGCGTTTGGAAACGCTTTGGAGCGCACAGCTGCTGTCGCTGCACGCATGCTGCTCGTTGACTCCAACGCCATCCCACGCGTTAACAACGTGTTCCTGCCGCCGGCGCTGTTCGAACCCGCCGCCCCCACCGCCGCCAGTGATGGCGACGGTCATCACGAGCCCGGCCTGCTGGCACGTCCCGCCAACGGCACCTATGCGTCAAACCGTGTGAACGTCACAGCGGCCAACCTGCTGCTGGAAGAAGGCCGCCGGTCGCTGCTAGCTGAATGCACCCGCGTGACGGCGTCGGTGAGCAGCGCCGCGGTGGCAGATGAGGCATGCACGGCCCTGGCGCTGCAGTATGCGGCGTCAGCGTGGCGGCGCGCGGCGGAGGGTGTGCAGTATGTGGAGGCGATGCTGCGCGACCAGCTGACGGCTGCGTTGGGCAAGGTGCTCCAGCCGTCTGACTTCGGCGAGTACATGGTGTACCACAATGCGCGTGCGTTCCGCCCGGAATACGCGCCGCGCCCCTTTGTGTACTCCGTGCGCAGATCCCCGACAGCGAGTCCGGAGGGCGTGTTGCGCATTGACGACGCCGCGACTGGCAGCCCCATTGCCACCTTCCAAGCGCTGCGCCGCCCCGCAACGGTGAATGCCACCATGTCGTTTGCGCTGAACGCGCAGACGCAGGTGCAGGTTGGCGGCGACGTGTACGTGCACGCGTGGCTGGGGCACCGTTTTGCGTCGCAGCTCGGCGACGGCCTGCGCCTTACCGCGTCGGCGCGCGCATTTGCCTCCTACATCGTGCTGGTGGGCCGCATCACGGGGCCGACCACGTTTGCGCCGGCGTGGGGCGCCATCATCAAGGACCGCGACGAGCTGTCCATCCCGCTGGCACTGTCGCAACTGCCCTCGCCCGCACCCTTTGCCGACGCCATCACCAGCCTGTCGCCGCAGCAGCGCCGCTTTGCCACTGCGCTGCGCGCCGCGCAGCTGCAGAGCAGCCTGACCGGCGTGCTGGTGCTTGCCATCAAGCCGCAGCTGGAGGTACTGCTGCGCCTGCCGCACGACGCGCTGACGCGCGAGATTGGCCTCACGCGCGACCTCACCGAGCTGTTCATTAAGCACCAGGTGCGTGTGGGAGGGTGGCATGTGTTATGTGTATGATGATCTGCCAGTACTCACTTCCGCATACGGTAACCACCCTCCAACCAGTGCAGATTCCGGCAGACCTGCTGGCGTACGATGGGCCGGATACCGCCGACGCGCACACCCGGCTGGCGGCGGTGAAGGAGCATGTGGGCAGCATTCAGGCGGCGGTGGCGGCGGCGGTTGCGGCGACAAAGAAGAGCGAGGAGGCATCGCGCCCATCGCCGGCGGCGCCAGCGCCGGAATTGCGTACCAAGGGTGACGTTGAGGTTATTCGTGGCGCCACCGCCACGGCCGGCGGCAGGCTGTATATGATGGGAGGGCGTAGTAGCGGCACCAACGGAGGTGACACGTTGACATTGAGTAGTGGGCCTAGTAGCGGCACCAACGGAGGTGGCATGCTGACATTGTGTAGTGGTGGCGCTACCGCCTGCCATGGCCCCGATTGTGGTGGTGGTGTTTCTGTTCGCTACCGGTACTCTGCAGACGTCGTTCCACCTGTACCTAATAGTACACCTGTACCGCAGCAGCAACCCCCTGACTCGCCTGCCAAGGAGAACCCCGCACGGGACCCCCACAACAATGACGAGCCGCCGGCAGCGGCGGTTGGCCACCCGTCAGGCGCCGACGGCGACCTCACCGCCCTGCCAGACACGCTGGACGCAACCTACCTGCGCCACGACGCCCACGCCGCGCTGCGGTCAACCATCATTACGCCGTCGTCGCCGTGGATGCTGCGCCGCGCCGCAGGTACTACAACGTTGGGGGCGGGCGAGCAGGCAGCGTCACTGGCGGCCGCGTTTGACCTGCTGGATGCGCTGACGCGGTCAGGCGCGCTGCCGCTACCGCATGGTCAGCTGCATGTGATCCTGGGCGCCACGCACGCGTTTGACGACACGCTGCTGAACACGCTGGTGGTCGGCAACATGAACCCCATCGAGGAGGTGGAGCGCTCGCAGCTCATCATTGCCTCCACGCTGCATGGCGTGCCGCCGGCTGATCTGTTGATGTCCGCCCATGTCGCCCGCCGGCCGCCGCCCAGCCTGGCGTGCGGGCGGGTCTGGGTAACGCTTTCTAGGCTGGGGGGAGATGTGGCACACTACCGCGCCAACGACCGCCCGCTTGGCAATGTTGTTTACCTTGAGCACCGCCACACTTCAATTGGCAGCGCATGGCGTGCATGATAGTGCGTCACCATACCCCGCGCGGCCGCGCCACACCTGTGGTGCCAACCTACCTATCCATGCACACCGCGCCAGCTACGCCGCCGCGTGCCACAACGGTGTCACACGTGCATGGCAGCTCACTCCGGCCGCCGGAAATTACAAGTTAAGTGGCCGTTAGAAAGGTGGTGGCAGCTGCCACACACGCACGTCACCACCGCCGGCAGCCAGACGGTTGCCAGCGCGATTGGTAGCATGCCCGCCAACTCGGACTCACACCAAAAACTCGGACACGTACCGGTACCAGCACCGGTAGACAACCACTCTGTTGTTCAGCAGCACTACTGGCACTGCCACTGCATTTGCATTTGAGGAGAGACCAATGGGGAGATGGCAGAGCGACTACCGGTACCGGTAAGTCCTGTGAGCAACGACGGCTTGGCGCCCGCGCCGGCTGCAAAGCGCGCCGGCATTGGCAGCACCAGCAGCGCTGCTACCGATACCAGCGTCGACCCGCCACTGCCCACAGTGCAAGGTGACGTCAGCAATGGCGGCGGCGGCGGCTTCCCGCCGCACATGCCACACACTGTACCGCCTGTCGTCAGTGGCGACGGCAGCGGTTCTCTGCCGCCCCCTGCTGCCAGCGGCGGCAGCGGCGGCAACGGCGGTACCGGTCCCGGTAGTGGTTCCCTGCCATACCCAACTCCCGCTGTTGTACCATCTGACTTCAGTGGTCGTGTCCAAAGCGGCTGGGGCGCGGTCCCTCCAGCGGGCCCGCCTCCATTCGGTCTACCTGCCAGCGCTACGGTGGGCGGCGTTGTGGACGCGGTACCGGTACCGGTAAGCTCTCCGCTTGCGGCGGCAGAGTTCTATGTGGACAAGTCGCGCTACATCAAGGAGTTGGAAGCCGTAGGCGAATACGTCGCCCTTTACCGCCCGCGTGGCTGGGGCAAGACCACGTTCCTAAACATGTTGGACGCGTACTACGACTGTGCCAACGCGGACGCACACCTGACGGGCGGCGACACGGAGCTGGCACACACCTTTGCCATCCTACGGTTTGACTTGTCGGGCGTCGTGGACGCGGCCCGTGCCGCGGCGCCCGACGCCACCACTGACCACGACAAGGTAGTGGCACTGTGCAACGCCCTGGATGCGCTGGTCCTGAAGGCTGTCGGCGAGTTCATGAAGCGCTACGCCGTCCCTGAGGATGTCTTGCGTGCGCCAACCAATCCCTCGAGGTGTCTGACGGCTGTGTGCAATTGGGCGAGGTGGCGCGGCACGCCAGTGTACGTGCTGGTGGACGACTGCGACGCGCCGCTGCGCCACAACATGGCCACCTACACAGGCATACCAGAGGAGGCGCGACTGGCACGTGGCCCGATGCACGCGTTCTTCGGCCGCTTCAAGGTGCTGGCAAGCAGCGGGGCCGTGTCGCGCATCTTCCTGACGGGTACGTTTGGGATTTTATGCCCTTTACGCCGCACGCGCTTTTGTTTGCGTTACCACCCCGTACACCGCCACCGCTGCTCCCATTGGTTGTGCAGGCATCATGCCGCTGGTGGTAACGGAGGGCGCTGCCGGTAGTTCAGTTTTCAACATGATGGAGGATGTGTCCCTGGTCCCGTGGTTCAACGGTGCCGTCGGCTTCAATCGCGACGACGTGGCGGATGCCATTGTCAAGTGTTGCGCCGGCTACGCCATGGGCACTGCGGGGAACACCGCCATCCTGGATGCGCTGGCACAGCGGTGGGGCGGCGGCTATCTGTTTTACGAACACCTGCCGGCGGAGGACGGCATGTTCTCACCCGCGATGGTGGCAGACATACTGAATGTGGTCCAGGGCGTGCAGGCTGCAGACAACTTGGCAGGCGTGCTGGCGGACTGGGTAGCATCACCGCCGCCCGTCGAGCCGAACCGCGCCATTATTAACTATTTCGCGTGCGGAGACGGCCTCATCCCGCTCCCAAAGCACCTAGCCCACCGGCCAAGCACAGCAGCACCCCCAGTGCTGGCGTCGCTGATGGTGGTGCACCAGATAGAGGCCGCAACGTGCGCGCTGATAGACTACGGCATGAAAGAAGAGGACACCGTTGCATCCACGTTGTACTACGAGGGCATGCTGACGCATGTCGCTGCGGTGGTGGGTGAAGACGAGGGCCCGCGTTTGCGTGTTGTCAACGAGCACCTGAAGCGCGCGTTTGCGGCATACGTCACATTGTGCCTGGACACGGATTACTAACTTAGTTGTTTGACGCGCATGCTATACCGGTACTGTACTGGAAAGAAGCATGTCCATGCGCGATGGTCAATGGCAGTTGTTCCCCATCACCTTGTTGCGTGAGCGTTTTCGCCCGTCCCCATTTGAAGTGCTACGAACTACCGGTACCGGTACCGGTACCGGTACCGGTACTGGTAGGTGCCGATGCAGACGTCGCTGTTGGAGTCCCACAGCTGCACAATGTGGTTGTGACTCCCGTTTCCAAGACGGCCGTCCGGCAGCGCCACCAGTGACGCAACGTTGTGAGCGTCTCCTGCCAACGTTATTGCACACGCTCCAGTGCCCAATGTCCCACAGCACCACATTCACCCGGCCCTTTTACGCGCGGCCACCCTGCCGTCAAGCTGCGTCGCCACACCCGTCACCGGCTTGCCGCACGTCTCCAGCGTTTCCACCACGGTGCTCGTGCCCACATCCGCCACGAGCAGCTTGCCGTCAGCACACCCCGCCACACGTACTGGTACGCCGCTGTTGTGAACCGCTGCCAATGCACGTACCGGTACCGGCGCACAGTACCATCACGTCCTCAACCCGACCGTTGATAGCCAGCACTGCTGTCGCGGGTGGCGTTTTGCACTAAGATACACGCCCGCCACCGACTCGCTGGCGCACCACCACGACGACGACAGCCACCGGAGGTGTGCGTACTTGGCGTCCGCGTGCGGCGCCGCAGCAAACACGTCGTCCAGCAGCGGATCCCGGCCGCCCGGTGCGTCGGGAAACGTGACGGCCACGTAGCGGATGGCGAGTGGACCGAGGCTGTTGTAGTACGGCATCAGTACCGCATCGTCGTCAGCGAGCCAGCGCGGCAGGGTAGGCAAGCCGTGTGCATCCGTATCCACCGCCCCAGCGGCAGCGGCAGCGGCAGCGGCAGTGGCGGGGCGCCCTCGACAGCTCCAAAAATCGCCATCCCACTGCGGCCGGTTCCGGGACACGAGGGACGTGATGTAGCTGCCCACGTCCTCCGGCACAAAATCCAGGACACTGCACGTGTTAATTGTGTGGCGGGGGTTGCGGTGTCACTCAACAACTTGGCCGCCCCTACACCAAGGCAGCGCGGCACGCACGTACGTGAGTGTGGGATGGGGCACGTCGTCAGGCAGCAGCGCAAGTACTTCCGCTATGACATCGGCGACGTGGGTGCTGTTGCGCAACACGAGGGTAGCAACCTGCGTTGCCACCAGGTCCTCCATGTCGCACGAGTCTGGCGGGGCGCCGACCTCCGCGTTCCAGGCCTTGTGCTCCGTGTTCGCCTTCCGAATTCTTGCCGTGATGTGTTCGTTAAGGTGGGCAATGCCGCCGTGCGCGTCGCCCGGCGTGCGCCACGATGCGTGTTTGTTCCATGCTGCAGTGGTCGGTGTGTGGGGTGAGGTGGGGTACGTGGCTTTGCAGTTGTCGATTACTGCTGGTACGCCTGGCGGGTGGTTGCAACGACGTACCTTCATACCGGTAGTCAGACGGCAGCGGGCTGGGGCGCGCCGCCGTAGCAAAGCGCACCGGGCGCGCCATTGTTGCCACAATAATTGTGGCGGCCACGAGGGTGGCAAGAGCGGTAGCAAGGACCCCAACAAGGAGCAAGCGGCGGCGGCTGCTGCACAGACTGCACTGGCCACCTGGCAGCTGTGGCTGCTGCTCGGTCCGGTGCGGCCGCTTCATGTTGATATACAGTACACGCAGCGTGGTTGCAAGTCGGAGGACGCACAGATTGGCGTGCCACAATGGTTGGCAGCAGCTTGTAACGCACACGCACTGCTGAGAGACGTGGGGCGCGCGCCGTCCCACATTGTGCCACCGTGGGTCACCGCTACAGCCGTTTGACGGTTGGATTCGGTCGGCACTGTACCACGCGCATGCACATAATCATGCTTTGCCACCGTTCAATCACACAGCTGCGTATGGAAATACCCAACATTCATATGATTGGATGCTCTGCATGTGTTGATTTTGCAGTCGCGTGTGCGTAACATTGTTGCCCATACGTGGCACACAAATTGGCAGTGGATGTGTCATGGCCGCTTCAAGTTACACTGCATGCTACGTTGGGTGCGGGCCCGCCCGCATCCTCCCCCCACCTCCCCCTTTCCTACCATCGTGCGCCCGTTAGGGAGGGTGCGCGGGCCCCACCGTCGTGGTTGGCCCGGCGCATTGACCCCTCGCTCAGTCACGCAGTCATTTGGTGGGGCAGCAAGCAGGGGTCCGAACCCCTTTGACACCTGCGTGAGGCGTCCGCCGGAGGTGTCCGGCGGGGCAGCCCGGTTGGTGCCTTCCCGTAGGAGCAGCAATCCAACGGCCCTCTCACGCGGCATCTGCTATTGCCGAGGGACCTGCACACTCATGGTAAGCGGCGGGTCGGTGGGGAACGAAAACTTGCAGGTCCAGAGGCTGCAGCTGTCATCCACGTTCTGCGGCACGCACGCGCAATGTGTCCGTGTCGCAAATCGTGAAAGAACTGAGCGGCCCGCCGCGTTGGGCGCGGTGCGCCGTCGAGGCATATGATGTCATAGTGGCAGAGCGGTGGGGGGACTTCCTTTGGAAGTTCCGTCCCGCTCAATCTTCCAAGTTCCAGTTCCAGTAACTTAGGTTGCCCACGTGTCGGTGCTGCGCCGCCTGCACTCCGTGACCGCCTTGGCGCCGCACCTCCAATCATAATATACCGTGTATTAAGTTAGTCCGTTCCACTCTCGCTGCTTCATTCCGCATCCCAGCCCAGAACGGTCCTTGGCACGCCCTATCTGAGTAATAGCATGTGACATGTTGTCAGGCTGTCGACGCCAGAGCGAGTAGGCGGCAAGAGACAATTTTGGCACATCCTTTCATACATTTACAAACAGAATTGGCGCATCACTTGCCGTCTCCCCGTAGTAGTATGGAAGTCACGTACTCGCATGTTGCTATATTTTTAGGAATCCGCCGGGGTCGTGCGCTGCGGCAACTCAAATGATTGTGGTGTTGCGCCCCTTGCAAGTAGGCGACGAGAGACAATTTTGACACACATATTCATGTGGATCTCGGCGGACTTGGCGCGACACACGCTGCTCGCACATGGCCTCCGACAGGTTGAATGCGATACGCGTGGGATAACCGTAGAAATAAACCTGGCACGTGCGCTGCGCCAATTCAAATATTCTTGGCATTTCTTTGTCCGAGTTCGTCGCTGGTGGGCGGCCGTGGGCCGCGAGAGACAACTTTGACACACCGTTTCATGATATATGGCGGTACATTTGGTGCGACACACGAAACACACAAACGAACCTATAAGGAAGGATACGGGTGGCGCGGTAGACAGATAGAAATGTACCTGGCTCGTGCGCTGCGGCAATTCAAATTTCCTTGGGCGTTGCTACGCAAAGTTGCAAACACGTGGGGGGCGATAATTCATGGGCGTGGCGCGCGCACCACGCGGCCGCGCACGTCAAAAACGCGTGCGATCCACTGCTACTAATGGTTTGATGTACCTCTCGGGTTTTGGGGTGTTGCGCCTGCCGCGATTCCATTGAGAGATTGTGGGGAAGTCGGGTGACTAGAGAGAGAGAGAGAGGGCGAGCAGCGGGCGAGTAGAGGGAGAGAGGGGGTAGGAGGGAGAGGCAGAGACCTGGCAGGAGTGAGAGAGAGAGTGAGGCATACGAGCGAGGCCGCACCAGAGAGAGAGAGAGAGAGAGAGAGAGAGAGAGAAGGAGGCGGGCGAAGAGTAAGGGGAAGCGAGGCGGCGCAACGCCAGCTACCACTGCGGCTATCACCGCGCTGCAAGAAGAGGGCGGGACGTGTGAGCCCTCTCATCAACGGCGGTGTGGCGCCTAC
>Ga0066256_1005485_pt1 | contig 10470 bp, 7 predicted proteins | sample ThiBio_1000_biof_FD_87107 | JGI IMG/M metagenome (GOLD analysis project Ga0066256, IMG submission 87107) | Wastewater bioreactor microbial communities from Cape Town, South Africa - Thiocy_expt_1000_biof (version 2) | ecosystem: Engineered > Bioreactor > Thiocyanate-remediating >... | reverse complement strand
GAGTCGTCCACTACGGAGAGTTTCGATCGGTTGGTCTCGTCGGTGACTTTCGTCCCCGTGCGGCTGCGATCGATCTTGTAGAGGCCCATGCCGCCGACGCAGACGAGCAGGTTCCTGTCCTTGTCCCAGCTCATGCCGAGCGGCGAGCCGCCGATATGGGCATAGACCTCATGCGTCTTGTAGTCGGGCGGGGCAAAGCGGACGATATCGCCGTGGCGTGTGCCGCAATAGAGGTAATCGTCGTCGTCGAGGATGACATCCTCGGGGGATTCGACATCGGCAAGGCCGATGATCTCGACGTCCTTCAGCCGGTCGTTGAGGGCGAAGGCGGAGCCGGAATCGGCGCTGGTGGATGCAGGCTCGGGCAGCTCGATATAGGTGGGCGAGACGTAGACCTTGTTGAGCAGCTTGTCGCGGTTCTTCAGCCAGCGCACATCGACGAAGACGGCGAAGATCAGGGTGAGGCCGAGCACCATCGGTCCCGAACCGGAATTGAGGCCGAGGCGCAACACGCCATTGGTCATGACGAGCACGATGACGGCGCCGATCAGTGCCTTGACGATCGAGCCGCGGCCGCCGCCGAGGCTGTTGCCGCCGAGCACGGCCGCTGTCAGAGCCGAAACGAGCAGCCCGGAGCAGCGGCTGGTGTCCGTGGGGGAGGCGCACTCTGCGCGGGGCCGGGACAGCGCAGTATCGGGGGCGGAGGGGCGCGCTCCGCCGATGGCCGTCAGCCGCCAGCCGGGCCGCGAACGCGTCACCAGGATATGGCCGACGATGGCGACGACGATCAGCACGCAGAAGGAGAAGGGAATGCCAAAGAAGCCGCCGAGGCCCATCAGATCCCAGGCGTCCGACTGGTAAAAACTCATCGACATCGCCTGGGCGTATTTCAACAGCAGCATGTCGACGACCGCACGCACGATGATCAGCGTCACCAGCGTGGTGAGAAAGGCACGCAGCCGCAGATAACCGACGAGAACGCCGTTGAGCAGGCCGACGGAACCGCAGATCAGGATGACGGCCGGTACGGTCGTCCACACCGACCAGCCGGCGAGATTGAGCAGCGCCAGCGTCATGAAATTGCCGAGCGCAAAATTCGAGCCGACCGACAGGTCGATGCCGCCGACGACGATGACCAGCATCATGGCGATGCAGACCAGTGCGAATTCGCCAAGCTGCCGCGAGGTGATCGACAGGTTGCTGCCGCTGAAGAAATTCGGGATCAGCGAGCCGAAGACGACGATGACGCAGATCAGCACCAGAAAAGGAATGGCATTGTCGATCCACTTCTTCGAGAGGATTTCTCCGATAACGTGGTCGGGAATGAAGCGGTATCTCAGCTTTGTAAGGGTGTTCGCCGACGCCAAGGCCCGCCTCCATGCTTGATGGTCAATACAAATCGAAAGGTTGGAAAAACACGGCCGGCAGACCGCCGGCCGTGCGCTGGTCAAGATCGGATCAACGGAGGATCTTGGCGTATTGCTGCGGATCCCAGCAGGTGCCGGCCTGCACGTCGTCCTTGGTCATGACGCGCGTCGGCGAATAGATCTGGGTCTTGATGACGCCGGCGCCCTGGTTGTTCTGCAGCGCCGTGGTGATCGCCGTCCAGGCGTCGCGGCCCATGCCAGGCGCATTGTAGTTGATCGTCGCGGAATAGGTGCCGTCCAGCAGGCCGTCGCACATGCTCTGCGCGCCGCCGCCCGAGGTGATGAAATAGACCTGGCCCTGTTTGCCGGCCTGCTTGATCGCAGCGCCCGTGCCGATGCCCTGGCCGTCCCAGACGTCGATGACGCCGCAGAGATCGGGATGCTGCTGCAGCGCCGTCTCGGTGATGGCGCGCGCCTTCGAGGCATCCCAGTCGGCCGCCTGGCTGGAGACGATCTGGATTTCCGGATGTTCGTTGAACACCTTCATCATGCCCTGGACCTGGTAGTAGCTCACGCCGCCGGTCAGCACGCCCTGGACGATCGCCACCTTGTGGGAGGTCTGCGTCTCGGAGCCACACTTGGCGAGCATCATGTTGGCGGCCTGTTCGCCCATGGCGATGAAATCGGGGCCGACGAAGGCATCGGTCTGCACCGCGCCCTGCATGTTCAGCTGCACCACGACGATGCCTTCTGCATTGGCCTGCTTCAGGAGCCGCGCCAGCGACTGCATGTCCGGGTTCTGGGTGACGATGACATCGGGATGTTCGGCGATCAGCGCCGTCATGCCCTGCGCCATCGCGTCGGTGTTCCAGTTCGGGTCCTGCGAGGAAAAGCTCATGCCGTAACGCTCGGCTTCGGTCTTGACCACGCCGCCCCAGGCCTGGGCCAGATCGAAGCCGATGGAAATCGGCAGGTAGGCGATCTTCTTGCCGGCAAGCGCCGAAAGCGCTGGCGCACGATAGGGATCGTTCATGTCGTCGTCGGCATAGGCTGCCGTTGCGCCGATGGTAAAGGCGGCAAGCGCCGTCGCCGCAAGTCTCATCAAACCAGTCTTACCCATGTTCCACTCCTCCTTGTCACATCTGTCTGGTGATCTTGTTTGCCTGTTCGCTCAGATGTCTCCCTGCTGGCCCGTCTGCTCGTCGCGCGGATTGACGATGCTGTCGACGACGATGGCGAGCAGCAGGATCAGGCTCTTGATGACGTTCTGAACCGTGTATTGGATGTCCATGATCGTCATGCCGTTCATCAGCACGCCGATCAGCAGCGTGCCGACGATGACGTTGCGGACGTTGCCGCGGCCGCCCGACAGGCCGACGCCGCCGAGCACGACCACCAGGATGACGTCGTAGATCATGTTGGAATTGACGATGCGGGTGTTCATCGCCTCGACCGAGGTGGCGGTGATGATGCCGGCCACGAAGGCGATGCCGCCGGAAAGCACATATTGCAGCACCAGCATCGGCCGCACGGCGATGCCGCCGATGCGCGACGCGGCGAGATTGTCGCCGATGGCATAGACGAAGTTGCCGACCTTGGTGAATTTCAGAAACAGGAAGACGATCAGCGCCATGGCGGCAGCCACGACGATCGGCATCGGCACGCCGAACAGCTTTCCCTGGCCCAGCATCACGATCCAGCCCATGGTCTTCGGCATGTAGAGGACATCGGTGCCGACGATCAGGTGCGCCCGGCCGAAACCGTAGACGAAGGTCGCCATGGCCAGCGTGGCGAAAAGCGGCGGTATTTCCGCGTAAGCGACCAGGATGCCGGTAAACAGCGCCACGCCGAGCGCAAACAGCAGGCCGGTGGTCAGGGCGGCATAGACGGGCATCCCCTCATGGATCAGCTGCATCGACCAGGCAATCGAGATCGCCATGGTCGCCACCAGCGACAGGTCGATGCCGCGGCCGAGCACGACGATCAGCATGCCGAGCCCGAGGATACCGAGCACGGCGACGCTGCGGATGAGCGACAGGATGTTGTTGCCATCGAGGAAGTTGTTGAGCGTCAGCGAAAAGGCCACAAAAAGCAGCACCGTCAGCAGGAAGACGATCTTCTCCTGGTTGAGATAGCGGAACAGTTTTCGAGCGTTCACGACGCACGTCCTCCCCTGACAGTCACAGTGCCGAAGACCGCTTCCCGGTGCCCCTGCACGCAGATTTGCGGATGGCGACGGAAGCAGATCCTTCACGTGGTTTCATAGACCCGCGAACCTGAAACCAGATCCGCCGCCCCTCCCGGCGCAATGTCCAACCAACTGAAATTCCAACAGAAATCTCCGCTGCTGGAATGAAACTATAACAGGCGGGCGTATTAATTAAATTATCAAATTGCGTTAAGCTCCATATAGCGATGTTATAGCGGCGACATGTCGCAAGCGGCTGCGGACCGCATCCGTATCGGCAGGCCGCACCACGGCCAAAGCTGCTGGCGGCGCGGGAAAAATCGCGGTTAAATGCTTATAATTTCAGGATTGTTCGTCGCCAGAAGCACGGCGGTGCACTGGATGACGAGCGACTGGAGACTGACTGGCAGGCGCGTCATCACCGGACTTCGGGGGGAAAATCCGTCAGGCGGCGGCGCTCAGTTCGGTTCCGGCCGCAGCTTTGGCTTTGCGGGGTTTTCCGGCGCGCGCCGGCACGTTGCAGAGGCCGCACACGCACTGGCTGGGCCGGTCGGCCGGATGCACCAGATGGACATCGCGCTTCAATTCCGGCTTGGTGATGCGCCAGGAGCGCAGCCGGCCTTCGCGCACCTCGCGGGCGATGGCGTTGAACGGCAGGATCGAGTAGCCCATGCCCTTTTCCACCAGTTCCTTGATGTTGCCGTAGGAATCGACGTCAATGACGGTGTTGAGATCGAGGCTGTTCGATGTTGCTTCACGCTCCAGAAGCTCGCGCAGGCCGTGATTGGCACTCGGCAGGATCAGCGGCAGCGGCGCGACCTTGGCCAGCGCCAGCGGCCCGAACGGCGGCGTCTTGATGCCTTCCATCGGCGTCGCGGGACCGAGCAGGCAAAGCTCTTCCGTCAGCACCGGGTAGGAGGTCAGAACCCGGTCCTCGACGGGGATATACAGAACGGCAATGTCGATTCGGCTCTCACGAATCCATTCGGTGATGAAGCCGCTCATGGCTTCGGCAATCCGCAGCTTGATCTTCGGGTAGCGCCTGCGCGCGGCGATGATCAGCGGAACCGAGAGGATCTGGCTGATCGTCCCCGGCAATCCCAGCCGCACCTCGCCGGCAGGTTCCGCCTCGTGCCCGCGGATTTCCTCCTGGGTGATCGCAAACTGGTCGATGATGATGCGGGCGTTGCGCAGCAGGATTTCGCCGGCCTCCGTCGCCATCACGCCTTGCGGACTGCGAAACAGAAGCGCCGTTCCAAGATCCGCCTCCATGTTGCGCACATGCAGGCTGAGGGCCGGCTGCGCGACGTTCAGCGTCGCAGCCGCCTTGGAAAAGGAGCCCTGCTCGACGATCGCAACGAAATACCGCAACTGGCGAAGATCCACGCGCCCCTCCAATATTCTTTTATGGCTGCATGGCGCAGCTTCGTTTTTTATTATAGCGGGAGCTTGGTCGCGGATGTCAAGAACGCGGAGCCGCCGATCACGGCCGACCGATCATTGCGCCGCGCGGATGACGGAAAATTCCTGCCGGATCGACGCCGTGTGTTCGCCGAGGGCTGGAACGGCGCCGAAGGACGGGATCACGCCATCGGCAAGCGCACCGGGCGCCATGAGCCGCACAGGCCCTGTCGGCGTATCGACCTGCATGTAGCGGTTTTGCGGATGTTCGGCGACATCCTCCAGCGTGCTGACGCGGCCATAAGCGATGCGCGCGGCATGCAGGCGTGTGGCCATCTCATCCCGCTGCGCGGCAAGAAAAATCGGCACGATGGCGGCGTCGAGCGCCTCGCGATTCTTGACGCGATCGCTGTTGGAGGAAAAACGCGGGTCGGTCGCCAGATCCGGCCAGCCGAGCACCTCGCGGCAGAACATCGCCCATTCCCGCTCGTTCTGGATCGAAAACAGCACGGATTTGCCATCCGCGCAGGCATAAGAACCGTAAGGCGCAATCGTCGGATGATTGAGGCCGCTGCGCGCCGGCACCTTGCCGCCATACTGGAATTGTAGGTAGGGCACGTTGATCCAGTCCGAGAGCGCATGGTAGAGCGACACGGCGATGTGCCGGCCCTCGCCGGTTTTTTCGCGGGCAAGCAGCGCCTGCAGCACGGCCTGGGTCGCGGTCATTCCGGCAGCGATATCGCAAACCGAGACGCCGACGCGGGCCGAACCATGCTCGTTGCCGGTGATCGCCGAAAGGCCGCTTTCGGCCTGCACCAGCAGATCATAGGCCTTGAGATCCTTCAGCGGTCCCTCGTCGCCGTAACCGGAAATCGAACAGGTGATCAGGCGCGGAAAACGCTGCCGCAGGCTCTCGGCGCCGAAACCGAGCCTGTCGACGGCCCCGGGCGCCAGGTTTTGGATGAACACGTCGGCGCGGCTGACCATGGTCATCAGGATCGCCCGGTCCTCCTCCTGCTTGAGGTCGAGGCAGACGGATTCCTTGCCGCGGTTCAGCCAGACGAAATAGGCGCTCTCGCCATGCACCAGATGGTCATATTCGCGGGCGAAATCGCCTTCCGGCCGCTCGACCTTGATGACGCGGGCACCGGCATCGGCAAGCTTGCAGGAAAGATAGGGCGCGGCAACCGCCTGCTCGACGGACACGACCAGCACGCCTTCAAGATCTGATTTCATTGTCCTGCCAACCGGTTATTGTTGCGTCAGCGCCGACTTGCCTCAGCCTGCCCGTGCAGCATTGCCGATTTTCGCCATCACTTCAAATAACACTCTAATGGGATGGCCATACACGAAAGTTATCCCATAAAGGTCCGCGCATATACGGGCAGACTATATGCGCGCCAGCAAAAATATATTGGCCTGGCGGGGCGCAACCACCGAAAATGGCGTCGTTTTCACGGATGTTTCGGATGACCATGTCGCCAGGATTTGCAGACCACGCCCTCTTTCTCTTCGTTCCCGCCGACCGGCCCGAGCGTTTCGCCAAGGCTGCCGCATCCGGCGCCGACGCGGTGATCATCGACCTGGAGGACGCCGTGCCGGCACACGCCAAGGCGGGCGCCCGCGACGGGCTGGGTCTTGCGCTGGGCGATACGCACAGGGCTGCGCCGATCTTCGTTCGCGTCAACGGAGCGGAAACGGCCTGGCATGACGGCGACGTCGCCGCGATCGCAGCCCTTCCCATCGATGGCGTCATACTGCCGAAGGCGGAAGGGGCGGCGGATATCGCTGCCCTGCGAAAGCGGCTGCCCAAGCCCATCATCGCCATCGTCGAATCGGCAAGGGGCCTTTCGGCAGTGGACGAGATCGCCGTTGCTGCCGACCGCCTCGCCTTCGGCTCCATCGATTTCGCCGCCGATCTCGGCTGCGCCCACAATCGCGAGGCGCTGCTTTTCGCCCGCGGCCGCATCGTCCTGGCCGCACGCCTGGCGAAGGCGCCAACGCCGATCGACGGTGTCACGCTGGCAATCGGAGAAACGACCCTTATCGAGGATGACATGCGTTATGGTGCCTCGCTCGGTTTCGGCGGCAAGCTGCTGATCCATCCCAGACAGATCGAACCGGCCCGCAAGGGATTGGCGCCCGGCGCCGAAGAGCTCGCCTGGGCGCTGCGGATTGTCGCCAGCGTCGAGGATGGTGCAGCACGTGCGGTGGATGGCGCCATGGTCGACTTGCCGGTGCTCACCCGTGCGCGGCAGATCGTCCGGGCGCATCAACGCTTTTCGAACGGATCGTAACATGGCCGGAATCACCGAAACCCTCTCCCGCTACGTGGCGGATCTCGACTATGCGGACCTGCCACCGGCGGTGCCGGAGCGGGCGAAATACCTCGCCATAGACCTGATCGGCAGCATCGTCCGCGCCGGCAAGGACGTGACGATCGTGAGCTATTCGATCGGCGTCGGCGTCGCGCTGGAAGCCGCCGAGAAGCTGGCGGCAGAGGGCGTGGACGCGGAAGTCATCGACCTGCGCACGCTGCGCCCGCTCGACACCGCGACGGTGCTCGAGAGCCTGAAGAAGACCAACCGCATGGTGGTGGTCGAGGAAGGCTGGCCGGTCTGCTCGATCTCGTCCGAGATCGTCGCCGTGGCGATGGAGCAGGGCTTCGACGATCTGGACGCGCCGGTGCTGCGCGTGACCAACGAGGACGTGCCGCTGCCCTATGCCGCGAACCTCGAGAAGCTGGCGCTGATCACTGCGGACAAGGTGGTCGCGGCAGTGAAGAAGGTGACCTACAGGGGTTGATACCGGGGCCGCGCCCCGCGGGATCGGATCGGATACGGAAGAGGCCGGGGGAGACCCCGGCCTTTTTCATGCGATCAGCACGCTGCCTTGGGAGCGTTCTCGACATTGTAGATCTGGCTGAGGTCGCGCCGGTCGCGAACCATCATCGATGCGATCTCGGAGATGGTGCCGGCGGGGGTGAGCGAAGTCCTGATCAGCGGCTTGTAGTTGTAATAGACCTCGACATACATCGTCGCGCCGCCATCGGGTGCCATCACCTGCCGGTTCTGGGGGCCCATGCCATCCATGTTGGACGTCGTGGTGGTCGGATCCTTCAGATTGCCATATTGCGGCGAGAAGCCGGTGACCGCGCCTTTGCAGCGCTGCCAGACGATCTTGTACTTCCCGCTGGTATTGGGATTGGCCATCGGCTCGAGGTCCGAGATGATCACCCGGCCGTTGGTGAACAGGTCGAGTTCCCCCGATTGCAGCTGCGCACCGGTCAGCAGGTCGTTGATGTCGATCTCGCTGATCGTCTTGGCCTGAAGCTGGCTGCCGGTGCCGATGCGCGAGGCGTTGTCGGCCAGATGGAGGGCGATGTTCTTGAGAACCGTCGATGCCGTCACTGTCGTGGTCCTCGATCCGCCGATGAAGTTGTAGATCGGGAAGAAGCGCGGATAGGAAACCTTCACCGTGTAGAGCACGGCGTCCTTGGCGCCGCCCTGGCCGGCATTGCCGCCGTCCTTGTCCCAGGTGCCGTTCTGGTTGGCGTCCTCATAGGGTTCGCCATTGTTGCAGGTGCCGTTGCGGTCGGTGTCGGTCCATGCTTCCGCCCGCGCCGCCGAGGCATCGGAGAAGGTCCGGTAGTTGCGGCGCGTGATCGCCACTACGGCGTTGTTCGCCAGCGCCTTGGCCTGGGCGACCACGGCGCCGTCGAGCCGGGACTGGACCTCGGGGTCCCCGGAGTCCTCCAGCGTGGAATCGCGCGCGGTCTTCTGCACGATGCCCTGCAGCACCGCGCGCATGTAGAGCGTGTGCGCGATGTCGAACCCGCCGAGCAGGAACAGGCCCATCACCGGCGCCACGATCGCGAATTCGACTACGGTCACGCCGCGCGCGTCGCGCGCCAGGGGCCGGGCCCGCAGGAGGAAGGAACGGAAGCGCATCATTTGGTAAGCCTGAGCTGCGAGATCTGGTCGGCGATCGATTTGAACGTCTGCTGCAGGGCCGCCGAGTTGCGGGCGGTGAAATAGCGCCCGTCGCTCGCGCAGGTCTGCAGGCGGCTCTCGGTCGTCGCGTTGGAGCCGCTGCCGAACGAGATCACCCATAGCGTGATGTTCTTGTTCTTGACCGCGGTGCACAGCGCGGTGAAGCGGGCATTCACCTGATCGTCGAACGACTGGCGTTCGCTGCCGCAGCTGGACGCGCTGCCGACGTCGGAAGTGGTCCGCCTGTCGAAATAGCCGACGCCATAGGCCGTATAGTCGCAGGGTGCCGACACGGCGTCGCCATCGGTCATGAAGATCATGTGCCGTTCGATCTCGCCGCCCTGCGGAGTATAGGCGTTCTCCGTTCCGAAGATGCCCGTCGGCGACATGAAGCGCGCGCCCCACAGGATGCCGATGTCGTGATAGGTATTGCCGGTGGGATAGAGGCTGTCGACATAATTGTCGAAACTATCGGCGCGCGGCTGTTGCTGCAGCTTCTTCGCCGCGGCGGGGTTGTAATAGGGGATCGAGTTGTAGTGATTGTCGGTGGTGGTCGTCTCGGCGGTGTTGAGCTGCGACCAGCTGCTGGTCATGCTCCGGGCATAGATGAGAGCGGGAAGCGCCGGCCCCCACAGCGTCTTGCTGTCGCCCTGGCTCGGCATCAGGTCGATGTTCAGGTCATAGGCGGTGTTGGGGATCGGATAATAGCTCGACTGGCTGACGGTTGGCCGTCGCTCCTCGATGCAGCCGTCCCAGCCGATCGATCGGTTCGAGCCGTCATTGTTGAGCGGCAGGACGAAGCTGTTGTTCCACTGCGTGCCGTTCTTGAGGCCGCTGATCGAGGTGTTGATCTGCGCGTATTTCCATTGGGGCACATAGTTGCGCACCTGTTCGAGGCAGGCATTGCTGCCGCTCCGCCCTGTCGCGCTCGACTGGTATTGCGCGGTCGAGGTGTTCGCCTGCGCCACACAGGCGCCGCCGCTCTTGCTGTGGTAGCGATTGTCCCGCCAGGCGCTCCAGTCCATCCCGACCTTGACGCGCGACTGATAGTCCCAGCTGTTCGCGAAGAAGCTGGTCGGCAGCAGCTTGCCCACGTTCACATTGGTCGAATAGGGCACGAAGCCGAAGCGGAGCTGGACCTGGCTGCCGGTGCCGCCGCTGGGCGAGCCGGTGGTGCAGTTTGCATCGGTGTCGAGCCGCGCCACGATCTCGTAGAAGCACTTCACCGCGGTCTTGAGCGAATTGATCTTGGTGTCGGAGTCGGTGCTGACTGCCTTGCTGCCCATCGATCCGGTGACGTCGAGCACGAACATCACGTCGGTATTGGGCAGGCGCATTTCGGCGTCGCAGGTTACCGACAGCGTCTCGCTGGTCTTGCCGAAGATGCGCATCAGCGTCATCGGCAGATCGGCCGATGCCGTGCCGCTCACCTTGCCGGCATTCTCGGAGAAGGCACGCGAACGCGCGGTCCCGCCAGAGGCGGACGCATTGCAGGTCCCGGCGAACAAACTGCCCGCCGTGG
>Ga0066256_1005483_pt1 | contig 10477 bp, 10 predicted proteins | sample ThiBio_1000_biof_FD_87107 | JGI IMG/M metagenome (GOLD analysis project Ga0066256, IMG submission 87107) | Wastewater bioreactor microbial communities from Cape Town, South Africa - Thiocy_expt_1000_biof (version 2) | ecosystem: Engineered > Bioreactor > Thiocyanate-remediating >... | reverse complement strand
ATGGCTGGTTCGCCCGCGAGTAAAGTGGTGCGGTGCGGATCGGGGCCGTGGCCGGCATTTCGGGCCCCTACAATTTCTCCCCGTTGGAGTATGACGAGGGGCGGCGCGTGTTGGGGCAGGCGCCGAACCCCGAAGGCACGCAGCCCGTCAATCTCGTCCCCGCTGCCGCCCCGCCGATGCTGCTGGTCAACGGCACGTCCGATCCCATCGTCCGCAGCGTCAACGCTTCCGCACTGGCGCAGCGGCTGAAGGGGCAGGGGATCTGGGTGACGGAGAAGTTCTACGAGGGGTTCGGGCACCTCGAACCGGTGATCGCGCTCGGCGCCATGTGGCGCTGGCGCATGCCGGTGCTGCAGGACACGCTCGATTTCTTCCAGACCTTCGGTGCCTTCTCCAGCGGCACGCCGCGCCCGGTCTATACGCCGGAGCCGCCGGTCGACGACGCGATGACGGCGCTGGTCAAGCAGCTCGACCAGTCGCTGCTGCCCATCGACGGCGGCGGGGTATAGGCCCCCGCCACGGCGCTTCGCGGCTAGACGCTCACCTGCGCAAGCCGGCGGGCGAAGGTCTCGCCGAAGGGCTTCATCCGCTCAGCAATGATCTCGCCGATGGAATAGGCGGCGATGGCATAGAGTTTCTGCGCCGAATTGGTGCGCAGGAACTCGAGATAGCGGTCGAGGTCGGCCTCGGTGAGGCTCGCATAGCCGAAATACATCATGGCGCGCTGGGTCAGCTGCACGTCGGCCTCGATGGCCGGCATGATGGTATCGAGGTGCTTGTCGATCTCCTCCCACGGCACCTCGATGTCGCCGGCATTGGCCAGCGTCATGCCGATCAGCATGCCGCGGACCGATTGCCGAACGATCGCGGTGGTGATGTCGGCGCTGACCAGCTTCAGCATCTCCTCGATCTGCGCCTTGCGGCGCTCGTCGGTGGCCTCGGCCATCGCCATGCCTGCCTCGCGCGCGGCCATCTGCTGGTCCGGCGGCATCACCGTCGCGGCGCGCTCGACGGTGCTGATGATCTCGCCGAATTCCGAGCGGTAGAAGGCGCCGAAGACCTCGATATCCTCGGGGTCGAACTGGTTGCTGAAGCGCCGGGCGAGGTCGGCATGCATCCGGTCGGGGTCGAACGATGCCTGCACCGCTTCCTGCCAGGCGGCCTCCTGCGCCCCGACGAAGGGCATGCCCTGCTCCTTTGGCGCCGCAGCGATGCCGGCGCCAAACTGGGTGAACACCTCATCGAGCGAGGTCGCCGCCAGCAGCTCTTCCATCGTCAGCGGGGCTGTCTCGGCCTGCGCGAGAACCGGTGTCAGCGCGAGGGTCGAAGCGGTGAGGGCGCCGAAACTGACGGCGGCAGCGAGTGCGAGAGCGCGAAGCGACATGGTGGTCCCTCGGTGTGGGCAGGAGTGCGGAGTCTAGCGATCCTGCACTGAATGGCCAGTGAACGCCGCAAAAGTGTGACAGCGCGGTGCTTGCAACCCCGGCTCAACGGGCTAAGAACCGGTCAGCTTCCTGTCTCCCGAACCGCAAAGCCGAGTGCCCGTGACCGAAACTGCGACCCCGATGGCCCCGGCGCGCGTGCCCCAGTTCCCCTGGCTCATCGCCGCCGCGGCGTTCTTCCTCGCCATCAAGGTCATCTACATGTTCCGGGTCGGCCCGATCATGGACGAGGCCTATTACTGGATGTGGGGGCAGCATCCGGGGCTGAGCTATTTCGACCATCCGCCGCTGCAGGCCTGGCTGCTCGGGATCTCGGATGCGCTCTTCGGGCGGAGCCTCGTCGGCATCCGCTGGATGACCTTCGCGACGCTCGCGGGCACCTTCTACATTTTCTACCTGTGGGCCCGGCGCATGGTGGGCGACAACTGGCGGACGCTGTTCTGGCCGGGCGTGGTGATCTACCTCGCCTCGCCGAGCTTCGGTTATTTCACCTCGCTCGCCTTCCACGATTACCTGCTGCTGTTCCTGCTGCTGTGCTCGGGGCACTTCTTCCTCAAGGTCCTCCTCGATACCGAGGAGGACAGGCCCGCGAGGACCGGCGACCTTTACCTCGGCGCGATCTTTCTCGGGCTTGCGACGCTGACCAAATACAACGGTATGTTCCTCGGCCTCGGGCTGGGCGCTTACATCCTGTTCAAGCCGTCGCTGCGGCGGAAGCTCATGGGCAATCCGCACCTGTGGCTGGCCGGGCTGCTGTCCATCGCGATGCAGGCGCCGGTGCTCTACTGGAACTGGTCCACCGGCTTCGCCTCGTTCAATTTTCACCTCAATACGCGGCACGCCGACGGCTGGCTCGAGCAGTTCAACTGGCGCTCGTTTACTGAGTTCCCGGTTGTCTCGGCGCTGCTGGTATCCCCATTCCTCGTGCCGGTCTTCTGGCGCTTTTTCACGCGTGACCATGCCACGACGTTCGAAAACGTGGCCAAGGGCCTCGCGGTCTGGACGTTCTGGCTATCGACGACCGTCTTCATCTACGTATCGCTCTACGACTGGGTATACTGGTGGTGGAATTTCACCGCCTATATCCTCGTGATGCCGTTCGCGGCCCGCTACATGGGGCAGCGTTGGCTGTTCTGGCTGAATGTCGCGGCGGGGGCAGTCTTCGCGATCTACATGATCGTGTCGAATGCCTTCCTTCCCCTGTCCCTCATTCACGGTCCGTCCGACTGGCGGCAGACGCGGCTGTTCGGCTGGGAGGAGATTGAACGTGAGGTTTCCGCGGCGCGTGAGCGGCTTCACCCCGATTTCATCGCCAGTGACGGACCGGACATGGCCGCGGTGGTTGGCTTTGCCCTCGACGACCGCGACGTCACCGCCATCACCGACCGCAAGACGCAGTTCTACTATTGGTGGGACCCGGAGGCGCATCGTGGCCAGAATGCCCTCGTCGTGCTCTATGAGTACGATCGTCCAGCGTTTTCGCAGAGCCAGTTCGAGACCTTCACGCTGGTGAGCGAGCACGAGGTGGAGCGCTTCGGCTACAGGATCACCGGCTTCAGAATCTACTACGGCGAGAACTATCAGCCGCGGGCCGTGGATGGCCTGCACGGCCTTTGAGCAGGAGAGCCCGCATGCAGTACACCCGTCTCGGCAAGACCGGCCTCGAGGTCTCGCGCCTCTGTCTCGGCTGCATGAGTTTTGGCGTGCCCGAAGCCGGCACGCACAATTGGTCGCTGAACGAGGCCGACAGCCGCCCGATCATGAAGGCGGCTTGGGACGCGGGGATCAACTTCTTCGATACCGCCAACGTCTACTCGGCAGGTACCAGCGAGGAGATCGTCGGGCGGCTGTTGAAGGAGCTCGGTCCGCGCGACAGCTACGTGCTCGCCACCAAGGTCAATGGCGTGATGCGCGCCGGCCCGAACGGCAGCGGCCAGTCGCGCAAGGCCATCATGTGGCAGGTCGATGAATCGCTGAAGCGGCTCGGCACCGACTATATCGACCTCTACCAGATCCATCGGCACGATCCGAAGACGCCGGTCGAGGAGACCATGGAGGCTCTGCACGACGTGGTGAAGGCCGGCAAGGTCCGCTACCTCGGCGCCTCGTCGATGCTGGCCTGGCAGTTTTCGAAGATGCAGTACACGGCCAGCCTCAATGGCTGGACGCGGTTCGTGTCGATGCAGAACCATCTCAACCTGCTGCATCGCGAAGAAGAGCGCGAGATGATTCCGCTGTGTCTCGATATGGGCGTCAGCCTCGTGCCGTGGTCGCCGATGGCGCGCGGCAATCTTACCCGGCCGTGGGGCGAAACCACCAACCGTACCGCAGGCGACGAGGTGGGCAAGAAGCTCTACCGCGACAATGAGGCAGCGAGCCGCGCCGTCAATGAAGCGGTGCAGGCCGTCGCGGCGGCGCGCGGGGTGAAGATGGCGCAGGTGGCGCTCGCCTGGGTGCTGCAGAAGCAGCCGGTGGCGGCTCCGATCGCGGGGGCAACCAAGGTCGCCCATGTTGCCGATGCGCTGGCCGCGCTCGATCTCGTGCTGACGCCCGAGGAGATTGCTCAGCTGGAAGCGCCCTACCGGGCGACGGGTGCCCTCGGCTTCTAGCCGCTGAGCTTTGTCGACGGGCGGGATCACGCGCCGCAGCGCGTGATCGATCAGCCCTCGCAGGCGAGGCTTATTCCGCCTGGTCCGCCGACTTGGCGTTGAGCTGGCCGTACTTCTCGACGCCGATGGTGTTCAGCAGCTGCAACTGGCTCTCGAGGAAGTCGATATGGCCTTCCTCATCGGCCAGCAGCTCCTCGAAGAGGTTCTTGCTGACGTAGTCACCCAGCGACTCGCAGAGCTCGCGGCTGGCCTTGTAGGCCTTGCGCGCGTCGTACTCGCCGGCCAGATCGGCCTCGAGCACTTCCTTGATCGTCTGGCCGATGCGCAGCGGCGCCACGCGCTGCAGGTTGGGATGGCCCTCGAGGAAGATGATACGCTCGATCAGCTTGTCGGCGTGATGCATTTCCTCGATGGATTCGGCGCGTTCCTTGTCGGCCAGTTTGGTATAGCCCCAGTCGCCCAGCAGCCGGTAATGCACCCAGTACTGGTTGACCGCACCGAGCTCGAGGAACAGCGCCTCGTTAAGCCGCTCGATGACCTGCGCTTCGCCTTTCATATCTGCCTCCTGAGCGTTTCCGCCGCTCTGTTTGAGGGGGCGTTCTAGCCCCTGCGGACGGAGGCGGCAATGCCGCCAATTGGAGGTGATATTCTTCAGTGAGTTGGGTGATCATGTCTATCACATTCGGCACGCAGCCGGCGCATTTGCAGCGCTTCTCCAGTTCCCGGTAAACCTTTGCAGGAACAATGATTTCCCACGGGTTCTCGTGAAGGAAGGAGAGAATGACCGCCTTGATTTCGCGGTCGCTGATCACGTTGCACTGACAGACAAGCATGGCCAAAAAACATGACAAAAGGCGTCCGCATAAACGCCCTGTGAAAGATGAATGTCAACGTCAGAATTGCCGCAGAGATCGGCGCTTCATCACGGCAGTGTAGTGGCTCTGGTGGACCACGGAGAGATCGTGGGCAGTGCGCGCGGGCGGCGTTCAGGGGCACGCATTGTAGACGATCGAGCATCTTTGGGGCGGGCATCATCCTGCCATCTGCGCGCGCTACTTCTGATGCCGACGCTGGCCGCTGACACAGCGTGGCCGGCCGGCGGGGCACCCCAAGGCGAGCTTGCCGGGCGGCGTCTGACGCCTGTAAGGTTTTGCCCATAGGTCTTGGAGGGATACAGATGAGCCTGAAGAAACTGAGCGGCGCACCGGCGCGCTATGTGGCGCTGCTGGCACTGGCGGCGACGCCGGCCGGGTTGTCCGCAACCGCCGCCGTGGCCCAGTCGCCGTTCGATTCCTGCGCGGCCGAGGCGGCCAGCCAGTGGGAGCCGGGGTTTGAGGCCGTCGGCAAGGATACGTTCCGGATCAATGCCGCCGCGGCGATCGCCGCGTGCAAGGCGGCACTGGCTGCCGATCCCGGCAATGCGCAGCTGAAGGCCTGGCTCGCCCGGGCCTATTATGCCGATGCGCAGACCGCGCTGGCGGTGCCGCTGTTCGAGGAAGCAGTCGCGGCCAACAACAATGTGGCGCTCTCGCTCTATGGCGACATGCTGATCTCCGCCGATGGCGTGGCGCAGGACATGGCGCGTGGTGCCGATCTGCTGCGGATCGCGGCCGAGGCCGGCTTCGCGCCGGCCCAGAACAGCTACGGCCTGTCATTCGATTTCGGCGAGGGCGTTGAGCAGGATTATTCCCAGGCGGCGCGCTGGTATCGTGCGGCCGCGGAGCAGGGCCTGCCGCGCGGACAGACCAACCTGGGGCTCATGTATCAGGAGGGCCTCGGGCTCGATCGCGACTATGTCGCCGCCGCGGCCTGGCTGCAACGGGCCGCCGACAACGGCGATTCGCGGGGCCAGTACAACCTGGGCAAGATCTACGAGCAGGGGCACATGGTCCCGGTCGACTATGCCCGGGCGGCCGGCCTCTACCAGCAGGCCTCCGACGCGGGCGACATGTATGCGCAGACGAGCCTCGGCTATCTCTACGAGATGGGGCTGGGCGTCACCGCCGATATCGACAAGGCGGCAACGCTCTACCGGCAGGCGGCCGATCAGGGCTATGCCCAGGCCGAGCACAATGTGGGCGTGCTCTATGAAGACGGGCGCGGTCTGCCGCAGGACTTCAAGCAGGCCTTCGACTGGTACACCAAGGCGGCCAACAACGGGAATCTTGACGCGGCGGTGAACCTCGGCCTGCTCTATTTCAACGGTACCGGCACCACCGTCGACAACAGCCAGGGCGTCTACTGGACCCGGGTTGCGGCCGATGGCGGAAACTCCGTGGGCCTCAACAATATGGGCCATGTCTACGAGCACGGGCTGGGCGTCGATGCCAACCGCGACACGGCGCTGTCCTACTACCAGCAGAGCGCCGAACTCGGCTACCAGCTGGGGCTCGACAACCTGACGCGGCTGCAGGGACAGGCGGCCCCGACGGTGCAGCCTGAGCCTGAGCCGGTTCCCGAGCCGCAGCCCACGCGGCGCGACAAGCTCAAGAACTGACGGACCAGGCAGTCCTGATACTCGAGGGGCGCCTGCGGCGCCCCTTTTCATTTTGGCTCGGACTGGCTTTCGCGGCGGCTGGCGATCACTGCCGCCGACGCCGCGACCCGGTGCGCCGAGGAGAAGAATTCCCGGTGGATGATGAAGCCGACCGTCACCAGGGTGACGGCGATGGCGAGCCAGTCGGAAACGAACCAGGCCACCATCGGCACCGCGAAGTAATAGCCGCGGATGCCGTTGTTGAAGTTCTTGGCGGCCAGTGTGTTCAGCTGGGCGATGGCGTCGATCTCTTCGGCCGTGATGCGGCTGGCATGGTCCATCGCCCCCAGCATGATGCAGAAGTGGTTGAACTGGCGGAGCGAGAGCGTGAAGGCGAAAAAGCTCAGCGCGAAGATGGTCAGCATCACCACCAGATGCGCCTGCAGGTCGGCGGTCGTGTAGCTGGTGCCGAGTCCCACTCCCTGCAGCGCGTTCATGGTCGAGGGCAGTTGCCCGAAGGCGGCGAATATCGCGAGCACCAGCAGCACCGAGGTCGAGGCGAGAAAACTCACCGAGCCCATCAGGTTGCCCGACAGGATCGCATCGAGCGGTGTTTCGCGCCGCGTGGCGTTCGCCACCCAGCGGCGGCGCTGCATCGACATGATGGTCGAGAGCGAAGGATAGTGTCGCTCCACCAGCGGCACGCCGTTGTTGTAGGCGAACCAGCAGGCGAGCGGGAACAGCGTGGCGATCAGCGACAGTGGCGACATGGGGGAAGCATAGCGCGCCGATCGCGCGCCTGACGACCCCCTGTGCCGGGCTAGAGGGTACGCGGATACTGCATGAAGATCTGCTGGATCTCGGCCAGGATGTCGTCGCTGAGCGTGAGGCCGGCGGCGCCGATGTTGGTGCGCAGGTGATCCATCGTCGTCGCGCCGATGATGACCGAGGTCATGAACGGCTTGGTCAGGCAGAAGGCAATCGCCATCTGGTTGACGTCGAGCCCATGCTTTGCCGCCAGCGCGATATAGGCGCGGATGGCGGGCTCGGTGTAGCGGTTGTTCCGGTAGGCACTGCCGGCGATGGCGCCGCGGGTCCCCGGCGGCAGCACGCCGCCCAGGTACTTGCCGCTCAGCGCGCCGGTCGCCAGCGGCGAATAGGCCAGCAGCCCCACGTCCTCGTGATAGGCGAGTTCGGCGAGGTCCATGTCGTAGTAGCGGCGGAGCAGGTTGTACTCGTTCTGGATCGTCTGCACGCGCGGCAGGCCGAGTTCGGTCGCCTGGCGCAGGTACTGCATCGTGCCCCAGGCACTCTCGTTCGAGAGGCCGAAGTAGCGGATCTTACCCTCACGCACCAGTTTGCCCATCTCGGCATGAACTTCGAGAATATTGGGCAGCACTTCGTCCCGATTTTGTGTGTACGGATTGTAGCTCCAGCTGCCCTCGAAGTGGTAGTGGCCGCGCCGCGGCCAGTGCACCTGGTAGAGGTCGATGCGGTCGGTCTGCAGCCGTTTCAGGCTGCCTTCCACCGCCTCGCGCACGCCGGGACCATCGACGCCGCGGCCGCCGCGCACCCATGGCCGCCCGCCGCCCGCCACCTTGCTGGCAAGGAACACCTTGTCGCGATTGCCGGTTTTCCTGAACCAGCTGCCGATGATGGTTTCCGTCTTGCCGTAGGTTTCGGCCGAGGGCGGCACCGCATACATCTCGGCGGTGTCGAAGAAATCGACCCCGTTCTCCAGCGCATAGTCCATCTGCGCATGGCCATCGACCTCGTTGTTCTGCAGGCCCCAGGTCATGGTGCCGAGACAGATTTCGCTGACCGTCTCGTCGGTGCGGCCCAGTTTCCGGCGCTTCATGGTCCTGCCTCGCTGCCCAAAAAACCGCGGGACGGTAAGGGTTTGGGCGATAATCGGCAAGCGCCGATGGATGGGCGTCAAGAATCTGTCACGCAGCGTCGCTTTAGGGGTTGAGGTAGCGGGAACCACCGCCTATATACGCCTCGCGCAACACGCCATCGGCGGCAGCGCGTACCACGAAGACGTTGGGTTTGGCGCGGGATGGAGCAGCCCGGTAGCTCGTCAGGCTCATAACCTGAAGGTCGCAGGTTCAAATCCTGCTCCCGCAACCAGCACTCCCCCATACTCGGGGAGAGCGTCAGAAACCCAACGATCAAGTAGCCCGTCCACATCGATGCGGACGGGTTTCTTGCTTTCTGGGGCGGGCGTGATGTGGACGGCGCTGATGAGGCTGCGCACCGCAGCGACAAGCCGCTCGGCGGGCGCTCCCTGCTTCAGGCCCCGAAGCTGGGTCGCCAGGTCCTCTACCATCTTGCGGTATCTGGCCGGCGCGTCCGGCTGAAGCCGGACGGCTGGGGCGGCGCTGGCGGCAAGGCCGGCGCGGATCGAGTCGGCTTCGGCCTCCATGGCTCTGAGGCGGGCCATCAGCGCCTTGGGGCCGCTCTCATCCAGCAGCAGATCGACGGTGCGCTCGATGGCGGCACTCAACTCTGCCAGACGGCGCTCGTCGTCGCTCCGGCGCGTGCCGGTTGTCGCCTCGAGGCGGGCGGCGGCGGCGTGATAGGCGCGGACGTATTCGGCCTGCAGATCCGGCGAGGCGAGCTCGTCGCGGAGCGCGGCGAGAACGCGGTCCTCGACGTGCTTCAGGGTCACCGTCCGGTTGTTGGTGCAATCGCCCCGCTCGCGGTGGCCGGCGCAGCCGATCCGGCCGGCGCCGAACACGGTGTAGCTCGCGCCGCAGCAGCCGCAGCGGAGGAGGCCCGACAGGACGTGCTGCGGGCGGCGCTGATGTGCCGGATGCACCTGGCGCAGTGCGGCGCGCCGCCGCTGCACCGCTTCGAACGTGTCGCGATCGAGGATCGCCAGTTCCGGGACGGCCGATGTTTCCGTCGCACCGGCCGGGTTGGGACGGGAGATGCGCTTGCCGGTGGCCGGGTCCTTCACAAAGCGCTGCCGGTTCCAGACGAGCTCGCCCACATACAGCCGGTTCTGGAGGATGCCGTTCATCCGCTGCGCGTTGCCGTGGATGGTTGAGGCGTTCCACCGGCCGCCGCGTGGGCCCGGGATGCGGTCGGCATTGAGGGCCATGGCGATCGCCCGCGAATTGCTGCCGCCGAGATAGGCCGCGAAGATCCGGCGCACGATGGCAGCCTCCGCCTCGACAACGAGCAGCCGGCCGGTCGCGGCAGGATCGGGCCGGTAGCCGTAGGAGCGGCCGCCGGCGGAGCGGCCCTCGCGCACGCGGCCGCTGAGGCCGCGCCGGGTGCGCTGAGCCAGATCGGCCAGGAACATCTCGCTCATCAGGCCCTTGAGGCCGACGTGCATGGCACCGACGACGCCATCCTGCAGGGTGACGATCTCGATATCGAGAAACCGCAGCTCGCGGCGGATCAGCGCGAGGTCCGCCTGGTCGCGGCTGAGCCGGTCGACGTGCTCGCACAGCACGGTGTCAAAGCGGCGCTCCCGGGCATCCCGCAGCAGGCGCTGGATGCCCGCGCGATTGACCATGCTGCTGCCGGAGACGGCGCGGTCCTCGTAGGTGGCAACGATGCCGGCGTCCTCGCGCGCCGCCCAGGCCCGGCACAGGTGCTCCTGATCGGCGCAGGAACGCTCGTTTTGCCGGTCGGTCGAGAAGCGGGTGTAGATGGCGACGCGCCTAGCGCTGCTCGGGGTCGGTTGCATCACCACTCTCATGATCGAGCCAAGCCTGATATTCCGCCATGGCGCGCACGAGCTCGAGAAGTGCGGGCCGGGCGGCCGGCGCCGCAGCCTGCGGCGGCCGGCGCGGGGGTGTCAACCGCGGCCGCGCCGGCGCCATCAATGGGGCAGCCGCGCCGGGCATCTAGGCCTCCCTGGCCCGGGCAAAGGCCGCGCGCCGGGTCATCACTCCCGTGCCTCCGCACGAGAGGGGGCGGCCGGCAAATCGAGCCAG
>Ga0066256_1005482_pt1 | contig 10477 bp, 4 predicted proteins | sample ThiBio_1000_biof_FD_87107 | JGI IMG/M metagenome (GOLD analysis project Ga0066256, IMG submission 87107) | Wastewater bioreactor microbial communities from Cape Town, South Africa - Thiocy_expt_1000_biof (version 2) | ecosystem: Engineered > Bioreactor > Thiocyanate-remediating >... | reverse complement strand
CCGCGCAGCCTTACAACACCCCCGCCACCCGCCTGCCGCAGGTGGCCGCCGCCGCCGGCTGCGCCGCTGCTAACGACACGCTCGCCTGCCTGCGCGCCACCGACGCCAACGCCGTGTATTCCGCCTCCAAGGGCGTCACCTCCGCCTTCCTCACCTGGTCGCCCGTCATTGACGGCGTGGAGCTGCCGGACGACCCGCGCGCGCTGCTGGCGGCGGGCAAGGTGCAGCCGGTGCCCATCATCCTGGGCTTCAACGCCAACGAGGGCACGCTGTTTGACTCCGCGCCGCAGGACCTGAACGCCTCCGACTACGAGGCCGCCATCGCGGCGCGCATCGGCGCCGCCCTCGCGCCCACCATCGCCGCCGCCTACCCGCCCGGCGCGTACGCCAGCCCCTGGTGGGCCATCTCCGCCGTCATGGGCGACTCGCAGATGGTGTGCCCCGGCAAGGCCGCCGGTGCCGCGCTCACCAACCCCGCCACCCGCCCCGGCGCGCCGCCCGTCTTTGTGTACTACTACACGCACGTGCTGTGGCTGATCGAGTACATCGTGGACCTGTTCAAGCCGCTGGGCTGCTTCCACGGCTCCGAGCTCGTCAACGTGTTTGACCTCAACATCATCCTGTGGGGCGCCGGCGAGCCGCAGCTGGCGGATACGTGGGTGTCGTACTGGACCAACTTTGCCGCCACCGGCAACCCCAACGCCGCCGGCCTCCCGCGCTGGACGCCCTACACCTCCGCCGCCGCCGACCTGGTGGCGCAGATCGACACCGGTGCCGCCGGCCCCAACGTCACCATGGTGTCCGGCCTCAAGGCCACGCTGTGCCAGCTGTGCGCCAGCACCATCCCCTTTCTGCCCCCCCTCCTGGCCCCGCGCCGTGCCCCCTGCCCACACACTCCCGTACCGGTCCCTGCCGCAGTGTCACACGCCCGTGCGGGCCAATACAATAACATTCATTGCTCCATTTGAATTGCACGCGGATGGCGGCCAGGGCCAGATGGTTGTAGTGGTACCGGCGGTACTCCGAGTCTACCGCGGGAACGCCCGCCGCCACCCACAGTCGGGAGGGGGGCAATTTCGGCACGCAGCGCAGTTCAGCGCGCGGGGCGAGCGGCGCGTCACGGCCTTGGAAGTGCAATCGTGTGTTTCGTTGTTCAACGTGGCCGCGCTGCCAATTTGAACGCAAACAAGGGCCATGGCGTCGGCGTTGGTGAAGCGGGGCCAATCAAGCGCGGTGGCAAGCGTACCCAGCAAGCGGCCAGCAGCGGGAAGCAGCGCCCATGACGAGGTGCCGCTGCTGGTGAGCGTGGTGGGCGGCAATGTCGTCACGGTGGCGGCGGTGCTTGGGTGTCTCAACACGACAGATGTCACCGTGCTGCGGCGACTGCACCCGGCGGTTGTGCCGCACGTGGCGGCGATACCGTGGCAAGACAATACCGGTACAACTGGAGTGCTCGATATCGTTCGCTGGCGCGCCGCACTGCCAGCGGCGGTGGGCTGCAAGCTGCATAGCTCAGCAAAGCTCCCGGACAGTGACGCGCTCACAGCGTTGCGTGGTGTAACAAAGGTGGACCTGCACCGCAGTATCATCACCGACGCGGTAGTTGCGGCCCTGCCGCCCACGCTGACCTTCCTGAATGTGACGGGCTGCTCGCAGTTGACGGAAGGTGTCAGTTTCACGCACCTGCCGGCGTTGGAGGCGCTGTGCTGCGGTGCAACCAAAGCGAATTTGGCTGACCTCCCACCCTCGCTGCGCTTCTTGACAATTCTGCCCAGCAAAGCGGCAAGCTTCGGCCATCTGCAATCTTTGCAGGTGTTGAATTGTCCTGGCCTGATGGACGCCGAGAGCATTGCCAGCCTGCCGCCGTCGCTGGAGGAGCTTGACGTGGGCGCCCCCAGTTGCTTCTGGCCGCGCGAGTGGTCAGCAGCACACCTGACCCGCCTGCGCGTGCTGCGGGCAGCCGAATGCGGTATTGATTACAAGGCACTGGCAACATTGCCGCCGTCGCTGCAGGTCTTGGACCTGCAGGACTGCACTTGTCTGACAGATGAGGTCTCATTCGCGCACCTCACCGACCTACAAGAGCTCTTCCTCCAGCGTGGGTGCGTTTGCAACAGAATGCTGGCCACCCTGCCGCCATCCCTGGAGTTGCTTAACTTGGAGAGTGCGCACTACTACTATGGGGGGATGCCCTTTACACCCACGGCCGAATTACCACACTTGCCGGCGCTGCGGTTGCTGGACGTGAGCTCCACCACCATTGGCGATGCAGCGATTGCCAGCCTGCCGGCCTGCCTGGAGGAGTTGTACCTGATCGACTGCTACCGCGTCACGCAGGGCGCGAGCTTGGACCACCTGACGGCACTGCGTGTGCTGCAGTCCTCGGGGACGGACCTGCCCCACGACACAATTGAGGCGTGCCGGTCGCGTGGATGTTTTGCACCCGCCGACGGCAACTTGGGATTGGGACGTTCTGCAAGTGCTGTAGTATTGCTAGCGGGCCACCGCTTGGTAAGCTGTACGCATGACGGCCGCGTGTCGCTGTGGGATACCTCCCGGGGCGGTGATGCCGTGGCAACGCTAAAGATCCGTGGAGTTGACATGGATCGTTCTGTACTTGCGGTGCTGGCCGACGGCCACCGTGTGGCAATTAGCACCGCGAGTACCGGCATGTACGACATAGGTAGAGCGGGGGGCGGGGGCATCGCTATGTGGGACACGCGCAGCGCTTCACACACCGCCAAAATGACCACCCGCCTATCCATTGACTGCGGCGTTGGAGTGTGCCGGCTGGCGGTGCTGCACAACGGCAACCTGCTCGCGGGCTGTACAGACGGCACGCTGCGCGTGGTGGATGCCGACGCGTGCGTCGTCGTGGCCACGCTGGAGGGTCACGCAAATGCAGACACGGCGTCATCCGGTTGCTCCAATGAGGTGAAGGTGCTGGCGGTGCTGCCAGATGGCAAGGTGGCTAGCACGGCCAGCGATTGTATGGTGTGGGTATGGGATGTGGACAAGCGGAGGTGCGTCAACAAATTGGTGGGGCACACAGACATTGTGGTCGCACTGGTGGTGCTGCCTGACGGCCGGCTGGCCAGCGGGTCACATGACAAGACGGTGCGCATATGGGAGATGCGCAGCAGTTGCAGTGCCGTCTTGGACACAGGGCTCTCAGTAAGTGCCCTGGCAGTGTTGCCGGACGGCCGACTTGCCAGCGCTGCGTGGGACGGCACGCTGCTGATGTGGGACACGCACAGGGCCACAAGTATGCCGCCACCGGTGGTGGTAGTCAAGCTGAAATCCCCGACTCCGTCGGCGCTTGTGCCACTGTCTGGTGGCCGTCTGGCAACCTGCGCCGGTTGCGTTTGCCTGTGGCAGCTGCCTCGTGATGTTGTGCAGGTGCCTTGGTAGGCATGGCATGCGGCACACCCAACGTGCTGCACATGGTAGAGTTGCATGATTGAATGTGTATTACCGGTAGGCAACTCCCCAGGCCAATGGACCCGCAATCAATATACCGTTACCGGTACTCTATATCATACCGGTATGACGGCGGCGACGGGCGGCGTGGCGGGTACGGTTGCCACCTTCGAGTCGCCCGTGGGAATGCCGCCACCCGCCATCGGAATGGTGGCAATTACTGAAGTGACGCGGCACGCAGCACAACGCATGGTGCGAATCGGGTGCAGAAGTGGAATACTGTACGGTACCGTGTCTTGGTGGTTTTTGTGGCAGCTGCGGAACTCTGAGCGCACCACGCAAGCCGCCATGGCGGCAGCAGCGGTGAAGCGGCGCCACGCGCGCGAGGCCACCAGCGCACCACGCGCACCATGCGCGGCAAGCAAGCGACCAGCAGCGGAGCGTACCGGGAGCGTCTTCCGGTACGATGACGTGCCGCTGCTGGTGACCGTGGTGGGCGGCAATGCCGTCACAGCGGCGGCGGTGTTTGGATGCCTCAACACGGCGGATGCCACCGCGCTGCGGCGGCTGCACCCGGTGCTTGCAGCACACGTAGCGGCGGTGTCGTGGGCCGACATTACAACTGGGGTACTCGATACTGTCCGGTGGCGTGCCGCGCTGCCGGCGGCGGTGGCCTGTAAGCTGGGTAGGTATTATGTACGCTTTGAGCCGGCGGCGCTGCGCGGTGTGACGGTGTTGGACCTGAACCGAGGCTGTTCCGTCACTGACGCGGATGTTGCGGACCTGCCGCCCACGCTTCGGCGCCTGGACGTGTCGGTTTGCGGGGGGTTGACAGAAGGTGTCAGCTTCACACATCTGCCAGTGTTGGAGTGGCTGGACTGCACTGCCACCGCAGTGAAGTTGGCTGGCCTGCCACATACGTTGCGCGAGCTGATAATACTGCCTTGCAAAGCGGCCGACTTCAGCCACCTGCGCTCATTGCGGGTGTTGGATTGCTCCGGTTTAAGCAACGCAAAGAGTATCGCCAGTCTGCCGCCGTCGCTGGAGGAGCTTGATGTGACGATTGCCGAACGCTATTGGCCGCGCGACTGGTCGGCAGCGCACCTCACCCGCCTGCGCGTGCTGCGAGCAGGTAGCTGCGGCATCCACGCCGCGGCACTGGCAACTTTGCCGCCGTCGCTGCAGGTATTGGACCTGGCGGACTGCAAAGAATTGACGGAGGGCACGTCATTTGCGCACCTCGCCCGCCTGCACACGCTCAACCTCCAACGCGCAGATGTTCACAACGACATGCTGGGCACCCTGCCGCCATCGCTGGTGTCGCTTAACCTGGAGGGGGAGTTTGATGGGTGTGGTTACCTGACACAGGAGGCCGCGTTCCCACACCTGCCGGCGCTGCGGTTCCTGAACATGAACTACACCGGCATTGGCGATGCCGCGGTTGCCAGCCTGCCGCGGTGTCTGGAGGAGCTGCATATGGTCGACTGCCACAAGGTCACACAGCACGCCAGGTTGGACCACTTGGCGGCGCTGCGTGTGCTGCAATCCTCTGGGACGGACCTGCCCCGCACCACAATTGAGGCGTGCCGGTCGCGTGGGTGTTACGCACCCGCCGATGGCATCTTGTGCAAGAAGTTCTCCTGTGGACCATCTGTGACCGCTGTGGCATTGCTTGTAAGCGGCCGCATGGTGAGTTGCACGTCTGACGGTTGGGTCTCATTGTGGGACGCCTCTCGAGGCGGTGACGCCGTGGCAAAGCTGCAAATCAGTGCGCAGTGCAATGCGATAGCTGCGCTGCCCGACGGCCACCGTGTGGCAATTGGCAAGAGTCCCTTTGGCAGAGACAGCAGTGGCGGGGGCATCGTCATGTGGGACACGAGCAGCGCTTCAGATGCCACCCCGGTGTCCATTGACTGCGGCGTCGAAGTGTGCCAGCTGGCGGTGCTGCACAATGGCCACTTGGTGGCGGGCTGCAAGGACGGCAAGCTGTGTGTTGTGGACGCCGACGCGGGCGCCGTGGTGGCCACGCTGGAGGGCCATGCTTCAGTGAAGTCGTCAACTGCTTGTGGCAATGAGGTGCAGGCGCTGGCGGTGCTGCTCGACGGTAGGGTCGCCAGCACAGCCCGCGGCTCCATGGTGTGGGTGTGGGACATGGGCAGGCGGGTGTGCGTCGATAGGTTGGTGGGGCACACAGACGTCGTGGCTGTGCTGGCGGCGCTACCCGACGGCCGGCTGGCCAGTGGCTCATGGGATACGACGGTGCGCCTCTGGGACTTGCGCAGCCGCAGCAGCGTCAGCTTGTTCACGGGTTACACTGTGACTGCACTGGCTGCACTGCCGGGCGGCCGGCTTGCCAGTGCGTCGTGGGAAGGCAAACTGACGGTGTGGAACACGCGCAACACCACTGGAGCGCCGCCAGTGCCAGTGACTACCACGCTTGAAAGCATCGGCACTTCAACGCTTGTGCCGCTGCCAGACGGGCGCCTCGCAACCCGCGCCATTGGTTTGCGCCTGTGGCAGCTGCCTCTTGATGTTGTGCAGGCGCCATTGTAGGCGCATGGCGTGGTTTGCATTCTTGAACTTCAATGTGCGGCACGCCACGCCATGCGTTGTCGTGGCGGTCCGAGTTGCAAGACGTAGAAACCAGTCATTGTGGTACCAACGCGCGCTGGCGGTCAGCGCGGGCAGTTCACAAACACACCACGCCTGCTGACACAACGGTACTGTGTTGCGTTGTAGTGCCCTGTGCGTACCGTACATTGTTGTGCTCAGTGTTTGCTGTCCAGCTATGATCCCAGGTGCCCGCGTCTGCCCGCCTCCAACGCCACAATGGCAAGCCATGACAACTCCAACGGGGCAGCACCACCGCCGCCATGCCCGCACGGGGTCACTCCACCAGCTGAGTCGGTGCTGCCGCTGTTTGTGACCGTGCTGGCCGGCAACGTGGTCACGGCGGCGATGGTGGCAACGTGTTTGAACACCATTGATGCCACCGCGCTGCGCCGACTGCATCCAGCTATTGCGGCAGCCATTGCAGATGTGCCGTGGGCAGACACCACGACACTAGTGTGGAATCTCACTCGGTGGCGCGCAGCGCTGCCGGCGGCGGTGGGCTTGAAGAGTGGGGCGTTTGGCGACGCCGACATTGTGCGCCTGCCGCCCACATTGCGCTCCCTGGACGTGTCGCACTCCGAGCGACTGACCCAAGATGTCAGCTTTGCGCACCTGCCTGGGCTGGAGGTGCTGGACTGCAGCAGTGCGGATGTGGCGGCGGCGGACCTGCCGCCCTCGCTGCGTAAGTTGCGCATGATGTGGTACAGCGAGGTGCACAAGTCGGCCGATTTCAGCCACCTGCGCGCCCTGCGGGTGTTGGAGTGTGTTGGTCCACTGGGCATCATCTGCCCTGCCGCCATTGCAAGCTTGCCGCCGTCGCTGGAGGTGCTTGACCTTGGGTGTGGGTTTTTTGATATGACTACTTGTAAGTGGCCCGTCGGCGGGTCGCTCGCTCACCTCACCCGCCTGCGTGTGCTGCGTGTGGTAGGCATTGATGCGCCTGCGCTGGAAACATTCCCGCCACCTTTACAGAGCCTGGACATCGGGCAATGTAGAATCACAGAGACAGCATCCATTGCGCATCTCCGCTGCCTGCGCACACTCAACGCCAGTAGCTCTAGCATTGGCGACGCGGTGCTGGCCACCCTGCCGCCCTCGCTGGCGTCGCTCAATCTCGACTATTACCATCGGTGGCGGGCGGGGAACCTGACCTCGGCGGCGGTGTTTCCGCCCATGCCGGCGCTGCGGGTGCTGAACGTGAGCGGCACCGGCCTTGGCGATGCGGCGGTTGCTAGCATACCGCGCGGCCTGGTGGAGCTGCGCATGACCAACTGTGGCAACATGACGCAGCGTGCCAGCCTGGACCACCTGACAGCGCTGCGTGTGCTGCACAGCTCCGGCACGGACCTGTCGCCTGTCGCGATTGCGTCGTGCCGCGCGCGTGGATGCGCTGCGCCTGCCGACGGCGTCGTGACTATTCCAACTGTGGGAACGGTATTACTGGTGGTGCCGCTGCCGGCCGGCCTGCTAGTCAGCTGCACACACAGCGGGCGGGTGGCATTGTGGGAGGCGGCACATGGAGGTGCGCCACTGGCAGTGACGCAGATAGACTACCCACGGGCAGACTTGTGTGTGTGCGCCCTTGCGGCGCTGCCTGACGGTCACCGCGTCGCAATTGGTGTAAAGATTGGTAGTATCAAAACTGCGCCCAGCGTCGTCTTTGTGTGGGACACGCATGATGCGCCACAGGGTGCACAGGCACCGGTACCGGTTCTCACTCGCCCAGCCATTGAGATTACTGGCAGGCTGACGACGGTGGCGGCGCTGCCCAACAGCCACCTGGTTGTGGGGTTAACGGACGGCGCGCTGTGCATTGTCGATGTCGACGCGGGTGCCGTGCTGGCCGCACTAGCAGGGCATACCGCTGACGTGTTGGCATTGGCTGTGCTGCCGGATGCCCGCCTTGCAAGCGGATCGTGGGACCACACGGTGCGGCTCTGGGACGTAGATGCCCGTGCGTGCATGTCAACGCTTGCAGGGCACAAAGGCTACGTGACCTCCCTGGTGGTGTTACCAGATGGCCGCCTGGCAAGCGGGTCACGAGATCGCACTGTGCGGCTGTGGGACGTCGACAGGCACGTCTGCGTTGGCGTGCTGAAAGGGTTTTCCAGCGTCCTGGCTGTGTTGCCAGGCAGCGACCGACTGGGCGGCATGTCGTACGACGACAAGTTGCTGGTGTGGGACACGCGCGCCGCCGCTGGTAGTGATCCAACGCTTACGGTTGAGTTGGTGGGCTCGGGCTACGACGTCACGGCACTTGTTGTTCTCCCTGGCGGCCGCCTGGCAACAGATGGAGATGGCGTTCGCCTGTGGCAGCTGCCCCTGGAAGCGCAGGCGCCACGATAGGCGCAGCTCTTGCGTTGCTTTCCACTGGCGCTGCTGCGCCCGCCGCATCCGCATACTCGCTGCCCTTCATCATTCTCAACACACGCGTGACGTGCAAAAGGAGAGGCTATCGATAGTTTAACTTAATATGATAGAATTGCACCAGTTTGGGTGCACACCACTCCGACGCGTGTGGTGGCACACTGGCACTGGCACAGTTCGGTCCGACGCGATTATGCCCCGAGTCTCCCGCGGCAACGCCCACCGCCACCCACCAGCGGGAGGTGGGCAATTCTCAGGTGTGCACGTCGCGCAACACAACGCACAGTGCAAGCGGGGTGCAGCAGTGCAATTGTGTGCCTTGTTGTTACGCGTGACCCTTCTGTACGGCCGGAGCATTGCACGGTACCGGTACCTGTACCGGTAGTGCCCTGCTTTCTCCTCCACCGCCACGATGGGGAGACGCGGGCGCTTCCATGGCGCAGCACCGCCGCCGCCATGCCCACGTGGAGCACCACCTCCGCCAGAGACGGTGCCGCTATTTGTGACTGTGCTGGCCGGCAACGTCGTCACCGCGGCGGTTGTGGCGGCGTGTTTGAACTCCATTGACGCCACCACGCTGCGGCGGCTGCATCCAGCGATTGCAGTGGCAGTCGCGGCGGTGCCATGGGCCGACGCCATAACTCCTGTGTTTGATATCGCGCGGTGGTGCGCAGCGCTGCCGGCGGCGGTGGCCTGCAAGTCCCCGCACATCTCAAAGCGCGGTGCATTTGGCGACGCCGACGTGGCGCGCCTGCCGCCTACGCTGCGCTCGCTGGATGTGTCTTCCTGCGAGCTGCTGACCAAGCAGGTCAGCTTTGCGCACCTGCCAGCGCTGGAGTCGCTGAACTGCGGGTGCACGGTTGTTGGAGTGGCGGGTGTGGGCTGTTTGCCGCCCTCGCTGCGCGAGTTGCGCATGAGATTCAACCCACTCCACATATCTGCCGATTTCAGCCACCTGCGCGCCCTGCAGGTGTTGGACTGTAGTGGTACTAGCCGATTCAGGATGCTAAGCGCTGTAACCATTGCAAGCCTGCCGCCGTCGCTAGTAACGCTTATCATTGGATACAACAGTGTAGACTCGAGTGACTGGCCGCCCGGTGGGTCGCTTGCCCATCTGAACCGCCTGCACAAGCTGCGCGTCACACGCACCCGCATTGATGCACCTGCGCTGGCTACGTTTCCGCCGTCGTTGCACTACATGGACATTGAGTTATGTACAATTTCTGCGTTGGGCTCTTTTGCACATCTCCACTGCCTTCGCAGACTCGTTGCCCAACACGTGGTCCTTGGTGACGCGGTGCTGGCCACCCTACCGCCCTCACTTGTGTCGCTTGACCTGCAGTATGCTGGTGTGGATGGATGTTTGACGCTGGCGGCGGTGTTCCCGCATCTGCCGGCGCTGCGGGTACTGAATGTGAGCCATACCGCGATTGGCGACGCGGCGGTCGCCAGCATGCCGCCCGGGCTGGAGGAGCTGCACATGGTTGACTGCGTCAATGTAGCGCGGCCCGCCCCCCTCGCCCCCGTGGGGGCTGTGCAAGTGTTGAAGCCCCCCGGGCGGGCCCTCCCGTCCGCCGTGGTGGCTCCGCGCCGCGTGCGGGGTTGCTCCGCACCCGCCGACGGCGTCGTGACTGATGCGGATGTTACCTGGGAACCGGTGTTGGCATCTCTGCCGGACGGCCGGCTGGTCAGCTGCACATCCACTGGAGTGGTGGCGTTGTGGGCGCCCGTCCATCGTGGGCCGCCTCTGGCAGAGCTACATATCAAGCTCCCATTGAGTGTGCGTGCCCTTGTGGTGCTGCCTGACGGCCATCGCGTGGTAATCGCCGTGAGGGGGCTCTCTCCCGTACGTGGTGGCATAGTCGTGTGGGACACGCGCGATGCGCCGCAGGCCGCAGCGGTGATCACGCGCGCAACCATTGACTGCGTTAAGGATGTGTGGGCCGGGGCGCTGGCAGTGCTGCGCGACGGCCGCGTTGTTTTGGGGGATAATGACAACAATTGGCAGGTGATGAATGCAGACACTGGCGTCATAGAGACGACGCTAGGCTGTACCGGTGCGGTGCGATATACCGCT
>Ga0066256_1002319_pt1 | contig 10477 bp, 3 predicted proteins | sample ThiBio_1000_biof_FD_87107 | JGI IMG/M metagenome (GOLD analysis project Ga0066256, IMG submission 87107) | Wastewater bioreactor microbial communities from Cape Town, South Africa - Thiocy_expt_1000_biof (version 2) | ecosystem: Engineered > Bioreactor > Thiocyanate-remediating >... | reverse complement strand
CCGCCACGGGGAGAACTGCCGTCCAGCGTGGCGGCAGCCAGGATGGCAGCTCGGTGCCCGGCATCCACCCCCGAGTCTCGCAGCAGGTGCATAATGGCGCCCACCACGTCGTCGGCCGCCGCGTCGTCCCGCTGCGCCGCTGCCACTGCTGCCGCCGCCGCCGCTGCCGCTGCTGCACGGTGCGGCGACGGTGATGACCGCACGGGCGGGGTGGGCGGCTCGCTCGCCGCCTCGCCACGCTTGAACAGCCGCCGCTGCATGCGCGCCGCCATCATCGCGTCACCCGACGCCAGCAGGTTGGCAGCCGCCGCCTTGGACCGCGCCGCCGCTGCCGCATTGTCGCTTGCCCGGCCCGCCGCCGCGGCACGCTCACCACGCTGCCGCGCTGCTGCGGCGCTGGCTGCCCCGCTGCCAATCACCGGCCGCCGCGTCACCTCCGGCGTCGGCGGGCTGGACGGTGTGGATCGAGTGAGCGGCGACAGCGACGATCGGCGGCTGCCGGGGCGTGTCCCCAGCCGGCTACTGGCGGCACTAGGCGGCCCGCTGGTGGGCCGCAACGTCGGCGCGCCGCGGCTGGCTGCCGAAAAGTCGGCCGCCGCGGCGCCGGCGGTGACGGCGCTGGAGCGCGCCAGCGCCTGCGGGTCAAAGAACTGGAAGTTGGCAGTTTCCAACGCCACCTCCTGTGCCAACGCCGCCGGCGGCGGCGGCGCTGCTGGAGCCAGCGACGCTGGCGCCGGGCCCAGCAGCGCTTCCACCAGCGCCGCGGTGCCCGGTGGCGACGGTGGCGGCGGCGGTGGGGGCGGCGGCGACGAAGGCGCGGCGGCAGTGCCACTTGCGCCGGTAGGGGCAAGCATCGGCGGCACGGCAGCAGGGACAAAGGGTGCTGCGCCGCTGCGTGCCAGGGCCAGCACGTCATCCACTGAAAAAGAGGTGGCCACTGCCGCCTCCCCTCGTGCTGCCGCTGGCGCTGGTCCGCTCGCAGCTGCCGCCTGCCCACGCTTGGCGCCGCTGCCACCCGACGACGTCGCGGGCATGCTCGCCATCTTCGCCCGCAGCAGCGCGGCAGCCGAGGCAGCCAGTGCGCCATCCACCACCGCGGTGGTGCCCGACAACGGCGCAGGCGGTGCGGCGCCAGCGCGTGCGGAGGCAGCGGTGGTGGTAACTGGCCGGCCCGTGCTCACTGGCAGTGCCAGTGGCGGTGGCCGCGGTGGCGGCACGGCATCAACGGCGCCAGGCGGTGGTGGCGGCATAAGGACACGCAGCGCCTTGATGGCAGCCAGGAAGGTGGCGCGCTGGCTGCCACGCACCGGCGCCAGCGTGCGCACGTACGCGTCGTGCGGCACGGCAGCCAGCGCCGCCAGGGTAATGCGGCGGCCGCCACCCGAGCCGGCCACGGCGGCATGCAGGCCGGAGAGCATGTTAGCCGCCAGCGGCCAGCATCCCACCACTTGCAGCCACTCCTCACACCGTGCATCCATGCCGCCATCGGCCGGCTCTCCCGGGGAACCCACCCGGGAGCCCGGCGCGGTGGCCCCACCGCCGCCACCACCACCGCCAGCAGGAGGTGCATCACCTCCTGCCGTCGGCACCGTGCGTGCGGTGTGCTCCTCCACCTCCTCCTCCTCCTCCACCACAAAGCGTGGCGGCGGCGGCGCACCAAAAATGTGCAGCGACGGGTCGCGCGCATGCGGCGACGCCAGCACCGAGCCGCCGCTGAAGGTGTCAGGCAGCAGCACCGCGGCATCCCCGCCGCCCGCCTCCGGCTCGCGCAACGACAGCGGCGGCAGGGAGCCGTCGTAGTCGCTGCCCAGCAGCATGCTGTCGGCCTCGCCACCCACACGCTGGCCGCCCCGGCTGCTGCTGCGCGCGCTTGACCGCAGGCCGCTGCCCGACCGCGCCGACAGCGGCGGCAGCGGCTTGCGCACGCCGCCTGCCGCCCCTTCGACGTGCCCAGGTGTGGGGACGGCGGCGGCGGCGGCGACGGCAGAAGCGGCGGCTTGGGCGGCCGCGGCAGCACTGGCCGATGACGGCGTCATAAAGGCCGTCGGTGGCACCGTGCCGCGGCGCGGCGACGAGTTGCGTGGCGTTGGTTTGTGCCGGTCGTCAATGACGGTGGTGCTGTACGTCATGCGGCGGCGGGTGCTTGGCGGCGGCAGGGGCGCGCCAGGCGTCGGTAGTGCGCGCGGTGGCGGCGAGGCGCTGACGGCACGCGGCGGCGGGGAGGGTGGCGAGCCAGCAGGGGCGGCGGAGTGCGGGGTGCCCGCCTGCGCAAAAAACACCGACGTGGCGGCACGGACTGTAGCAGCGGTGGTGGCGGCGGCGGAGGTGGGTGCAGGGGCTGCCGTTGCCGCTACTGCTGCCGCTGCTGGCGTCGGTGCTGGTGCCGCAGTTGCCCCCATTGCGCTCTCTGTCGGCAGCGCCGGCAGGCTGGTCACCATGTGCGCAGGTGACGGCGGCACAGCAGCGGACGCACGGGAGGCGCGGATGCGGGCGCGTGCCCGTGCCATGGCATCTGCACTTGCGCTATCTGGCGCCGCCATGCGCGCTGCCGCGGCAGGTGACAGGCCGACGCGACGGGGTGAGGGGCTCGCACGCCGTGAGTAATGCGACACTGCCACCGGGCGGCGTGTCGTGCCGGTAGGCGGCGGCGATGGTGCATGCGTTGCCTCTGGCGCGGCGGCTGGCTCCTCTTCCACGGCACCCAGCGGCAGGGGCTCCACGTCGCCAGGTGACGCGTACTCGCGCCGCGCCGTGGATGGCACCACCACCGCCAGCTGCAGGGGGTTGCGCACGCGCCCGCGCTGCTGCCCACCCTCACCTACCCCGCCCTCACCCGGCACCGCGTCCCACGACAGCGGCGGCGCATACAGCGGCGCCATACCGCCGCCAACACCGCCGCCGTCAACAAAAGCAGGGTCATGAGGCGACGGCGACATGGAGGCGCCCTGTGTCGCGGCATCCACCGCCGTGTCAAATGGCATGGGTGGTGATGGCGGCGGCGGGGAGCGGGGTGGCGAGCTGCGCATTGCTGCTAGCGTTGTGGCGCGGCTGGTGCTACTGGGCGTCGCTGTGCTGGCGGAGAGTGTGGAGCCCGCCGCAGGTGGTGGCGAGCCACCCGCGTCCGGCACGTCAGCTGTAGGGCGCGCATGCTGGGGCGGCAGCGGCACACCATCATTCCCAGCATGCGGCGGCGGCGGCGGTGGCGGCGGCGGTGGCGATCCGAGGAGTGGTTTCCCGCCATTGGCAGCTGCCGCTGCAGCTGCTGCGGCTGTTGCCAGCGCTGTCAGCAGTTGCACCGCGGACGGCGTGCTGGCACTACCGCTGCCACCTGCCGCCAGCGCCGCGGCACCCACCTCCGTGCCCGACAGCTGTACCAGCGCCGCTTGCAGGGTGGACAGCACGGGGAGCACAGCAGCGAGGTCAGCTGGCAGCGGACCGCTGCTGGGAGATGGCGCTGCCGACGGGGACTCGACCACCGTGGCAACCAGCGGTGCAGCAGCGGGTTGCGGCGGCGGCGGCGCAGCAGCGGGAGCTGGCGGCAGCGGCGGCGGCGGCGGTGGAGGTAGTGGTGGCGACGAGGGCATTGATGCTGGCACAACTGCCACTGTCACTGGCACAACCGGTACTGGCGCGTCATACTCTTCCACTGGGCGCGTCTCGTCTTGCAACGCCGCCAGCTGCGCCATAAGCGCGTGGTATTCTGCCGTGTCCACCACGCGGGCACGCGGCGGGGGGGAAACCATTGCCTGCAGCGACGGCATCAGCGTCGGCGGCACCGATACCGCCACCGGCGCCACCTCGCTTGCAGCTGCAGAGGAACGGGGCGGCACCGGCGCAGGCGCCAGCTCGGGTTCGGGTGCGGCGTCAAAGTCGACTTCTGGTGCCGGTGGTGCCACATCGTGGACCGCAGGCAGTGAGGGGGGCGGTGCCGGAACAAACGGCGCCACCGCAGCGGTGCCGTACTTATCTGCCAGCAGCTGCCACACACGCGGCCCATACGTGTCCCATGCAGCAGCCGCGTGCGTCATAGAAGCCTTCTCGGGCGCCGCGTGCATATAAAAGGCATGAATGGCAGCCACCGGGTCCGCGGCAGGTGGCGATGGGACCGGCGCTGGCGCTGGCGCTGGCACTGGCGCTGGTGCTGGAACTGGCGCAGCCACGGGTGCCGGTGCAGCCACGAGTGCTGGCGCAGCCACGGGTGGTGCAGCCACAGGAGCCGGTGCAGGGGAGGGAGGCGATGCGGCGCCGCGACCCACCGACTGCAGCGCTTGCGGTGGCAGGGGTGGCGACGCGGGCGCAGACGGTGCAGGCGATGGCAAGTGCACCGCCTGCTGCAACGCCGTGTGTGCCGCCAGTGCGCGGCTGATGCGCGTGGCAATGGCATCCGCCATCTCGTCATCCAGCGCCACGCCCAGCGGCAGGCGCGTGGCAGCACGGATAGCGCCATCCACGGCGACAAGGCTGCCTGCCAGCGCGCGCATGTCGTCAGCTGCCCACGCGCCGTCCGGCACGCCAGCGGCATGGCGGCGCACGCTGCCGGTAGCAGCTGCCACCAGGTGCCGCATAGCACCCTCAACACCGGCGCCGCCAGGCGTGGCGGCGGCGGCGTGCGCCAGCAGTGCTGTCAGCGTGGTTGGCGCCAGCACCGTCAGCAGCTCGGCCACCGCCACGACCTCACGCTCAAAGAATGCCGCCAGCTGCGGTGTGGGTGAAAAGGGTGCCGGCGGCAGGGGCAGAGAGGCAGCGTAGGGTGAGTGCGACTGCGATGCCCCGACACCGCGCGGCGGCGTGCCAGGCGCGGTGTGCGTGGCAGGTGCCGGCGGCCAGCGCAGCTCCCGCACAGTCGGTGCGGCGGCCGGTGTTGCCAGCGCCCCCAGGCTAGGGGAACCTGCCAGCCCCTTCAGCGCCGCTGCAGTGCTCTCAATCTCCGCCAGCGCCGCCACCGTCGCCGGCGAGAGCACGGCCGCCGCGCTGTGTGCCGGTGCCGGTGCCGGCACCGGTGCCGGCACGGGGGCAGGGGCGGCGGGAGACAGCTTGAACTGCGACGCGGGACGTGACGCCGGCCACATTTGCATGCGTGTGATGACAAGCTGATCGCTGCCCTCCCCGCCGCTGGCAGGCGGATCGCCTGCCGTCAACGCCTGCAACGCAGAGGGCCGCGACCGCGCCTCTGGTGTTGGCGCGGGCGCAGGTGCTGGTGCCGGTACAGGTGCGGGTGCGGGCGCCGGACGGAGGGTAGGCGTGGGTGCTGGTGAGGGGCGCGACACGCCACGGTCTGCGGTTGCAGGTGCAACGGCGGCAGCAGGGCCAGGCAGGGCAAGCGGCGCTGGTGAGCCAAACTGTGCCATCCAGTCGGCTGCCGCGGTCGCACCGCACGCCAGGTGCACCGTCAGGCCGCCGTCAGTGCAGACGAGGGGCTGGTTGGTCAGGTTCGCCATCTCGGTGGCAGGCGACAGTGTGAGCGCGAGGCATGCGGTGGCGGGCGGCGCGTCGGCGTGCCGCGGGAGGAGGCGAGAGGACACGACGGCAGGACCAGTCGGGCAAGACAGCAGGTTGGCGGGGCGACGCGCAGAGGGGTTGGCGTACAGCAGCAGGGTGCCGTCGGCAAGCAGGTAGGCGGTGCGTGCCACCCACACACCGACGCTGCTTACGGAGCTGCTGCATAACGCATACACCGTGCCGGTGCGCCGCACCATGTCAGGTGGGATGGCTGCCGCAGGGAACAAGGTCTCAGCGTCAGTGCCGCCGCCCTCACCCTCGCCGCCACCGCCATCCACACACCCAGGCGTTGCCGCTGGTGCAGGCTCGCCAGACCCCAGATTGCGGCTTGACGAGCGCCGCAGGTGTGGGGCGGTTCCCGGCGACCGCGGTGGCGGCGGTGGTGGTGGCGGTGGCGGCAGCGACGGCGGAAGCGGCGCGGCTGCCACGCTGCTTGCAGGTGTGGCATGCCCGTGGTAGCCCAGCGACGTGCCGGTGCGGATGGACGCAATGGAGACGCCGTCGTGCGCCTCGCTGTCGCTTCCCTCCTCGCCGCCGCCGCCGCCGCCACCCCTCCGGCCATTCATGCTGCTTCCGCGTGAGATGCCGCCCATGGACCGCCGGCTGCCACCGCCACTGGCACTGGCGCTGGCGCTGGCACTGCGCGCACTGCCGCTGGTACGCCGCGCGGATGCTGCGGGTGGCGGTGGTGGCGTCGACTCACGAGGGTGCGGGAGGGCGGGCGGCGAGCCGCCGGCGCGCGCAGCAGCAGGCGCATGGGACGGCGAGGCGGCAGCCGCCGAGGGGTCAAGGATGGCACGCAGGGCGTGCGGCGCGGCGGTCCACAGGTACCGCGCGGCGGCGCGGTGCGTGTCTGCCCACGGGTCCCATGCGCCGCCGTTGGGCAGCGACATGTGTGACGGCGGCACGCTGCGCGACAGCTCCTCCCGCAGCGGCGGCGCCAGGGTTGCAGTGGTGGCGGCAAAGGCGGCGACAGCAGGGAACCAGTCACCGTCTGCCAGGAAGCGCAGTCGCAGCGTGCGCTCACCGCCTCCGCCGCCACCGCCAATGCCAGAGCGGATGAAGAGCATGCGGGCGGCGGGGCGGGGGGGCGTTTGTGGTGCCCCACCCGCCTCGGGTGCCGCCATGGCGACCGCCACCGACGGCAGGATGAGTGCCACGCCATCAGGCCGCACGTCCGGCACTACACTGGCGGCGTCCAGCGGGATGCCGGCAAGGCAGCCGTGCTGAAACGCGGATACCAGCCGCGCGCGTTGCGCGGCGTCGTCGTCAGCGCGGCCAGCACGCGGCGGCGGCGAGGCAGGCATGTCGCGCGGGTCAGAGGTGTACATCGCCGCGTAACGCGGCAGCAGGATGAGCCAGCGCGGCTCCCAGCTCAGCGCGCCTGACAGCGACCGCTGCTCCACTGCCACCGCGCCTGCCCACAACACCCGCCCGCTGCTGCCCGCCACGGCGTCAAACAGCGCCTGCGGCGCAGCATCGCGGGGCGGTGGCGCCAACGGAAACGGCAGGCCCTCGGGCTCACTACCGCCGCCGCCGCCGCCACCGCTGTCATGCAGGGTTGCACTCGCGGTGGCTGCCGCCGCCGCTGCACTCCACGGCGCGTCATAGTGCCGCTCTGCGGGCAGCGCCACCGGCAGGCCCTCAATCGCCACCGCCGCCACCGTCCCACCTGCCGCATCAATAAACCCCTGCACCTCGCCCTCGCTGGCGCCACGCAGCGGCACCATGCTGCCGTCCGCCAGCCGCACCTCCATGTAGCACGCGTACTTGGCGTCGGCGGGCACCCACAGCGTGCCACCCTCCAACGCCACCTCCCCCACCGCCGCTGCCGCCGCTGCTGTTGTTCCAGCTGGGCTGTGATGGGAGGGGGAACGCGCGGCGTCTGGGAGCGGCGGCCCCCAAGCCAGCCGGTCAGCCGTCAGCGTGACGTGGCGCGGCTCCCACTTGCGCCGCCCCAGCCACCCCGCCGTCTTCACCGCCAGCACGCCCTCCCACAGCACCGGTGCCAGCGCCATGGGGGGGGGGGGGGGGGGTGGGGGGAGGGGGAGGGGAGGAGGCCGGCGTGGGCCTGGAGGAAGGACAGAGAAGGAGCTGGGGGGCAGTACCACCCACTGTCACAGCGCCGGTGGTGGCACGTGCCCACTACCGCCCCAATATCGGGTGCAGTTAGGAGTCAGTTAGGGGGCAGTTGAGTAGAGCGATGCGTGGGCAGAGAGAGACGGATTTGGCGACAAATATCGTAATGTTACGCAATTATACAGGGTGTGATAGGCACCCCAGTCACAATAAACCTATCCACCCTCCCTGCTGCACCTGTAAATTGCGTCCAAGTGTGGCGGCAATGTGTCGGAGTAATGATTCAAATACCCCCTCTCAAACCCCTCTAACGGCACACATTTCCTCTCCTCTCCTACTGCCCTTCTCTTGCCGCCTACTGGACCTACCGCCAGCCCGAGTAACGAGTAACGGAAAGGCCAAACTTTGGGGCCGGGTTTCACATCCATGCAGGCCGTCTTGGCGGCAGCTTGACGGTCTACAACAAACATCTACCACAATACTCCCGTTTCCAAGCAATAACAGGCGCGGTGAATCCATGTGTTGATGCGAACGGCGGCCGCAAAGTTGTCTCTCGGCGCCTACTGGGGCGGCAGCCGGATACCAACACACGCACGGCGACGGGTATCCGAGGCGCGGGGCGGCGGCGGGGTGGCAAATTGCTGGCACGCGGCGCGCGCCACGAATCTTAACAGTGCGTAGGGTGTACTGCTGCGGTGATACGTCCCGGGGCGGCGTGCGCGCGTCGGAAACCCACTGAAATGGCAGCTATCTGAGGGTGTTACGACGCCGTCCGCCCCGGTGCGGTGGGGCTGATGAGGTGGGGGAGGGGGTGGAAATCGGCTACGCGAGGTAACGCCGGGCAACGGGGTGCTCGTACGACTCGGTCGGAGCCGCCGGCATGATGTGGGAGGGTGCCTGTGTGGCGGGGTGGGCGGCCGGGTGGCCGGATTTGGGCGGCGCAAGTGGGGCAGCGAACGGGACGAACGCACGGAACGCACCCGCCGCCATGCTGTCGATGCGGCGTCGACGCATCAGGTGTCGGTATAGCGGCGGCGGCATGAAGCGGGTGGATGGTGCTGAGTGTGGTGCCGGCATCAGCACGTTGCGGGCGGCGCGGGCGGCTGGCGGGTCGGCCGCTGCACTACGTGCTGCGTAGCGGGTCGCGAGAAGAGAGTGCCGTTGTGAGCTGGGTGAGTGAGATACCGGGCGGTGGTGCACCGCAGATCGCAGCGACGACCCCGGCGCCGTACGGAGCTACCTACGCGCAGGTGCCGCCACCGCCTGCCGCACACTGTGGGCGGTGTGTGGTCGAGCGCAAGCTGCCACAGCGGCCGTCAGCTTCATATGCAGCAGCAGCGGCAGTGGCGGTGGCGGGGGGGCAGTAGGGGGGGGTGGGGGGGGGGCGGGCGGCCCGCGCGGGGGTTTTGGCGCCCCCCCGCCCCGCCCCGCCCTGGGGCACCCGCCCCGTGACACTGACGTGCCGGCGGTTGGGAGCGAACTAGGGGTGTGATGCGTTGAGGCTGCGGGGGGCGCTGCCTGCTGGTGCGCGCCGCGGCCACACAGTATCCATCACCCCGTCCACAACACGACGCCCACCAACACGAACTGGCGCAATGCCACTAATCACTTGTACGCTTGCCCCTCCCCACCCCAATGATGCAGTAGCCCGGCATTCCTGCTCCGCCGACGCCCGCGGCCGCCCCGCGCCGCACCGCAACACAACGCAGGGCAAGCAGAGCAGCAACGACACCAGCAACAGCAAGGATGGCGGCGCCCGGAGCGCGACCCAAGGCGGCAGCGGGAGCAGGCGGCGGGGTGGGTAGCGGCGGCAGTGGCGGCGGCGGCACCGGCAGCGGTACGCCCGTGGCGGCGCTGACGCTGCCGGCGTCGCCATCCGTGTCGCGCCCCTTTGCGTATGCCTTCAGTGCCGAGACCGCCAAGGTCATCCACCTCGTGCGGCACGGCCAGGGCTACCACAATGTGGAGGCGGCGGTGCGTAGCATTGCCCTGCCGCGGCTGCCGCCGCGGAGTATCTACCACCTTCAACACCCATCGCATACCACCCTCAACACCCCCCACCACCCAACTGCAGCTGCTAGGCGCGGCGGCGTACAAGAAGGCGTCGCTGATGGACGCGAAGCTGGACGAGACGGGGCGCAGCCAGGCGACGGCGCTGGGGGCGCGCATCCGGGAGGCGCGCATCGTGGTGGACATTGTGCTCGTGTCGCCGCTGACGCGCACGCTGGAGACGGCGTCGCTCATGTTCCCCGACGCGCCCATGCCGTTCCTGGCGGTGGAGATGTGCCGCGAGGCGCACGGCGGGCACCCGTGCGACCAGCGGCGGCCCACCTCTGTTGTCTCCAAGGAGTTTACGCACGTAGACTTTTCGGGCATCGGCACCGACGAGGACACGTGGCACAACCCGGACCGGCGCGAGACGGTGCGCGAGGTGTCCATCCGGTGCGACAAGTTCCTCGCCATCCTGCGCTCCCGCCCCGAGCGCAACATTGCCGTCGTGTCGCACGGCGTGTTCCTGGAGACGCTGCTCAACCGCTCCGGCCTCGTGTGCACCGACGACTCGGTGCGCCTCAAGCGCTTTGAGAACGCCGAGATGCGCTCCATTGTGCTGGGCGGCTGGGGGTGAGAGCCTGAGCTGCCTGCATGGCTACCACTACTACTTCGCTGTACTCATTCCCGCCTTTCGCCCTGGCTCGCGCGCCACCGCCTGCTGCCGTGCCCCCCGATCTTTGACCCCCCCCCCTGGCCATCCCCCCCCCCCCCGCCCCTGCCCCCCCCCCCCCCCCCCCCCCCCCACCTCTTCCTTTTATTCCGTTTCTGCTTCTTGTTCACCCCCGCGCCCCAACAAATTGCTTGATACCTGCTTCGGGAGTGTGCCCTTGAACCTTCTTCTCCTCCA
>Ga0066256_1005479_pt1 | contig 10478 bp, 9 predicted proteins | sample ThiBio_1000_biof_FD_87107 | JGI IMG/M metagenome (GOLD analysis project Ga0066256, IMG submission 87107) | Wastewater bioreactor microbial communities from Cape Town, South Africa - Thiocy_expt_1000_biof (version 2) | ecosystem: Engineered > Bioreactor > Thiocyanate-remediating >... | reverse complement strand
GGCCGCGGCCGGCGCGCTGGTGCTGACGGTCGTGCTCGGCGCGGCGATCTTCCTGTTCCGCGAACCGCCGGAAGCCTATGGCTACACGGCCGAAGAGCTTGATCCCGGCCCGGCGGGCGGGAAGGGCGCAAAGGGCCGCTCGCAGGCGGCGACCGATGCCGGTCCGGAATTCCGCTCCATCGTCAAGACGCGCCAGTTCATTATGCTGATCGTCGCGGCGGCGCTTTCGGGCGCGATCAGCAACGGCGTGAACGAGTATATCCCGCTGTTCGTCGAGCGGCAGGCCAATCTGGGCGCCTATATGGCGGCGGTTGGTTTCACCATCGTGCTCGTCATTTCCGGTCTGGGCAAGATCCTGTTCGGCTGGGTGTTTGATCGGTTCTCTACCAAGGGCGTGGCGGCGTGCTGGGTGCTGTGCGGCGTGGCCGTGCTGCTGTCCTTCCCCGTTGCGGGACTGGCGACGTTCCTGATCTTCATGCTGGTGCGCGGCGTCTCGCATGGCGGCGTGGTGGTCCAGGCGCCGGTGCTGGCGCGCCATCTCTATGGCATCAAGCCCATTGCGCAGGTCATTGCCTTCCTCAACGCCGCCTTCCACATGGGCTCGGCGCTCGGCATCTGGGCGATTGGCATCGGGGTCGATCTCACCGGCGGTTTCGGCCTTCCGTTCCTCGCGGTGGCGCTGACGGCGGGCGTGTGCGCGCTCATCGCGCTGCGGCTCGAGCCGAAATACTGGGCGGGTTACACGGCCCCGCGCGCTCCGGCCCATGCAGGAGGCTGAGCGCCTCCTGATCCTGGGGGCGGCCAGCCTGGCCGCCTCCGCGATCAGCGCATGTTTCTCTGTTGGCGGTGGCTATGTCCTCTTTGGCGCGCTGACGTGGATCATGCCGCTGCCCGCGGCGATTGCCATGCAGTCGGTGCTCTCCTTCGGCTCGCTGTTCTCGCGCACGCACGCCTTCTGGGCGGAGATCGACTGGCCGATCGTGCGGACGTTCACGGCCGGCTCTCTCATCGGCGTCGGCGCAGGGCTCTGGCTGTTCGTGCGGACGCCCGAAGGGATCTTGTCGCTGCTGCTCGGGCTGATGCTGCTGGCGCTCGCCTGGGCGCCGAAGATCAAGTGGGGCGTGCGACAGGGCGCCTCCTATTTCGGGGTCGGCATTCTTCACGCGGTCGTCGGCACGCTGTTCGGCCTGGGCGCCATTCTCCAGCCGGTGCTGCTGCGCTCCAGCCTTGGCCGCACGGCGATTGTCGGCACGTTCGCGGCGTGCATCATCCTGCTGGAGGTGCTGCGGACCGCGGGCTATGCCAGTTCGGGCTTTGCCTATGCGTCCTACTGGCCGGAGATTCTGGTGGCCACCGTCACGGGGCTTGCCGGCACCTGGCTGGGTAAGCGCATGGTGCCGATGCTGTCCGACGGGCATTTCCGCTTCGTGCTGCGTCTCTTCATTACCGGGCTTGGGCTGCGCTTCATCCACAAGGGGCTTGCCTGATGACCCGCATTCAATCGTCCGTCAGAGTCTGCACAGGAGAGTAGAATGGCAGCCGTCATCCCTCGCAGGATCAGTCCTGCTGCGTTCGGCAAGGCGCTTGCCGCGTTTCGCGCCATTGTCGGCTCGCAAGGCGTGCTGGACAGTGACGAGGACCGGCAGACCTATATCGATCCCTATGCCATGGGCGATGGGCTCGATCATGATTGCTCGGCCATCGTGGCGCCGGCCACCACGGAGGAGGTGCGCGCGCTCGTGCGGGTCGCCAATGAGTTCAAGGTTCCGCTCTGGCCGGTGAGCCGGGGCAAGAATCTGGGCTATGGCGCCGCCTCCCCCGCCGAGCGCGGCAACGTCATCCTGGATCTCAGCCGGATGAACCGCGTCATCGATGTGGATGTGAAGCAGGCGCATTGCCTGATCGAGCCCGGCGTCAGCTTCTTCGATCTCTATCGGCATCTGGCCGAGAAGAAGATCCCGCTGTGGATGTCCACGCCCGGCAACAGCTGGGGCAGCGTCATCGGCAATGCGCTGGATCGGGGCATTGGCTATACGCCCTATGGCGACCATTGCGAGCAGATCTGCGGGATGGAAGTGGTGCTGCCGGATGGCGACCTTGTCCGCACGGGCATGGGCGCCATGGCGCAGAGCGCCGGGTGGCAGCACTACAAATATGGCTATGGCCCGGCGTGGGACCAGATGTTCTTCCAGTCCAATTTCGGTGTGGTCACGAAGGCGGGCCTGTGGCTCCAGCCGGAGCCGGAGATGACCGCGAAGGTCGAGCTGGCCTTCCCCAAGTTCGAGGATGCGGAATGGGCGATCGATCTGTTGGCGGATCTGCGCCGGCGCGATGTCATCCAGCACAACATCGTGTTCGGCAGCCCGGTCCGCGCCGCGTCTGTCGTTTCCCAGCGGGCGGAATGGTATGATGGCCCCGGCGCCATCCCGGACAGCGCCTGCGAGGCGATGATCAAGAAGCTCGGCATTGGCTGGTGGAACGCCAAGGTCAGCCTGTTCGGTCATGCCGCCACCGTGAAGGCGCAGGTCGAGATCCTGCGCGCGCTCGTCGAGCCGCGGATCGGCAAGCCGCTGAACTTCGAGCTGTGGGAGCAGGGCGATGCGCCGGATAAGTCCGCGCGCGGCATCCCCACCACGGTCGGGCTGCAGAGCGTCAACTGGTATGGCGGACGCGGCGGGCATCTCAGCTTCGCGCCGGTCATGCCGGCGGACGGCCAGCCGATTCTGGACTATGCCCGCAAGATCCAGGCCTATTACGAGCAGGTCCGGCAGGTCAACAATGTTAGCCTGATCCTCTATGATCGGGACGACCCGGCCATGGTCACGCGGGTGGACAAGCTCTACCGCCATCTGGTGACGGAGGCCGCATCGCACGGCTTTGGCGAGTATCGCGGCCACATCTCCTACATGGACGCGGTGGCGGATACGTTCGACTTCAACGATCACGCGCTGCGCAGGCTCAACGACAAGGTGAAGGCCTGTCTCGATCCCAACAACATCATCGCGCCCGGCCGCAATGGCATCGGCACGAGGCCCGCGTGAGCAAGGAGAGGAAGATGAGCGCTTCAAGCGGAGTGAAATGCCGTCCCTCGCGCATGGTGGCGGCCTGGCTGCTGCTGGCGACCATGGTGGCCGGCTGCGCCGAGGGCGGGCAGCAGGCCCCGGCCAAGGCGCCGGACGGTGCCAGGATGCCGCAGTCGCAGGTGGTGATGTTCGGCGCCGGCTCGGCCGATGCGGGCGAGCGGCTCTACGGCCAGGAATGCGCCTTCTGCCACGCCGGGCGCAACACCGGCACCATCATGCTCGGCCGCCGCATGGACCCCGCACAGGCCGAGCTGCACAAGCGCACGGATCTGGATGCGGACTATGTGAAAGCCGTGGTGCGCAACGGTCTGGTGAACATGCCGCCCTTCTCGAAGATCGAACTGACCGACGAAGAGCTGGACAAGGTCGCGACCTGGCTGGCGCGGAAGGGGCCGCGATGATGCGCGTGGACAGGCGCCGCCTGCTGGCCGGCCTTGCCGCGCTGCCCGTCATCGGCGCCCCGGCGGCCGCGCTGGTGCGGCCGGGCATGGCCGATTCCGGGGCGCTGCGGCTGGTGGCCGACACGCGCTTGCCGGGCGCGGATGCGCTCGCGGCGGCCGCGCGCGCGCAGGGCCTGCCCTTCGTCGATCCGCGCGGCGAGATCATCGCGCATTTTCTGGGCGAAGGGGCCGGCTGGTTGCGCGCTTCCGGGCCGATCGTCAGCCTCACCAGCTATACCGACATGATGCTCATGCGGGATGTGGCGCGGCAGGCTGGGCGCCCCCTGCGCTACGCCGCAGCGAGCGGGCAGGCGCAGCCGCTGGTCGATCGGCTGGAGCCGGCGCAGGCGCGCTTCGTGGCGGGCCCGCGCGCGGCGCCGGGGGGGCGCGCGGGGAGGCGGGCGGTTTCATGTGGCTCGTCTGAGCCGGGCGGATTACGGTAAAAAACGGGGAATGACAGACTGGGTGAGGGGCAGTTCGATTTCGTCAGCGTGGGCGCGGGTTCGGCCGGGTCCGTGCTGGCCAACCGGCTTTCCGCCGATCCGGCGAACCGGGTGCTGCTCATCGAGGCCGGGGGCGAGGCGAAGCACCCTTATGTGCAGATGCCGCTCGGCTTCCTGCAGGCGTTGCGCAATCCTGACCTGACGTGGCAGTTCGCATCCGAGCCGGAGGCGGCCGTGGACGGCAAGGTGTTTCCGCTGCCGCGCGGGCGGCTGCTCGGCGGCTCGTCGTCCATCAACGGCATGGTGCATTTCCGCGGGCATCCGGCCGATTTCGACGATTGGGCGAAGCTGGGGTGCGAGGGGTGGAGCTATGCCGATGTGCTCCCCTATTTCAAACGCTCGGAAGATCATTGGAGCGGCGGCAATGATTGGCGCGGCAAGGGCGGGCCGATCAGCGTCGCGCCGGTCGACACTGCCAAGCTTATGGCGCAGGAGATCCGGGCCTCGGCGGCGCTGAACGGTCTGGCCTATAATCCTGATTATGACGGGGCGAGCAACGAGGGCTGCGCCGATGTCCAGATCGCGATCCGCGACGGGCGCCGCTGCGGGCCGGCGCGGGCTTATCGGGATGACATTCGCGCGGCGCGCCCCAATCTGGTGATCGCCACGCGGGCGCTTGCGCGGCGTGTGCTGTTCGATGGGCGCCGGGCGATCGGCGTCGAGTATGAAGTCGGCGGGGAGATCAAGGTCGCGCGCGCGCAGCGGGAAGTGATCCTGAGCGCGGGCGCCTATGGCTCTCCGCATCTGCTGATGCTCTCCGGCGTGGGCGATGGCGCGGAGCTTCAGGCGCAGGGCATCGAGGTGGTGCAGTCGCTGCCCGGCGTGGGGCGCAATCTGCAGGAGCATGTCCGCCTCGCGCATCAATATGATGCCGCGCCGCCGCACAGCTTCGCCAAGGAGCTGCGGTTCGATCGGGCCGCCATGTCCTTCCTGCGCTGGTATCTTTTCGGCAAGGGGACGTTCGCGAACCAGATCGCGTCGGCCTGCATCCTCGCGCGCTCGCAGGAGGGGCTGGACCGGCCGGACCTGCAGATCATGGTCAGCCCCGTGCGGGTGGATGCGAACATCTGGTTCCCCGGCATCCGGGAGCCGAAGAAGGACTGTTTCTACAACAGCATCTGCCTGTTGCGGCCGGAGAGCCGGGGACGGATCAGCCTGCGCGATGCCGACCCGCACAGCAAGCCGCGGATCGAGCTCAATCTGCTCCAGCATCCCAATGACTGGGCGAAGCTGAAGAAGGGGCTGGCACTCTCCCGCCGCATCTACGCCGATGGGCCGGTCTCCCGCTACATCGAGCGCGAGACGCTGCCCGGCGCGGACGTGCAGAGCGACGCGCAGCTCGACGCGATGAAGGCGGAGCTGACCGGCGTGGTGCACCACCCCGTCGGCAGCTGCGCCATGGGCCGGGGCGCAGACGCGGTCGTCAACCCGCGCCTTCAGGTCCACAATCTGCAGGGCTTGCGCGTCGCGGACGCGTCGATCATGCCGCTGCTCGTGGGGGCGAATACCAATGCCGCCGCCGTGATGATCGGCGAGAAGGCGGCCGATCTCATCCTTTCCGACGCGCTCTGAGTCTCCGGCGGTCTTCCGCGCGGGCTCATGGCTCGCGATGGACGGCGGCCGGGGCCATGGGGCCGTCCAGGGCGAGGCTGATGCCCGCTGCCGCCGCCTCGAGCGCCGGCAGCGCCTCGGCAATCTCCCGGCGGGACAAGCTCGTGAAGAACGAGGCGGACAGGGCTGCCACCGCGGCCCCGCCGGCGCGCCGAATGGGCACGGCGATGCACGAGAGGCCTTCCACGATCTCGCCGGCGTCGAGCGCGAAGCCGCGCTCGCGCACAATGGCGAGTTCGCGCCGCAGATCGGCCGGCTGCGTAATGGTGTGCCGGGTCAGGGCGGGGAACGGGCCGGTGGCCACATAAGAGGCAAGCTCCGCCTCCGGCAGGTCGGCGAGCAGCACCTTGCCGATGGCGGAGCAATAGGCCTCAAGCTGCATGTCGACCCGCGTGAACAGATCCCCGGCCCCCACGCCGGTCTTGATCCGGTAGGTCACCATCTCGTTCTCGAGCGTGCCGAGCTGGACAACCGTGCCCAGCGCCCGCGCCAGCCGATGCAGGAAGGGGGCGGCGACATTCGCGATGATCTGCTTTTCGTCGATCAGGGGCAGCAGCCGCAGCAATCGCGGCCCGGCGATATGCCGCCTGTCCTGAGTCTGGGCGAGATAGCCCTGGCTCACCAGCGTGGCCACCTGACGATGGGCGGTTGAGACCGGCACGTCCATCGTGCGGGCGAGCGCTGCGATGCTGCTGCGCCCATCATTGGTGAGCACCGCCTCCAGCATGGCCAGACTGCGCTCCGTGGCGCGGATCGAGGGTGTTCCGCTTCTCATCAGGTGAGAACATAGCCGGCAGCCGGGCTGGTGCCAAGAGCACGGGTCTTTTACGCAGGGCGCGAGAGGACAGCATGATGACAAGCACGACACAGGAAGAACTCGCCCGGCGTCTTCGCGATGCCTATTCCGGCGGCGCGGTGCCGCCGCTGCGCGACGGGCTGGACCCGCTGGATGCGGACGGCGCCTATGCGATCCAGACGATCAACACGCGATTCTGGGAAGCGCAGGGGCGCCGCATCGTCGGGCGCAAGGCCGGCCTCACCGCCCGCGCCGTCCAGCAACAGCTCGGCGTGGATCAGCCCGATTTCGGCGTGCTGTTCGCGGATATGGCGATTGAGGACGGCGGCAGGCTCGATCCCGCCCGGACGCTCCAGCCAAAGGCCGAGGCCGAGATCGCCTTCGTGCTCGGCGCGGATCTGCCCGAGGGGCAGACGACGCCGGAGCAGGTGGCGGCGGCCGTGAAGACCGTCCATGCCGCCATTGAGATCGTCGACAGCCGGATTGCCGACTGGAAGATCAGCTTCGCCGATACGGTCGCGGACAATGGCTCCTCGGCCTTCTTCGTGCTCGCGCGGGACGGCAAGCCGCTCGACGGGCTCGATCTGGAGGGCGCGGCGATGGAAATGACGGTCGATGGCGCCGTCGCGTCCACCGGCGTCGGCGCGGCCGCGCTCGGCAATCCGCTCAACGCGGCTGCCTGGCTGGCGCGCACGCTCGCGGAGCGGGGCGAGCCGCTCAAGGCGGGGGACATTCTGCTCGCCGGCGCGCTGGGGCCGATGGTGGCGCTCAGCGCGGGCAACCGGGTTCACGCGATCATCGCGGGCATCGGCGAGGTCGGTTTCGTTTACGCAAAGGCTTGAGGCGATGACGAAGACAAAAGTGGCGATCATCGGATCGGGCAACATCGGCACGGATCTCATGATCAAGATCATGCGCCTCTCGCAGACGCTGGAGATGGGCGCTTTCGTGGGGATCGATCCGCAGAGCGACGGGCTGAAGCGCGCGGCGCGGCTTGGCGTCCCCATTACCGCCGAGGGTGTGGACGGCCTCGTGGCGATGCCGGAATTTGCGGACATCCGCATCGTGTTCGATGCGACCTCCGCGAAGGCGCATGAGTATAATGATGCGCTGCTGCGGCGGCATGGCAAGCGGGTGATCGACCTGACGCCCGCCGCCATCGGCCCCTACACCATCCCGCCGGTCAACGGCGATGCCAATCTGGACGCGGACAATGTGAACATGGTGACCTGCGGCGGGCAGGCGACGATCCCCATCGTCGCGGCGGTGAACCGCGTGGCCAAGGTGCATTATGGCGAGATCGTCGCGTCCATCTCCTCGAAGAGCGCCGGGCCGGGCACGCGGGCCAATATCGATGAGTTCACCGAGACGACGAGCCAGGCGATCGTCGATGTCGGCGGCGCGACGCGCGGCAAGGCGATCATCATCCTCAATCCCGCCGAGCCGCCGCTCATCATGCGCGATACCGTCTATTGCCTGTGCGACGATGGCGACCGCGAGGCGATCCGCCGGTCGATCGAGGCCATGGTGGCCGAGGTGCAGGGCTATGTGCCCGGCTATCGGCTCAAGCAGGCGGTGCAGTTCGAGGCGATCGGCGACAACCAGCCGCTGCGCATTCCGGAGATGGCGGGGACGGGCAGGACCGAGTTCACCGGCCTCAAGGTCACCGTCTTCCTGGAGGTGGAAGGCGCCGCGCACTATCTCCCGGCCTATGCCGGCAATCTCGACATCATGACCTCGGCCGCGCTCAGGACGGCCGAAAAGATCGCCCTGCGCGAAACGGAAAGGGCCGCCGCATGACCTTCGATCCGACCAGCACGAAGCTTTATATCCAGGACGTCACGCTGCGTGACGGGATGCACGCGATCCGCCATCAATATGGCCTGGAGCATGTGCAGGCCATCGCCCGCGCGCTGGACCGCGCGAAGGTGGATGCGATCGAGGTGGCGCATGGCGATGGCCTGCAGGGCTCCTCGTTCAACTACGGGTTCGGCGCCTGTACCGACTGGGACTGGATCGGCGCCGTCGCCGAAGTGCTGGAGCATAGCGTGCTCACCACGCTGCTGCTCCCCGGCATCGGCACGGTCCATGATCTGCGCCACGCCTATGAGATGGGCGTCCGCTCGGTCCGCATCGCCACGCACTGCACCGAGGCGGACGTCTCGCGTCAGCATATCGAGGCCGCGCGCGGGCTGGGGATGGACGTCTCCGGCTTCCTCATGATGAGCCACATGACCGACCCGGAGGCGCTCGCCGCGCAGGCCAGGCTCATGGAGAGCTACGGCGCTCACTGCGTCTACGTCACGGACAGCGGCGGCGCGATGAACATGGATGATTATGCCGCGCGCCTGCAGGCCTATGACCGGGTGCTGAAGCCCGAGACGCAGCGCGGCGTGCATGCGCACCATAATCTGTCGCTGGGCGTCGCCAACAGCATCGTCGCCGTTCAGAATGGCGCGATCCGCGTGGACGCCTCGCTGGCGGGCATGGGGGCCGGAGCGGGCAATGCGCCGCTGGAGGTCTTCATCGCCGCGGCCGACCGCTATGGCTGGAACCATGGCTGCGATCTCTATGCACTCATGGACGCGGCGGAGGATCTTGTCCGCCCGTTGCAAGATCGCCCGGTGCGGGTGGATCGCGAGACGCTCACGCTCGGCTATGCCGGGGTCTATTCCAGCTTCCTGCGCCATGCGGAGAAGGCTGCGGGCGAGCATGGCCTCGATACGCGCACCATCCTCACGGAGGTGGGGCGCCGCAAGATGGTCGGCGGTCAGGAGGACAGGATCCTCGACGTGGCGCTGGATCTCGTGGCGTCCTCGCCGCGCTGAGCTTTGATCTGCTTTGTGACATGCCAAGGGCGGGGCAGCCTCGGCTGACCCCGCCTTTATCGCGCCGCCAACGGCGGGCGCTGCATTTGAGCCTGCGCAGCGCTGCGCAGGCTCGCGTGGTTTCAGTTGGCCCCCGGCTCGGTCATGAACCCGTCGAAGAAGCGGGCCAGCGCCGCCGTGGCGTCGAGCGGGAGCACCTGCGCGACATATTGATCGGGCCGCACCAGCACCATGGCGCCCTGCGCCCGGTCGATGCCGCGCATCGCGAAGATGTCCTCCTGCGGGTTGGGCGCGGCGCAGAACACCTTCTCATAGTCATACAGGCCATAGCGCCCCTTGGGCGGCCGCAGCAGCATCGGCATGGCCTCGATCGCCAGCGCATCGCGCCGCTGCTGGAAGATGCCCCTGACATCGAGGAAGGAATCGATGTCGTGGCCCGGGCGCGTGTAGCGGCGCAGCGGCGAGGCCGCATCTTCCGCCAGATAGCGGCAGAGCCGGGCGACGCGCGAGGCGCCGGCGCCGTCATCGTCCGCGCCCGCGAACAGGAACAGGCGCCCGCGCCCGCCGGCCTTCACCTCACGGCACAGATGCAGCGGCAGCGCGGCCGAGAGGAACCCCGGGGCGGGCGCCGGCTGGCGGCGGCCCCGGCGGGGGGTGGGGGGCGGAGGCGGGGGGCCGGCCCCCGCCGTGAAGCGGCCCTGCCGGATGAAATAGCGCCGGAATTCCTCCGGGTCGATGCCTTCGCCATCCGCGTCGTCCGCGCCCTTGGGCCGCTCGCTGAACATGGCCGCCCATTCGCGATCGAAGTCGATCAGCTCCTGCGCGATGGTCTGGCGCTCGGCCGAGTAGGTTTCCAGCAGGGAGGGGCGCGCCTGCCCGGTCAGCACCGCCGCCAGCTTCCAGCCCAGGTTGAACGTATCCTGCATGGAGACGTTCATGCCCTGGCCGGCCTTGGGGCTGTGCGTGTGGCAGGCGTCACCCGCAATGAAGATGCGCGGCAGCGTGCCCTCCGGCGCATCGCCGGCCACGTCGTCGAACTTGTCGCACAGCCGCTGGCCGATCTGGTAGCAGGACCACCAGACCACGTCCTTCACATCGAGCGTGTAGGGCGCGAGAATGCGCTGTGCGGCGGCGATCAGCTGCTCGACGGTGATGTTCTTCTCGTTGATCCGCTGATTTTCGTTGAGCTGGTCCAGCTCGACATAGAAGCGCGTGAG
>Ga0066256_1003943_pt2 | contig 10480 bp, 13 predicted proteins | sample ThiBio_1000_biof_FD_87107 | JGI IMG/M metagenome (GOLD analysis project Ga0066256, IMG submission 87107) | Wastewater bioreactor microbial communities from Cape Town, South Africa - Thiocy_expt_1000_biof (version 2) | ecosystem: Engineered > Bioreactor > Thiocyanate-remediating >... | reverse complement strand
CCACACGGGGATCTGTGATAGTGCCGAATTGTTCGATAAAGCCTGTCATAGTATCTTTTATTAGTCTGAGCCTTAAAGTTCGGCTTTTTTGAAACCTTAAACCAATTTAGATGCGTTTGCCCTGAAGAAACACTACTGCACCCGACAACATTAACACATGACCATCCATCAGTAGTCGTAATAGTTCTCTATCATATTTCCTTTTGTGCTCCATGAGCACTGTTGCACTGTGCAGTATCCCGTTTCCGAAATACCACACAGATGCAATCAAAGCCCAAGGAACAGAAAGAATCGTTTTCATTTTAGCTTACGATTTTAATATTGAAAGCTCCATTATTGGTTGCGCCAAAAGTGCTCAGCCAAAGAGGAAGATACATTTCCAAGCCCCTGGCTTTGGTAATATTGCCAAGGTCAATAATGTTTGTGTCAAGCCAGCCAAACGATTTCAAAATCGTTTTTACTTCTTCTTTTGCCGCAGCATCATTTCCGCTTACAAACGTACTATGGTCGCCTCCGTTTATCATTGCAGGGTTCACCATTAGCCCACACCACATCGTGTTAAGTGCTTTTACAACCTTTGTTTGAGGGAAAGCTTTTTGAATTTCTTCACCCAGGGAATTGGTATTACAAATTGCTAAGGTTGGCGGCATACCATTGGAAAAGTCAAGCGGATTGGCAATGTCAACAATGATTTTACCGTTTAGGTTTTCTTCTCCTGCCATTTGTAGTGCATTCAAAGAACCAACACCGGCGGTACAATTGAAAATGATTTCGCCAAATGCTGCTGCCTCGGCGAAAGTTCCCGCAGTTGCATTGCCCTTGTGTTTCGATACAAATGCTTTCGCATTTTTGTTGTCTGAGGTTCTTGAGCCCATCATAACGGGGTGTCCAACTTTAAACAATTTTGAACCGATGGTGTCTCCAACATTGCTGGTTCCAAATACTGCTATTTTCATTTTGCTGTGTTTTTGGTTTTAAAAATTTTACACTGCAAAGATGAGCAGCAACTTTTCCTTAGGAATGGTCAATAACTTGGTTGTAATGGTAGATTATTTTTTAGCGGACAACTTTCTAAATTCAAGCGGTGTTTGGCCGGTGTGCTTTTTGAAAAATTTTCCAAAATTGGCAGGGTCCGAAAAATTAAGCTGGTAAGCTATTTCAGCAATATCGAAATCGGTAAACTGTATCAGGGATTTAGCTTCCGATAAGAGCCTAACCATGATAAAACCCAAAGCGTTTTTATTGGACGCAGATTTTACGGATTTAGAAAGGTGGTTGGGCGTAACATTCAATAAGGCCGCATAGTCTTCAATCGTTCTCTTTTCTATGTAGAAATTGTTTACGAGCTGAGTAAATTTTTGAAACAAAATTTGTTGGGGTGTGGTAAACCCTTCTTCCCATTGTCTAAAAGCGGTTGTAAATTCTTTTAACTGATATAGCAGTGCAAGAAGTTTTATAGCTGCAACCGTTTGGTGATTATCGTTTGATTTTTCGTAAGCTGTAAAAACTTCTTCAAAGTAGGGAGCAAACTCCTGAAACTTCGGTTCATTGAGTTTAAAGAAATTAGTGTGCAAAATATTAAAGAAGGGGAACTCCTTTTCAAAGTCGGGCTTAAAAAAGGAGAAGCATTCTCTCTTGAAATAAATCAAATAGCCGTTGGCGGAATTGTCTCTGTAAAAACTATACAATAGTCCGGGTGATTGAAAAACAAGGAAAGCGTTTAGTTTAGTGACGTTGGTGTTGTCGTAGGTAATTTTTGTCTTGCCTGCGTTGGACACCAAAGCAATAAAATAAAAGTCTTTACGGAAGGGAGGTTTGTAATTACTGATGGAGCCTTCATTTTCTTTCAGTCGAAGGCAAAAGAAATCAGGGTTTTTTGTCAAATAGGCCGAAGGGATTGATTTCAAAAAATCATTGATATCCTTGTAATACGGTATGCTAAATTTTAATTCGGTCATTTGTTTTTTTCTCGTCATTTCCCATTCTCTCTTCTGGCATTACGCTTGTGTAGAAATCAGGACAAACCGCGGGTGTGGCAATAGTAACCGGTTTGCCGCAGCCGTTACTGATATAATAATGAAAATACCGATTTAATGCTAAAACTCTAAAAAGAACGTCGGGGCTGCGACAAAACTTAAATAAAGATGTGCTTGCTATGATGCAACCATTTCTTTTGCAATCTATGCATAGAAAAAAAGGATTACGTCGATTGGTCACTTTGTTGACAATTAAATCTGGCTTCGTTATCATTTACCCCTTTACATAAGCCAGTTTCTCAGCCACTTTGCCGTTCTGAATTTTGAAAATATCCACTCCACGTAAGTGCCAGGGGCGGTTGTCCTTGGTTTTGTGGTACACCCATCGCACCACACCGCGGTCGTTGCATGCAAATATTTCTTCCGTTTCAAAATGAGCATCAGGATTGGATGCAAAGAATTTTGCCCAATACGCCCGCACTTCAGCAGCGCCCTCCATTCGGTGGCCATCGGGGGCCGGTGCTGTATTGTCAAACACACAATCATGAGTCATTGCATCCATTACTGCATCTACATCGTGACTGTTAAAAGCGGCATTAAACCGTTCTACAGCTAATAACGTAGCAGTATTTTGTTCTTGTGCAGGCATTTGGGCAGATATTAATGTTACAAAAAGCACAAGTAGTAAGGCCAATAAAATATTTTTCATTTTGCTTCCAAGTTTCTGTTTTCCGGTTCAATTGCCCTTATTCGCCTTACTAGCTGATTTCGTCTTGTTAGGCAATGATACTGTTTACAGATGTTTTGCGTAATCTACCATCCCTTGAAAGTCAATAACCACAGCCGGTTCGTCGCCCACAGTCCATGCATCATGTCCTGGTGGAAGCATCGAAATGTCACCGGGCTTGCAGTCAAATTCGGTTCCGTCATCCATTTTCACACGAAGGATGCCCGATACATGAAACTGAAAATGGGGCGCTTCACAGCTATGTGTGTTGACAATTGGCTGTACAGAGTCTGCCCAGTGCCAACCGGGTTCAAAAATGCCCCGGCCAATTGTGGCTCCACCAACTGTTACCAGTTCGATTTTGCCTTTCGGAAATTTGCGGACTTCATCGGGTGTGCCGAAGTTTTTCCATTCCGCCATTTTTGCAATGTTTGTAGTTTTTTCCATGATTATATTTTTAATAATGCAAAGGAAAATCTCTATACGGGAGTAGAATTGTAAATTATTCGGTATGATATGTATAATTCAGAGTTTCTTCCGAAGCTCATAAGGTGACAAGCCTGTGCGCTTTTTAATAAAATTTGTGAAGTGCGGTTGGTCGTCAAATTGAAGGTAATAGGCAATTTCTGAAACAGATTTATCAGTTGCCTGTAACTGAACTTTTGCCTCAAGCAATAAAAGGTCGTGAATAATCTGCAAAGGCGAACGACCGAAGGTATCGCTCACTACTTCTGAAAGATGTTTGGGTGAAATGCAAAGCATCCTCGCATACTCGCTCACTGAGCGGTTTTCTATAAAATGTTTTTCAACCAACAGCTTAAAACCATTGGCTAATTGCTCGTGTCTGCTTTTATTTTTCTTTAATTCTTTTACACGAACCCGGTATATTTCACGCACTCTCAATAGCAAAATGATAATAAAATTGCAAAGCAGGGAATCTTTTTCTGGTGATGAGCGTTCGTATTCCACAATGATATTTTTAAACGCACTCTGAATTACCAAACTCTCCTGCTGGCTCAGGTTAATGATATGTGGGGCATCAAAATAGAAGTACGGAAACTCTTTTGTAAGAGGCCTTGCAAGCTGTGATCTCAGAAATTCAGGCTTAAAATGAATGCAAAACCCCCTGCAGTTTTTTATATGGTCGCTAGCATAGAGCGTGTTTTCGGGAACAATAACAAGGTCGTTGGGTTGTAGCTGCAAATGGTCAGCACCAAGTTTTACATCATGCTCGCCTTCCAGTAACAAGTAAATTAAGTTGAACTGTCTTCTTAGTGCCGGAATTGTTTCGCAATTTTTGTGCTTGTCCTCAAGTGTTCCAGGCATTATCATCATATCAAGCGCATACGACTTTGAATCCAGATTAATTAACCGCTCGAACATCTCAAGCGTCTCAATATTCAGGATTTCTTTTTTTCTTTTGATTGATGTTGCATGCCTGACCATTGTCAAGGTTCATTGTTGCATTTATAATTGGTGTCCATCATTTTATAGCGTTGCTCTGCCTTCCCTTAGCATTGCACGCAAACAGGGTTTGCCGAAGGTGCGGCAATAGCGTTCCGTCATTCAAATATATGCACAAAAACTGATAGTAGCACATCCCGATAGCTATTGGGACCAGGGTATAAGCGGGAAAAGTGGATACAAGCCAGATATGCAGACCTGCGGCCGGTTCCCATGTTGTGTTCACACTTCCGCAGGAACTCACCGGGCTTGCCCTGCAAAATCCCAAAGAGGTGTATGACATTTTATTTGCTGCTGCCTGGCAAAGCATCAACACGTTTGCAAAGAATAAAGGTTTGAATGCGGGCATGGTGTGCATTGCTCATACACGGAGCAAACACTTGCACTACACCCACACCTACACTGCATTGTGCCGGGTGCAGATGTGGATGCGCAAGGCAACTTTAAACGCTTTACTGCACGAGCGAAATATTTATTTCCGGTGAAGGCGCTCAGTAAAGTACTCCGGGCAAAATATGTTTGTATGCTTCGTGAAAAAGTAATCGCAGAAAAACCATTGATTGAAAGCCTATTTGAAAAAGATTGGGTGGTATATGCCAAACGTCCGTTTGGTGGGCCAAAGCAAGTGATAGAATATCTGGGAAGATACACGCCCAAGATAGCTATCGGCAACCATCGTTTGCAGGAAGTGAATAATGAGCAGACTGTTTTTGCCTATAAAGATTACAAAACGGGCGGAGCTAAAAAGCAGACGGCTTTAATCCATGCAGAATTTATCCGACGATTTGCTATGCACATCCCGCCATTGCGTTTTGTGCGCATCCGTCATTACAGAATTGTTAGCAGTACATGGAAGCGTAAGAAGTTTAAAGAACTGCGACAGTGCCTGCAACTTCAGGAAATAAAGCCGGTTGTAAAAATCATGTTGCATAAATGTCCCTGTTGCAAAGCCGGAACGATGCGGACTATAGAAGTATTTGGCAAGTGTGGGCCGCCAAAAGAATATTTATTTGCCGTGCCTCGTAGCACCTGTTAAAAGTGGGTAGGCTAAGTAAATTTCCTGCTTTATGAAAATGTAAGTTAAAATACGCTGTATCCTTTGCGTACACTTCGTTTCAAAAAAAAATATCTATGTAAAATGTTTCGCCCAAATAGAACAGAAGCAACCTCCATATAAAACAACAATCTGAAATTTTGCCGGTTTCGTTCAATCCCGAAAGCCTTCGGGAGCTTCATTGTTCGTGCTGCGCACGCAACGAATGCTTTGTTGTAATCTGTAGGTTTTCTTTTTTGCCGAAAACGTGTTATTTGGTGTGGAATTAAAGTGCAGAAAAAATAGGTTTGACTTGTATTAAAATGCGTTAGACCGATATTTTTTCAATTGCTTTTTCTAAGGCAGTTTCTGTTACCCCGGGGATTTCAGTGCCTTCTACATAAAAAACGGTTACATCATTTATACCCATAGTTGTGAACAGGAGTTTTATGTAAGGAGTTGCAAAGTCATTAGATTGTGTGTGGCCACTGCTGTAAATACCACCGGAAGCCAAAGCAACGTAAACTTTTTTATTTGTGAGCAATCCTTCAGTACCTTTTTCTGTCTGACGAAAAGTAAGGCCTGCTCTCACTATACTGTCAAAGTATGTTTTCAGTCCTGATGTTACAAAGTAGTTATGCATGGGTGTGGCAATAACAACTATATCGGTTTCCTGAATGTCTTTAACAGCGTCGCTGGAGCGTTGAATTAGTTGATGCTGCTCAGGGCTTCGCATTTCTTTTGGTGTAAAAAATGAAGTAATGTGAGGTTCCTCTAAGTGTGGATAAGGATTGGTCGAAAGATTGTGTTTATTGATCACAATATCAGGCTGATCGATTTTTAATTTTTCAATAATTGCGTTCCCCAACTTTGTTGAAAAGGAAGCGGCTCCTCTTGGACTAGAGATGATGTAAAGTAGCTTTGTCATTTTAAATTTGTGTTTGTAGTAGTGTAAATTGAACTGGGTCAAATTATTTTTACATTGGTAATATGAGTGCCTGCAAAGTTTTTGAGCAAAACAGCTGGGGTTTGTTCTTAAAATTAAAATACTGTCAGGCTGATTTAACGCTGAAATCCAAAATAAACCGATATAGTTATTAGTGCAATTTCCTATTTCGCATTTGGGGAGAATAGAGCTGTCTTGTGCAGTCAAATGAAAAGATAGCGTACAAAAAAATATGATAGTATAAATTGCTTGTTTCCTAATTTTTTTATCGATCAATGCATCTTTGAAATGCGGTGTACTCTCGTAATCTGTCAACAGGGGCTGTGACTAATGGCAAGCAAATATTAAACCCGCCATTTACCACGGTTCATCCTATATGGGAGTCCCTCCATCAATGCAGTTTTCTTCTGAATTCATCTAACCTGATAATTTTCCCGTCTTTCAGCTTGATATCATTAAACACATCAATAGAATCTTTCTTACCATTTACACCTTCGCCATACTGCATATACCACAGAGATACCCACTCATCTGTTTTGTCTTTTGACACGGAAGATTGCCAATCAACCATTCTTATTGCAATACTTTTTACCGTCTTATCCGGGGAGATTAAAACCCTCAACGTATCTTTTGATACCTTTTTACTAATACCCTCAAAGCGTACCTCCACAGAGTCAGCAAAATACTTGATGGATTCATCCATATTCCCGGTTTCCCAGGCTTTGAGAGCACTTAAAGCAACGAGGGTATTTTGCCGGCTTCCTGTTTCCCAGTTATCCGGATTTTTAATGGTGTAGGGGTAATTAATTGGAGATTCATTTGAATCACTTGCTGCAGCACTATTGCTATCTGCTGCTTTCGCGCTTTCTGAATTTTGACAAGAGATAAAAATTAAACCTGCTATTGCCAGAAGGAGAAAATATTTTGATACTTTTTTCATGTGCTTTTTTTATGTGTGATAAAATGTTTTTGTTATGGGTTTAAATTTTTTTTTGTAAAATGCTACTGCGGCGGAGTTGGATTTATTGTTAACTACTGTAATCATCCAGAGTTTCTTTTGACGCTCTGAATTCTACCCCAGATTGTTTTTCGCTAAGTTGTTTTTGTAAACAATCTCAGCCTCATTTTTTGGCTCAAATCCGTTCAGCATCAGGTTTTTATATCTGATGTCCTGTAACTTTCGCCAGACAAAAGATAATTTTCCCATGGATGCTTTTTGTTGTGGCCGCTTTGTAAATAGCTCTTGCAACATCTTTTACATCTACCAGTGCCCATAATACATCCATGTCATAAAGCATTTGTAGAAATGGATTTGGGGCAATTTTATTTTTAATGAGAAATTGCAAACCCGTTGAGGTGGGGTCTTGCCTGCCCGATAACGATTTTCCCATACGCCAACCGGCGAAACAGAGGTAATTTCAACTCCTGAATTAACATTATCTGCAATGAATGTATTGACCGTTTGGTTGGCAGTAAATTTAGCCTGCGCATCAGGATGGCTTTGTTCACTAATAAAGAATACATCAGTTTCATCAATGGTATCACCGGCTGACTTTCCACCCGGTAGCAAGGGTAAATTGGTGTTGTATGCTGCCACAGACGCAATAGAAACCACCTTTTCTATGCCGGGTGTATGTTGCACAACGTCCAGAAAATTTTCCGTGCCTCTTATTGTAGGGTAAAGCAATTCTGACTGGGGGTCTTTTACATCCAGTTGAAATGGGGTGCCCCCATGAACAATGATAGCGCAACCCGAAACGAAGTCCTGTGAACTGTTCTTGCCCGTTACATCCAGTTCACAAATTTGCAGATTTTCAGCATAGCCAAATTCCTTCAGGTGTTCATACTTTTCTTTTCGGTTAATATCAGTAACCGAATATTTTACATTAAAACCATGTGCTAAAAATATTTTGGTATTGTGGCTTCCTATAAAGCCCGAACCACCAATAATACCTACTGTTTTCATTTATTTAGATAGAAAGAATGGTAAAAAAATGAAAGGAACGGGGGTGCCAGGATGTAAAGACACCCCCTTATTAGACTAAACCTTATTTTTCAAGTAATGCGCCGTTGTAATAAACTACTTCATTTGTCATTTTCCCCTTATCGTCAAAATCCTGATTAAGATGCACAAAAAGTGTAATTGCTTTTTTGTCTTTTTTACGAACAAGATTTAATTTCCACCATGATAAAACACTGCGACCATTGCCCATCTCGTATTCCAAATAATCCGGATACCCAAACATGTCTAAACTCTTTATTTCAAATGCTTTCCGGAGGTTTTCAATATTAGCCTTCTCCTCTGCCTTTGAATGGTAGGTTTCCCAGCTGTCGTTATTTATATCGTAGAATCTGGCATTATCAGTAAAAAAGTTAAAGTATTTATCCATATCTCCTTTTTCCCAGGCATACATGGCTTTGCGCACGGTGTTAATGTTTTCGTGGTGATTATAAATTTTTCCGTTTGTGCGGTCAACAAAGCTTGCTACAATCTCGTCAAGCACCTTGCCGTTACTGTAAGTGATAATCCTTTTAATTTTACCGTCTTTAGTAACAGAGTAAATGTTGTGCGCTGCTGCGTCAATCTTTACACCTGTTTGTTTATCCACTCCTTTTATGAGTATATAATCCTGCACTATTGTTTCGTTGTCCTTATTGTCTTTCGTAAATTCAAGGGCATCAGGGTATGAGCCGGGTATCGGCTCCGTGGTAAAATAATCCAGGCGCTTGCTATAAATAAGCAGGCTGTTTACATACGCCTTTTTATCAATCGAATAGTTGGTTAAATTGGATGTAGTACCATTAATAGCTTTAAAGTCATCCGTAAGAACACTGGCCATTTTTGCCGAGTCGCCGCTAACAAATGCTTTTCCAAAAGCGTTTACCACTCCAAGCGCCGGATGTTCAATATAGATGGTTCCGTTGTTTTTTTTCTGTGCGGAAGCCATAAGGCAACCTGCAAGAGCAGGAATAATCAATAATACTGGTGTTTTCATTTTAATGTATTTAAAAATGGATGAATAAAAGAATGATTAAGCCAATTAATCTGGTAGCAAAGTTCCATCAGGAAAAGATGTTTTGTGAGTAGATATTCTCCTTTAAATCCTACATTTCCCGCTTTTACCAGGACAAATTGAGCATCAGCGGGATAAATTCGTCATTTTATGGCTCGGGAGGAAAAATATTCATCCCTGTAGCCTAATTATGTAAGAGGGAGATTATCTTTATATAACCAATGCTTAAACACCGAAATTTTGTTGAGTTTTTTTACCTTTTGTTTTTTGTTTGTGGGAGCATAGCTTCTGCGCAAACAAGCTCAGGTAACGAATTAATTTCTACTACGCAGGGATTATCGCAGGGCCTTATTAATGATATCCTGCAGGATAAGGACGGTTTTATCTGGATAGCTACCAAAGGTGGGCTGAACCGATATGATGGGTACAACTTCAAAATATTTACGAATGACCCACAAGATGCCTATTCCATCAGCAGCAATTTCATCAATAGTCTGCTTGAAGATAAAAAAGGCAGGATATGGATAGGTACTTCTGATGGTGGGGTAAATGTATATAATAAGAAAACCGGGCGTTTTTTGAGAATTACACAGGCTTCGGGGCTATCGGGCAACCGGATAGAAGCTCAAATGGCTGAATTGCCCGATGGAAAGATATTAGTAAACCCGCAGGGCGGCAACCTAAGCGCTATTTTACTAACCGACAATGACAAGCCCGTCATCACTACCCTTAATTTACCCGGCGACCGTACTGCCATTTGGATAACTAAGGATGAAAAGGGTTTTACCTGGATAAATTGTACTGATAACAGCATTTTTATTATAAGCCCTGCTACGCTTGATTTTGAGCTTTTATACGATAACCAGCGTTTTACGAACCTGATAGAAAAAACCGGCAAATTTGTTTCTGCAAAATTCAGCCAGGCTATAAGTACAAAGGCCATTCCGGATATCAGGAAAGGGTTTATAGATTCTAAAGGCCGGTTGAGAGCCGGTGTGATCACTAATGAAAAAGATGGGGCGTTTTTTATTGATCATCGCTTTCCGCTAAAAACCGGCAGTTTTGGTAGCAACCTCTATGACTTTAATGGTATAAAAGCAGGGAATAGCACCAATGATGTATATGCCGTAAATCTTAAAACGGATGTAAAAGATCAGAATATTAAATGCCTTCTGCTGGATCGTTCGGGGGTGCTGTGGGTAGGTACAATGGGGCACGGCATTTATAAATACCGCATTCAAAATACCCTTTTTCATGCCCTGTTGCCAAACATGAGCACACAGCGATTAACAATTTGAAGCAACGGAATGATTTATGTCA
>Ga0066256_1005476_pt1 | contig 10482 bp, 9 predicted proteins | sample ThiBio_1000_biof_FD_87107 | JGI IMG/M metagenome (GOLD analysis project Ga0066256, IMG submission 87107) | Wastewater bioreactor microbial communities from Cape Town, South Africa - Thiocy_expt_1000_biof (version 2) | ecosystem: Engineered > Bioreactor > Thiocyanate-remediating >... | reverse complement strand
TGAAGCGGTCGTGGATGCTCTCCTCCACCAGGAGGCGCGAGGAGGAGGTGCAGCGCTCGCCGTTCAGCGAATAGATCATGAAGACGGCGGCGTCGGCGGCGCGTTCGAGGTCCGCATCGGCGAAGACGACGACGGGGTTCTTGCCGCCGAGTTCGAAATGCACGCGCTTCAGCGTGTCGGCACCCTGCTTCATGATCATCGAGCCGGTGCGGCTTTCGCCCACGAAGCCGATGGCCTTGATCAGCGGGTGCTCGGTCAGCGCCTTGCCGGCATCCTCGCCGAAGCCGTTGACGAGGTTCCAGACGCCCTTCGGCAGGCCGGCCTCCTCGGCGATCTCGACCAGCAGGCGCGCCGTCAGCGGCGAGAACTCGGCCGGCTTGTGGACGATGGGGCAGCCGGCGGCAAGCGCAGGGGCGATCTTCCACGTCGAGAGCATGAAGGGCGTGTGCCACGGCGTGATGATGCCGACCGGGCCGATCGGCACGCGGGTCGTCATGTTGACCTGGCCTTCGGCGCGCAGCGTCCTGCCGTCGCGGGCCTCGGGCGCGCGGTCGGCGAAGAAGCGGAAGTTCTCCGCCCCGCGCAGCGCGGCCTTGGCCATGAAGCGCAGCGACTGCCCCGTGTCCATGCATTCGACGAAGGCGATCTCCTCGGCGCGCGCGACGATGGCGTCGGCGATCCTGTGCAGCAGCTTCCTGCGCGCATCGCCCGGCATGGCGGCCCAGTCGGCGAAGGCGGCCTTGGCGGCCCTGCCGGCGCGGTCGATGTCGGCGGCCGCGCCTCTGGCGACGGTGGCGAGCGGCTTCAGGTCGACCGGGGAGATGGTCTCGAAGGTCGCGCCATCGGCGGCCGGCACGTCCTCGCCGGCGATGCGGTTGAGGACGCCCTCCTGCTTGAAGCGGGCAAGGTAGGCCTCGGCCCGCGTGATGTTTTCCTGAAGTTTCGACATGATGCTTTCCCGGGGATTTCGGTTACCTGGCGCGCAGGCGCGGATGGATGGCGTTCTTCTTCCAGCTCAATTCCGCGTCGATCTCGCGGATCTCGAGCGACAGCGCGAAATGCGGCGTCTCGAAGAGGGGGGCGAGCAGCCGGCCGGCCGTCGCAAACAGCGCCTCGCCGGTCCGCTTCTTCTCCTCACCGCTGCGGCCCTTGCCGATGCGCAGGTTGAGGTCGATGAAGGCGTTCTCCGGCAGGCGATCGGCGATGGCGTAATGATCGGCCCGAAGCGCGCGAACCCTGACGGCGCCGACCTCGAAGAGGCCGGTCTCCAGCACGGTCTCCAGAAGCGCCGCGCAAAGCGCATCGAGATCGGTGCGGCCTTCGAGATTGGCCGAATATTCTACGGTCAGATGCGGCATCGTTCCTCCCGGTCCGCGATTTTGATTAACATGTTAAAGAAATGATGCGGCGTGTCAAGGGGGCTTTGGCGGGAGCCTGTGCCGGCCGGCGCCCTGATTGCACGGGGACGATGATAGTCGTTTGTTTTTCCTTCGCAATTTTCACACAGTGGATGCCACGCCCCTCATCCGTGCTGCCGGCCACCTTCTCCCCGCCGGCGGGGAGAAGGGGATATGCCGCACCGGTTTTCTCAAGCAATACCCGCTCATGGGGCGCGTCCCCTCTGCCCGCTTGCGGGGCAGGGCCATGGCATACGGAACTGGACGTCGCCGTTCTTCCCTTCTCCCCGCCGGGGAGAAGGGGATGGGGCAACGATTTCCCTCTCTGCGATGGTCCTCGCTTGCGGAGAGAGGGCAGGGCTAAGGGCGAGGGTGTCCTTTCCGTCGGCCGTGGCTCACGCCGCCAGCGGAAACACCGCGTTGACCTGTCCCGTGCCCGAGGAGGTGAAATAGTCCGTCAGGATCTCCGCCCTGCCGTCATAGCCGTCGCCGCCGAGTGCGCCGAACAGCATGGCGGTGTCGTGCATGAAGCCCTCGCCGTGGCAGAGCCTCGAATAGAGCGGCAGCATCTTGACGAATTCCTCGTTGCGGCCGGCGCGCCAGAGGTCAAGCACGCGCAGGTCCACCTGCCGGTAGAACTCGTCGGAAATGGTGTGGATGCCGGCGGGGGCGGCGTTGTTGTCGTGGATGCGGTGGGAGAGCGAGCCGCTGGCGAGGATCGCGGCGTTGCAGCCGCCTTCCTCGATGGCCCGGCGCACGGCCCTGCCGATGCGGAAGCTCTCCTCCATTTCGTGCCAGGGGCACCAGGCGACGATGGAGAGCACGCGGAACCGGCCGTCGGCGTTGATGTAGCGCATCGGCACCAGCGTGCCGTATTCCGGCTCCAGCGTATCGACATGGTGCGCCATCATGCGGATGCCCTCCGCCGAGACGAGCCGGGCGATCTCGTCGCCGAGATCGGGCGCGCCGCGATAGTCGTATGCGAGGTCCTGGATGAAGTGGGGGAACTCGTTGCTGGTATAGATGCCGGCATACCGTTCGCGCGCGTTGATGTGATAGGCCGTGTTGACCAGCCAGTGCGTGTCGAAGACGACGATCGTGTCGACGCCGAGCGCATCGCAGCGCCGGCCGATTTCCGTCAGCCCGTCGATCGCCGGCTGCCGGCAGCCGTGATGGGGGCCGGGCATCTCGGATATGAACATGGACGGGACATGCGTGATCTTTGCGGCAAGCGACAGTTTCCCCATGGCCTTCTCCTCCTCTAGCCGGGCGGGTCCTTCCCTGCGGCGCAGGATAGCCGGGGTGCCGCGGTGAACGTTGATCCAGATCAAATAATAAACATGTTAAATAAAATCTGTTGGTGCCCTGGCGGTTCAACATATGAACCGCAGCTTCAAATATAGACTTGCAATGCGTCGCGCTTCCTGCCAGATTAATTCGCATGTTAAGTAATATCTGGCCGCGGGGCGCCGGAGGAGGCGTTGCGGGCGGATGGCGGGCTTGACGCGGGGCGTTCCTGGTGAACGCTTTGGCAGGCCCGTCCCCGCAAACGAGGAGGATACGGTCGATGAGCGCAAGCGCCCGTCTGCCACGGATACTGGTGATCGGCACCGGCGACACCAAGAGCGAAGAGCTGCTGTTCATGGCCGAGGTCATCGGCAGGGCGGGCGGCCTGCCCGTGATGGTCGATGTCAGCATCCTCGGCGATGCGCCCTATGTGCCCGACCATTCCAAGCATGACGTGGCCGCCGCCGGCGGCACCACCATCGCCGAAATCCTCGAAAGCGGCGACGAGAATTCCGCCATGGTGGCGATGGCGCGCGGCGCGGTGGCGCTGGTGCGGGATCTCTGCGCGGCCGGCGCGGTGGACGGCATGATCGCGCTCGGCGGTTCGCTCGGCACCGATCTTGCGCTCGACGTCGCCGCCGTCCTGCCGCTCGGCGTGCCGAAATTCATCGTCTCCACCATCGCCTATTCCCATCTCCTGCCGCCGGAGCGCATCGCGCCCGACCTGATGATGATCCTGTGGGCCGGCGGGCTCTACGGGCTGAACCCGATCTGCCGGGCGGTGCTGTCGCAGGCCTCGGGCGCCGTCGTCGGCGCGGCGAAGGCGGTCGAGAAGCCCGGCGGCGAGCGGCCGCTGATCGGCATGACCTCGCTCGGCTCCTCCTGCCTCAAATACATGAAGGTGCTGAAGCCTGAACTGGAGCGGCGCGGCTACGACGTCGCCGTCTTCCATTCCACCGGCATGGGCGGGCGGGCCTACGAGGCCGTCGCCGCCCGCGGCGAATTCGCCGCCGTCTTCGATTTCTGCATCCAGGAGGTCACCAATGCGGAAAACGGCTCGGTCGTCACGTCGGGGCCGGACCGCATGGAAAATGCCGGCCGCGCCGGCATTCCGCAGCTCATCGCCCCCGGCGCCGTCGACATGGTGGACATGCCGGCCTGGCAGGAAACGCCCGCGCGCTTCGCCGACCGGCCCTACCATGCCCACAACCGGCTGATCGCCTCCGTCACCGTCTCGCCGGAGCAGCGCCGCGCGGGGGCGCATGTCGTGGCGGCGCGGAGGGCGGCGGCGAGCGCCCCCGTCGCCTTCCTCCTGCCGGTCGGGGGCCTGCAGGAATGGGACCGGGAGGGCGAGCCGCTGCACGAGCCCGAGGCGCTCGACGCCTTCCTTTCGGAAATGCGCAGGGCCGTGCCGCCGTCGGTCGCCTTCACGGAGGTCGCCGCGCATATCAATGCTCCGGAATTCGCCCTCAAGGCGCTGGAGGTCTTCGACCGCTGGGTCGACGAGGGCATCGTCGAAAGGGGTCGCATCGCATGACGGGCGCATTTCCAGGAAAAGTGGGGGCCGGTTTTCCGTCCGGACATGCGGAAAACCAAAAAGCGCTCATCCTCGATTTCGGCGGCGTCGTCACCCGCACGCTGTTCGAGACGCACGACATCACCGAGCGGGCGCTGGGGCTTCCGGCCGGCACGCTCACCTGGCGCGGGCCGTTCGATCCGTCCACCGATCCGCTCTGGGTCTCGATGCAGGCGCGCGAGATCACCGAGCGCGATTACTGGATGACCCGCACCCGCGAGGTCGGCGCGCTCATCGGCGAGGACTGGACGGACATGAAGACCTTCGTGCAGCGCGCGCGGGGGGCGGACGGCGACCTCGTGCTGCGTCCGCAGGCGCGCGATGCGGTTCTGAAGGCGAAGGCCGCGGGCCTCAGGCTTGCCATCCTTTCCAACGAACTCGACCTCTTCTACGGCGCCGCGTTCCGCAAGCGCTTCCCGCTCGCCGAACTCGGCCTCGACCGGGCGGACTGCGTCTTCGTCGACGACCAGAAGAAGAACATCGAGGGGGCACAGGCCGTCAACCTCCCCCATGTGCATTTCGACGTGACCCGGCCTGCCGAAAGCTATGCGCAGGCGCTGAAAATGCTTGGAATTTGAAAGGAAATCCCATGCGCGATTCCAATTTCCTGATCGAGAACAACGCCCGCCATCTCTGGCATCCCATGGCACATCCGGCCGAGATGCAGGCCAAGCCCCCGCGCATCATCAATGCGGGCGAGGGCGTCGAGGTGGTGGACATCGAGGGCCGCAAGGTGCTGGACGCCGTCGGGGGCCTGTGGAACGTCAACCTCGGCTATTCCTGCGAGCCGGTGAAGCAGGCGATCCGCGACCAGCTCGACGCGCTGCCCTACTATTCCACCTTCCGCGGCACCACCAATTCGCCGCTGATCGAGCTGTCTTATGAACGCGCCGAATTCTTCAGGGAAGACGGGCTGACCCGCTCCTTCTTCACCTCCGGCGGTTCGGATTCGGTGGAAACGGCGTTGCGCCTCGCTCGCCAGTTCCACAAGATCAACGGCCAGCCGGAGCGCACCAAATTCGTGGCGCTGAAGAAGGGCTATCACGGCACACATTTCGGCGGCGCCTCGGTCAACGGCAACGCCAATTTCCGCCGTAACTACGAGCCGTTGCTGCCGGGCGTCTTCCATCTCGCCGCGCCCTATCCCTATCGCAACCCGTTCAACACCACCGATCCGGCCGAGATCGCGCAAGCCATCGCCCGCCAGTTCGAGGACGAGATCGCCTTCCAGGGCGCCGATACCATTGCCGCCTTCATCATGGAGCCGGTGCTGGGCGCCGGCGGCGTCATCGTGCCGCATGAGACCTTCATGCCGCTGATGCGCGCCATCTGCGACAAGCACGGCATCCTGCTGATCGCCGACGAGGTCATCACCGCTTTCGGCCGCACCGGCGCCTGGACCGGCTCGCGCGGCTGGGGCGTCAAGCCCGACATGATGCCCACCGCCAAGGCGCTCACCAACGGCTATTGCCCCTTCGGCGCGGTGATGATCTCCGACAAGGGGGCGAGCGTGTTCGAAGCCGACAAGACCGCTTTCGGCGCCATCGGCCATGGCTACACCTATTCCGGCCATCCGGTGGGGGCTGCGGCAGCACTTGCGACGCTGAAGGAAACCGCCCGCGTCAACACCGCCGCCAATGCCGCCGCGCGCGGGCCGGAGCTGATGGCCGGGCTGGAAGGCCTGAAGGAAAAGCATGAGCTGGTCGGCGACGTGCGCGGCAGGGGCCTGATGGCGGCGCTGGAGCTGGTCTCCGACCGCGCCAAGAAAAGTGCCGCCGCCAAGGACGTGGTGCAGAAGGTCTATGACGTCGCCTATGACGAGGGCGTCATGGTCCGCACCTCCGGCCCGAACGTCATCATCTCGCCGCCGCTGGTCATCACCGCCGCCGACGTGCAGAAGATCGTCTCGGCGCTGGATGCCGGCCTGACAGCCGCGAAGGGGCAGTGAGATGAGCGGCGAACAGGCATTGCGCGAGCGCCGCGAGCGGCTGCTCGGCAAGAACATGTCGCTGTTCTACAACGACCCCGTCCATCTGGTGAAGGGCGAGGGCGTGTGGCTGTGGGATGCGGACGGGCGCAAATATCTCGATTGCTACAACAATGTGCCGCATGTCGGCCACTGCCATCCGCGCGTCGTCGAGGCGATCTGCCGGCAGGCGTCGACGCTCAACACCCACACGCGCTACCTGCATGAGGGCATTCTCGACTATGTCGAGCGGCTGACGGCGACCTTCGACAGGAGCCTCGACACCGCGATCCTGACCTGCACCGGCAGCGAGGCCAACGACGTGGCGCTCCGCATGGCGCAGGCGGTGACCGGCAAGACCGGCGTCATCGCCACCGACTTCACCTATCACGGCAACACCACGGCGGTGTCGCAGCTTTCGACGCGCATGCCGCCGGTCGGCGGCTATGGCGGCCATGTCCGCCATGTGCCGGCCCCGGATGCCTATCGTCCGTTCGGCGGCGAGGGCGGACAGGCGTTTGCGGATGCCTGGGCGGCGGAGGTGGAAAAAGCGATTGCCTCCTTGCAGGAAAGCCCCTTCGGCTTCTCGGCGCTGATCATCGATCCCTTTTTCGCCAATGAGGGTTTCCCGGACCTGCCGGAGAATTTTCTTGCACCGGCGGTCGCGGCGGTGAAGAAGGCCGGCGGCCTCGTGCTTTGCGACGAGGTGCAGCCCGGTTTCGGCCGCACCGGCACCCATATGTGGGGCCACCAGAAGGCGGGGATCGTGCCCGACGTCGTCACCCTCGGCAAGCCGATGGGCAATGGCCATCCGATCGGCGGCGTCGTCGCCAGCGCGGACACGCTGAATGCCTTCCGCAAGGCTTTCCGCTACTTCAACACGTTTGGCGGTAATCCGGTCTCCTGCGCGGCGGCCATGGCCGTTCTCCACGTGCTGGAGGAGGAAAAGCTTCAAGCCAATGCGCTTGAGGTCGGCGCTTACGCCCGGCAGGGCCTGCAGAAACTGGCGGAAAAATATGCGCTGATCGGCAATGTGCGCGGTAGCGGGTTGTTCTTCGGTGCCGAGCTGGTGCTCGACCGCCAGGAAAAGACTCCGGCCTCCGACATCGCCACCCGCGTCATCAACGAGATGCGCGAGCGCGGCGTGCTGATGGGCAAGCTCGGCATTCACCAGAACGCCACCAAGATCCGCCCGCCCATGCCGTTTACGAAGGAGAATGCCGACTTCATGCTGTCGACGCTCGACGACGTGCTGGGCGTGTTGTGAGGCCATGGACGGCATCGTCGAAACCCTGACGGCGACGGCGACGGCCGCCCTTGCCCATTGGAACCTGCCGGCCCAGGTGCCGCAATTGCTGAAATACCGCGAGAATGCGGTGTTCAAGGTGCGCCTCGCCGATGGCCAACCGGCGGCGCTGCGTCTGCATCGCCCGGCCTATCATTCGCAGGCGGCGCTGGCCTCGGAACTGGCCTGGATGGCGGATCTGCGCCGCCAAGGCCTCGCCGTGCCGGAGCCGATCCCGGCCGTCACCGGCGCCTTGCTCGTCGCCTTGCCGGCGGATGGAGACGTGCCGCATTATGCCGATCTGATCGGCTGGGTGGAGGGCGAACCGCTTGGCGAAACCGGCGTGCCGCTGCCGCGCGAAGGCCGCGACCTGCCGGCGATCTTCGCCGCCATCGGCCGCGACATGGCGCGCATGCATAATGCCGCCGACGCGTTTTCGAAAGCCGACGGTTTCGAGCGCCCGGCCTGGGATGGCGCCGGCCTGCTCGGCGAAGCGCCCTTCTGGGGCCGTTTCTGGGATTGCGAGGCGTTGCAGCCCGAGGACCGCGATTATCTTACTTGCCTCAGGGACGATCTCGCCGTCAAGCTCGCCGGGATTGCGGCAGTGCTGGATTACGGCCTGATCCATGCCGACCTCGTGCGCGAAAACGTCTTCGTGCAGGGGGAGGGGGTCGCTTTCATCGATTTCGACGATTGCGGCTTCGGTTTCCGCCTGTTCGAGCTGGCGACGGCGCTGCTGCGCAACCGGCGCGAGGCGGATTTTGCCGATCTGCGCGACGCGCTGCTGGCGGGTTATGCCGAGGTGCGGCCGCAAGCAAAGGCGGAATTCGTCCACCTGCCGCTGTTCCTGCTGTTGCGGGCGCTCACCTATATCGGCTGGGCGGCGGCGCGGCCGGATCTGCCCGACAACGCCGCCCGCCTGAAGCGCTATGTCGCCGATGTGCGGGCGCTGGCCGAAGAGGTCAGTCGTTGATGGTGGCGAGTTCGTCCAGCATGTCGAGAAGCTGGTCGATGCGCTCGCCGCCGAAGCGCTTTTCGAGCGTTTCATAGATGAGGCGGCTTTCCGGGGCCACTTCGTCGATGATGGCGAGGCCGGCCGGGGTGATGCGCAACAGCACCCGCCGGCCGTCATTGTCGTCCTTGGCCTTGGTGATGATGCCGCGCTCTTCCAGCGAACGGATGATGCGGGTCAGGCTGGGCGCCAGGATGAAGGCGCGGTCGGCCATGTCGGAGGCATCGACGGTGCCGGCTTCGGCAAGGATGCGGATGACGCGCCATTGCTGCTCGGTGATGTCATGCTCGGCCAGCATCGGGCGGAAATGCGTCATCACCGCTTCGCGGGCGCGCAACAGCGCGATCGGCAGGGAACGGCGGGTGTTGCGCGGCAACAGCGCATCCTGCGGCAATTTGGATTTGGACGGAGTGTCTTGCATGCTGGCTCTATGGTGCATTTTTCCGTCCTTTTCAATCGCGCGCCGATTTTTCGGGCGAACAAGCCGCTTGACACATCGGGCGATATCATTAACATGTTAAATATAATAAGAAAGGCCCCGGCAATGCGGGGCAATCCTAAAGGGAGGGACCATGCCGCATTTCACCATGGAATATTCCGCCAATCTCGATGTATCAGTCGACTTCGACGGGCTGTGCAAGGCGGTGCATGCGACGATCCTGTCGACCGGCCTGTTCGAGCTCGGCGCCGTGCGGGTGCGGGCCTTGCGCGCCGATGCCTATGCGGTGGCCGACCTGCTGCCGGAGAACGGCTTCATCGACATGTGCTTCCGCATCGGCAAGGGCCGTAGCGCCGAGGAGAAGAAAAAGACCGGCGAGGCGATCTTTGCCACGGTCACCGAATTCCTGTCGCCGCTGTTTACCACCCCGCATTTCGCGCTGACGCTGGAAATCCGCGAGATCGACGCGGAGCTGAGCTGGAAGAAGAACGCCATCCATCCCCGCCTGCGCCACAAGCAGGCCTGATCCCGATTTATTCACCGGCGCGAGAGCCGCTGCCGGCACCTCTTTTGCTGACGGAGTGACCCCATGTCCAAGCTCGACGAAAACATCGCCAAGGCGAAAGCCTATCTGCAGACATTCGAAAACGGCGTCCTGAACCGCATCGGCGGCGAGGATGTGCCAGCCGCCGACGGCGCCACCTTCGAGACGATCTCGCCTGTTGACCTGAAGCCGCTGGCCAATGTCGCGCGCGGAAAGGCGGCCGATATCGACCGCGCCGCCAAGGCAGCCAAGGCCGCTTTCCCGGCATGGGCGGCGATGGACGGCACGGCCCGCAAGAAGCTGTTGCACAAGATCGCCGACGCCATCGTGGCGCGCGCCGAAGAAATCGCCTTCGTCGAATGCATGGACACCGGGCAGTCCTTGAAGTTCATGGCCAAGGCGGCGCTCCGCGGCGCGGAAACCTTCCGCTCGTTCGCCGACCGCGCCCCTGAGGCGCGGGCCGGCAAGACGCTGCGCGGCCCCGGCCAGGTCAATCTGACGACCCGCGGGCCGATCGGCCCGGTCGGCATCATCACGCCGTGGAACACGCCGTTCATGCTGTCGACCTGGAAGATTGCGCCGGCACTGGCCGCCGGCTGCACCATCGTCCACAAGCCGGCCGAATTCTCGCCGCTGACCGCCCGCCTGCTGGTCGAGATCGCCGAGGAAGCCGGCCTGCCCAAGGGCGTCTGGAACCTCGTCAACGGCCTCGGCGAAGATGCCGGCAAGGCGCTGACCGAACATCCCGCGATCAAGGCCATCGGTTTCGTCGGCGAAAGCCGCACCGGCTCGATGATCATGAAACAGGGCGCCGATACCCTCAAGCGCGTGCATTTCGAACTCGGCGGCAAGAACCCGGTCGTGGTCTTCGCCGATGCCGACCTGGAGCGCGCGGCGGACGCCGCCGTCTTCATGATCTATTCGCTGAACGGCGAGCGCTGCACCTCCTCCTCGCGCCTGCTGGTCGAGGAAAGCG
>Ga0066256_1005475_pt1 | contig 10482 bp, 8 predicted proteins | sample ThiBio_1000_biof_FD_87107 | JGI IMG/M metagenome (GOLD analysis project Ga0066256, IMG submission 87107) | Wastewater bioreactor microbial communities from Cape Town, South Africa - Thiocy_expt_1000_biof (version 2) | ecosystem: Engineered > Bioreactor > Thiocyanate-remediating >... | reverse complement strand
TTCCACACCAGGCGGGAAGATTCGCCGCCGAACACGTTGGCGCCGTTGGCGACCAGCAGTGGCTCGCTGTCAGCCTCGACGTGTGTGATGACCTGCAGCTGCCCGGCGACAAGCGCATTTACCCTGACCCCAAGCTCGGGGATGACCTTGAAGGTCAGGGAATCGAGGAAGGGGCCGGGTTCGTGCCCGGAATGGGGGGCAACCCAGCCGTAGTCCTCGCGCCGCACCAGCGTCCAGCCGCTCTCACGTTGGAAGCCCTCAAGCACATAGGGGCCCGAACCCAGCGCGGTAATGCACCGTGTCGCCTCATCCTGATCGAGCCACGCCTGTGAGAAGATCGATAGCTCCTCGTTGGTCGTGGCGCGCGGGAAGTCGGCGCGCGGCGTCTCGAAGTTGAAGACGATGGTCAGCGCGTCGGGAGCCTCCACCGAGGTGAAGGAGCGCAGGTATTGCCGGCTGTTCGGCGAAGCCGTCGGCGAGGCCACCAGAGTGTCGATGTTCGCCTTGACGATCTGTGCATCAAGGGTCGTACCGTCGGAGAACGTCACCCCAGGCTTCAGCTTGAACGTGAACTTGGTCGAGTCTTCGTTCGCCTCCCAGGACTCGGCGAGATTGCCGACCACCGCCTGCGTGCCCAGGTCGAGATCGAGCAGGCGATCGGTGACGTAGTAGGGGACACGCACCGTGACACCGAAGCCGACCTGGCGCGGATCGAGGCAGCCGGGGGAGTCTTTGGTGCCGACGACGATGGCGCCGCCATGTACCGGGGCCGCGGTGGCGGCCGACAGGAGGCTCAGCACGGTGGCAGCGCCCAGAAGGCCCGAAACGAGTCGACGCGGCAGATGGGTGCGTCGTGGAAGGATGGTCATTGCAGTCTCCGTAGGTGAAGGCGACAGGCCGCCGATCGGCCGTTTCAGCGGCGGACGAGCAGGCTCGAGAGATAGTTGAGGGAAAGCACGAGGGTGACGACCACGAGGCCAGGCAGCGTCGTCAGCCACCAGGCAAAGGCGATGTAGTTGCGGCCCTCGGCGACGAGACTTCCCCATTCGGGCGTTGGCGCCGCCGCGCCGTAGCCGAGGAAGCTCAGCCCGGCCAGCGCGAGGAGCGCGAGGCCGAACTCGAGCACCGCGACGCCGAGTAGCGTCGGAGCAATATTTGGGAGCACGTGCCTGGCCAGCGTATAAAGGCTGGAACTGCCGGCGAGCCGCGCGGCTTCGATATAGGTCTCGGATCGGCAGAGCAGCACCTGGGTCCGGCTCAACCGGGCGAAGGTCGCGATGGCGGCGATACCGACGGCCACTGCCGCATTCTCGGTGCCCGGTCCCAAGGCCGTCACCACCATCAGGGCGAGCAGCAGTGAAGGGATCGAAAGCAGCGTATCGATAACGCGCATCACGACCTCGTCGAGGCGTCCCCCGATGTAGCCCGACGGAACGCCGATCATGCAGCCGGCAACGAGGCCGATGAGGACCGCCAGGCTGGCGCCGGCGATGCTGACGCCAGCGCCGTGGACGACGCGAGAAAAGAGATCGCGCCCGATGTTGTCGGTACCGAACAGGAACGCGGTGCCGGGGGGCTGCAGCCGCGCCGATGCCAGCGCCTGGGTCGGGCTGCGCGGCGCAAAGACCTCCGGGAACACGGCCCAAAGGAAGGCCGTCAGAACTACGAGACCAGCCAGCAGCGGCAGGGCCAAGCGTGCGAGCGTGGTGAGCCTGATGCGCAGGGTGCCTAGGCTGTCGTCAGCAGAACCGGCAAGGGGCCGGTTGGCGATGCTTTCACCAGTCATGACGCGACTCCTCCAAGGGTGCGACGCGTACGGGGGTCGAGCAGCAGCACCAGCAGGTCGGCTACCAGCGTGACGACGATGAAGACGACGGCGCAGAACAGGACGATGCCCTGCACGAGCGGAATGTCCTGGAAGGTCACGGCGCGCTCGGTGAGGCGCCCCAGTCCTTCGCGTGTGAAAACGGTCTCGGTGACGACCGCTCCGGTGAGGAGTCCGCCGATGATGACCCCGAGCATGCCGACCACCGGCGGGAGAGCATTCTTGAAGGCATAGCGCAGCACGACCTGCGCATGCGTGCAGCCCTTCATCCGCGCGTACTTGCAGTACGGTTGCGTCAGTGCCTCGGCGAGGTTGCGCGACAGCACCTGCGCAATCGAGGCGGCGCTTGGCACCGACAGCGCCAGTGCGGGCAGGACGAGCGAGGCCAAGCTGTCGTTGCCCATTGGGGGAAAGATACGAAAGCCGAACGAGAAAGCCTGCAGCAGCAGCAGCCCGACCCAGAACACGGGAACGGACGCGCCGAGCGGCGGCAGTGCTTCCAGCAGCACGCGAAGTGCAGGGTTGCGTGTCAGGTGGGCGAGCAGAGCGATACCAGCACCGAGCAGTGCTGCACCGATACCAGCCAGCACCGCGAGTGCCAGCGCCGGCGGGAGTGCCCGTGAGATGAGTTCAGCGACCGGCGCGCTGAACTGGATGGAGTCGCCAAGACTGCCACTGGCAATGCGCAGCAGGCCGGTGAGGTACTGCGCGAGTGGTGAGCCATCGAGCCCGTATTGGCGCCGGGCCGCTTCAACCTGCTCGGGCGTGACATAGAGCCCGTCGCCGCCGCCCTGCAGCATGATCTCGACGGGATCGCTGGGCAGGAAATAGAGGATGATGTAGCTGATGGTGTAGGCGCCAAGCGCGACAAGCAGACCGTTGAGCAGGCGCGTCGAGGAATACCGCAGCAGCCGTGCCCCGCGATGCGCAGGGTCGGCTTTGGCACTGAGTGATGTTGTTTCCGCGCTCATGGCTCGACCCTTGGGTGTCATGACCCCACGCCGGACGATGAAACGGCGTTAGGTCTGCCATATGTCTAGTATGTCTATAGACATTGATCTACGCATGGCGTTCTCATTTTTACCGGGTGGGTGGAAAAGTCGCCTGTCGAGTTGACGGCTCGCGGTTCGCCTGTGCTGCCGAGGTTCGGCGACGCGGATGAAGGCGGGCGGAACGACGGGAACAATGGAACCAACGGGCGAGCATCGCTCGTGTGTCGCAGTCACCAAGCGGCCGTACCTGAGGCGCCAAAGGCGTAGCATTGTCGCGCGCTGCGACGCCGACGTGCGTCAGACCATTCAGACCCCTGCGCGCGGCACCGGTGTCGGCCGGCTCTTGTCGGGCCATGCAGACCCCCACATACTGGCGCGCGTGTGGTGGCCATCGGGTAGTCTATGCCAAGCAATGGTAGCTCCAATTTCTACGGCCTCAGTCTGCGCGATCTGGACATCCTGCGGCGGCTGCTGAGCGAGCGCCGCGTTTCGGGCGTTGCGAGCCAACTGGGCCTGAGCCAGCCCGCGATCAGCGCCATCCTGCGCCGGTTGCGCGATATCTTCGGCGACCCGCTGCTGGTCCGATCGGGGCAGCGCATGGTGCTGACCGACAAGGGCATGCTGGTCTCGGTGCAGGTCGAGGGGCTGATGAGCGGCTTCCTGGACCTGCTCGAGTCGGACGAGACCTTCGATCCCGCCACCTCGGAACGCACCATCCGCATTGCGGCCGCGACATCGTTCGAATCGTTCCTGGTCCCGCACCTTGTCGCCGAATTGCACCGAGCCGCACCGCACTGCGGGCTGGAATTTTCGGTGCCGACGCTGCAGGGCGGCTTCGAGACCGAACTGGAGAACGGCGGTCTTGACGCCATCATCGGCAACTGGCCGGTGCCGCCGCCGCATCTCATGCACATGCCGCTGGCGAGTTCGGAGCTGGCCTGCCTGGTGTGCGCCACCCATCCGCTGCCGGCCGGCACGCGGCTTACGCTGGAAGACTATCTGCAGCTGAACCACATTTCGCCCTCGCCCCAGCGCGACCTCTCGATCAGTCCGATCGACGGGATGCTGGCGCGGCTTGGCGTAGCGCGGCGGGTCGTGGTCTCGCTGCCGGACTATTCCATCATCCCGCAGCTCTTGCCCGGGACCGACCACGCGTTCACCGTCGGCCTGCGCTACGCCGAGCACGCCGTGCGCGCCGGTACGCTGAAGCACCTGGTGATGCCGGAAGAGCTGGGCGTGATGGCGTTCTATCTGCTCTGGCACGAACGCTCGCAATCGAGCCGCTACCACCGCTGGTTGCGCGAACTCATCCGGCGCCTGGTCCGCGAGCGCGATGTGCTGGCCGTCCCCCGCGTGCTTGCCGCATAAGGCTGCGCTTATGACACCTATAGCCGATGGGGAACTGGCCTCGAACTTTTGCCATCGGTAGCTTGGTTGCGCGTGTCCTGCACCGGAAAACCGGGTGGGCCCAAAGCGCGCAACACAAGAGGGAATTCATGAAACGCATCGCTTGTTATTCGGCTGCGCTCGCCGTGTGCCTCCTGCCGTGCCTGCCCGCTGTGGCTCAGGACTACTCGGGCCATACCCTGGTCGTCGGTACCTGGGGCGGCGATATCGAGCGGCTGCTGCGCGAACATGTCGCCGGACCGCTGGAGGCCAGGACCGGCGCGAAGGTGGAATTTCTGCTGGGCGGCAGTGGTGATCGCATGGCCAAGATGGTTGCCGAGCGCAACCGTCCTACCATGGACGTGACCTTCCAGAATATCTATGAGGCGCCGGCCGCCCTGCAGGAGGGCCTGGTCGTTGCGCCCGACGCGGCACTGGTGCCCAACGCGGCCAATGTCTGGCCCGGCATGAACGATGGCTGCTATGCGATGAGCCTCAACGGGCTCGGCATCGCTTACAGCAAGGCAGTGTTCCCCGAGACGCCGGAATGGGCAGATTTGTGGAAGCCTGAGCTCAAGGGCATGATGGCCTACGCCCCCTATCCGAGCTCGGAAGGCGACGGCATGCTGGGCGTTGCGGCGCGCGTGGCCGGAGCCGACGAGCACAATCCGGACGCCGCCTTCGCCAAGCTGGCCGAGTTGGGCTCCCCCAAACTGAGCTACAGCAGCCTCGACGAAGTGCTATCGCTGATGGACGCCGGCGAGATAGCCGCCGCGCCGATGATCTCGGGCTACGTGCTGTCGAACCTGCAGAACTACGCCGGGATCGGCTTTGTCTTCCCCAAAAATCCCGGCCCGGTCCTGGTGCGTGACATGGTCTGCCAGGTTGCCAACGGTCCCGAGCCTGAACTGGCGCAGATGTTCATCGACCTCGCGCTGAGCGTGGAAACCCAGACCGCCTATGCCAATGAGCTGAACTTCGGCCCCACCAACTCGCAGGTCACGCTGTCGTCCGAGCAATCGGAGCGGGTGATCGATACGCCTGATGAAGTGGCAAGCCTCTTGCAGCTGGACTGGCCCTATGTGATCGCACAGCGGTCCGCCTGGACCGACCGGTGGAACAAGGAAATCATGGGTCAGTAAGGTCGACGCGGTCTCGCTCGATCGCGGGACCGCACACCTTCTCTGGAGATTTCGGACATGAAGCCTACTGTAACGGCGCTACTTGTGGCGCCTGCCGTGGTGCTCATGTTCGGTGTCTTTCTGCTACCGTTCCTGTTCCTCGTGGTGCTCAGCTTCTGGTATCAGACTCCTGGCTCGCTGAGCCTCGACACCAACTTCACACTCGCCAACTACGCCCGCATTCTCGGCGACAGCTATTTCCTGGGCGGACTGTGGACGACGCTCTGGCTGAGCGCCGTGGTGACGGTGATCTGCCTCGTTCTGTCACTGCCGCTGGCGCGCTGGATCGTGCGCCGCGCCGGCCGTTCCAAGGGGCTCCTGATCGGACTGTCGATCCTGCCGCTGGTGTGCGGTGCACTGCTGCCCACTCTCGGCCTCGTCAATCTGCTCAGCCCGCTCGGCTTCATCAACGGCCTGCTCAAATCCATGGGGATCATCAAGACCAGCTTGCCGCTGCTCGGCAATGTGCTGGGTGTCGCCATCGGCCTCGTGCAGGCCTTCCTGCCGCTCATGATCCTGCCGCTGATCACCGCCATTGAGGGCATTCCGGTCGATTACGAAAAGGCGGCGATGTCCCTGGGGGCGCCGCGCCTGCAGGTGTGGCGGCGCGTTCTGCTGCCACTGATGCTGCCGGGCATCGTCGCCGGCAGCCTGCTGGTGTTCTGCGCCTCGCTGACCGCCTTTGTGACGCCCCAGGTTCTGGGGCAGGGCAAGGTCGTCACCTTCGCCTCGCTGGCCTATCAGCAGGCCGCGCTGGTGCTGGACTGGCCATTCGCATCCGCCTTGGCCATGGTCATGCTGGCCTTCCTGCTGCTCGCTGGCGCCCTGGGTGCATTCGTCACCCGCAGCCTCGCGAGGAGCGCATGAAACGGCGCTGGACCGACCTCGCATGGCCTGTTGCCGTGGCGGCCATCCTGCTTTTCCTGTTGGCGCCGATCCTGGTGCTGATCTTTTCGGCTTTTGATGGCGGCAACATCTTCCGCTTTCCGCCCCAGAACTATTCGTTGCGCTGGTTCGAGACGGCTTTCGGTCACGCCGAATACCGCAAAAGCCTTTGGGTCAGCACGTTGCTGGGGTTGATCGCCAGCGCCATTGCGGTGACTCTCGCCAGCCTTGCCGCCCTGGGGCTGGTGCGGGGCAGGCCAGGCTACCGCTTTGCCGTCGAGGTGCTCCTGCTGGCGCCGCTGACGCTGCCGCTGGTGGTGTGGGCAATCGCACTGCTGTCGATCTACGCGCAGATCGGGCTTAACGGCACGCTGCCCGGGCTGCTGCTGGCGCATGTCACGATCACCCTGCCATTCGCCGCGCGGATCATGATCGCCACCCTCGGCGAGATCGACCCGACGCTGGAGGCGGCAGCCAAGAGCCTCGGCGCGACGCCGTTTCGCGTTTTCTGGCGGGTCACCTTGCCGCTGGCGCTGCCCGGGCTGCTGTCCAGCACAGCCATCGCCTTCCTCGTCTCGTTCAACGACGTGGTCGTGACCACCCTGATCGCCGGGGCCGGCTGGATAACCTTCCCGGTACGCGCGTTCTCGCGGCTCAGAACCGAGGGGATCGACCCCACCACCATCGCCATCGGCGCAATGATCGTCGTTTTCACGATGGCGGTTGTCATCGTCGGACAACGTCTACTGAAGCTCTCGAGGTGACTCTGATGACCGGCTCCCCATATCTTCGCATCCGTTCCGTCCAGAAACGCTACGGGGCCTTCACCGCGCTGCATGGCTTCGATCTCGATGTCGAGCAGGGCGCGTTCGTGGCCCTGCTTGGCCCCAGCGGCTGCGGCAAGTCCACCTTGCTGCAGATCCTCGCGGGTCTGCTCCCGGCGGATCAGGGGGAGATTCACCTCGCCGGCAGCGAGATCACCAAGCTGCCCCCCTGGCGGCGCGGCATCGGGCTGGTCTTCCAGAACTATGCTCTGTTTCCGCATCTCAGTGTCAGGCAGAACGTCCGCTTCGGATTGGACATGCTCAACTTCACCGGGCGCGAGGCAGAGGCGCGCGTCGACGAGGCGCTGGCCATGGTCGGGCTTGATCCCAATCTGACACGGCGTCCGGCCGAGCTTTCGGGCGGCCAGCAGCAGCGTGTGGCCATCGCCCGCGCCATTGCCATCCGCCCGCGGATGCTCCTGCTCGACGAGCCGCTGTCGAACCTCGACGCCGTGCTGCGCAACAAGGTTCGGCTGGAACTGCGCGAACTGCACAACCGCACCGGCATCACCACGGTCATGGTCACCCACGACCAGGCTGAAGCTCTGGCCACCGCCGATCGGATCGCGGTGATGGAAAGTGGCCGGCTGCTGCAGTATGAGCCGCCCGAGGCGCTCTATCGCAGCCCGGCCACGGCCTTTGTTGCCGGTTTCATCGGCAGCCCGCCCTCCAACCTGCTGCCGCTTTCGGCCGACACTGCCGAGACGTGGAAGCTGCAGGGCGGCCAGGCATGGCGTCCCGTCGCCGCGCTTTCGCCGGCGGCGGCAGGCGTGCCCAACGGCACCGCCTGCCTCATGGCGCTGCGTCCCGAACGGCTGGCCGTGCGCGGTACCGGCGAGGGCGGTCTGCCGGCCCGCATCACCGCTATCGAGTTCGTCGGCGGCGACAGGCTGGTCCACGTCGAGGCTGGGGGCAGCCGCCTGACCGTGCGTATGCCGGCCATCGAGCCGCTGCCCGAGGGCCCAGACGTGCTGCTGTTTCCTTCGGCCGAGGCCCCGCTGCTGTTCGATGCGAGCAGCGGTCGCCGGCTGGAATCTACCCGTCACTAAGGAGATCGTAATGAATGATCGTGGTCGTTGGGCAGGTCGCAATCCTGCCAAGGACGAATTGCGCAATGCCGTCTGGGACAACCTGGTGGCCGACGGCGTCGCGATCGGGCCTGCACGCAGCCATATTCCCAATTTCACCGGCGCCGATCTTGCCGCCTGGCACCTGACGCAGATCCCGGCCTGGAAGACTGCGAAAACGGTGAAGGTGAACCCGGATTCGGCGCAATATTCGCTCCGCCTCAGGGCGCTCTACGAGGGCAAGACGCTCTATTGCCCGGTTCCCGAGCTGGTGCAGGAGGCTCCCTATGTGCGGATCGATCCCGCGGTACTGCGTGGCAAGGGCATTACCTTCGAACTGGCGGCCAGCCACCAGGGCTACATGTTCCATGGTGAGCGCATTGATTTCACCGACGTGCCCGAGCTCGATCTGTGCGTATTCGGCTCCGTCGCGGTGACGCGGGAGGGCGCGCGCACCGGCAAAGGCGGTGGCTTCGCGGATATCGAGTCAGGCATTCTGAACGAACTCGGTTGCATCCGCGCCGACACGCCGCTGGTCACCAGCATTCACTCGAGCCAACTGGTCCCGGCTGGCCAGATCGTCATGCTGGAGTTTGACTGCTGGCTGGACTACGTCGCCACCGAGGCGGAGCTGATCCGCACCGACAGCCGCCATCCGCGGCCGAAGGGCGTCTCCTGGAAACACGTCCAGCCCGACCAGTTCGACTCGATCCCGTTCCTGCGTGAACTACAATCGAGAACGGTGGGTCAGTCCATCTAGCTGTGCCCTGCGAACCCTGCCGCAGGCGGGGTTCGCCTTCCAAATGGCCGCGGCCGGATATCCAGCTGTGTCTCGCGGATCACGCAGTGGCCGCGTGTTTGCCAACGACATCCACGGAAAAATGGAAAGGCCCTGATATGGGGGCCTTTCTCACTGTCTCAAATAGCTGACGCATCCTGTGGGCGGTCGCCGCGGCGGCCAACACCACCACCGAACTGCTGCAATCAGCTGCAGCCGGTCGTGGTGCCGCAGTCTTCGCAGACCATGCAGTGGCCGCTCACCTTCATGCGCATGCTGTTGCAGTTGGTGCATTGGTCGCCGGTGTAACCCTTCATCTGGGCTTCCTGGCGGAGGACACGGGCGTCCTGGCTGGGGGGCGGGGAGGGGATCGGGGAGAGTTCGCCGGCGTTGAATGCCGATGGCGCGATCTCCGGCTCCGCCTTGAGCGCCGTCGCTGTCTTCAGGGCCGTCACAGAACTCTGCATGGCCCCCACGGGGTTGAACGTCTGCGGCGGCGCATCGGAGACCAGCAGCAGGTTCTGGTTCTTCACGCGGCCGCGGGTCATGCCCCGTGAGACGAGGTTCTGCGCCGGGATCGGGGCCGGGGCGTGGCTGGCACCGCGCGCGCCGCCATCGGCGTGCACATGGGCCAGATCCTCGCGGTCGAGATAGCTGACGGCCAGCTCGCGGAAGACATAGTCGAGGATCGAGGTGGCGTTCTTGATCCGGTCGTTGCCCATTACCATCCCGGCCGGTTCGAACCGGGTGAAGGTGAAGGCCTCGACGTACTCGTCGAGCGGCACGCCGTATTGCAGGCCGAGCGAGATGGCGATGGCGAAGTTGTTCATCATGGCACGGAAGGCGGCGCCTTCCTTGTGCATGTCGATGAAGATCTCGCCGAGCCGACCGTCGTCGTATTCGCCAGTACGGACATAGACCTTGTGGCCGCCGACAATGGCCTTCTGGGTATAGCCCTTGCGGCGCGAGGGCAGCTTTTCGCGCTCGCGCACGCGTTCGACGATCCGCTCGACGATCTTTTCGGCGATGGTCGGGACGCGCGCAGCGGCGGGCAGGGCCGCCAGCGCCTCGACGGGGTCGTCCTCCTCCTCGTCGTCATCGGCGAGCAGCGAGGCGGTGAGCGGCTGGCTCAGCTTCGAGCCGTCGCGGGACAGCGCATTGGCCTTCAGCGCGAGCTTCCAGCTCAGCATGTAGGCCTCTTTGCAGTCCTCGACCGTCGCATCGTTGGGCATGTTGATGGTCTTGGAGATGGCGCCCGAGATGAAGGGCTGAGCCGCCGCCATCATGAGGATGTGCGAGTTAATCGACAGGTAGCGCTTGCCGAGCTTGCCGCAGGGCGAGGCGCAATCGAAGACCGGCAGGTGCTCGGCCTTGAGGTGCGGCGCCCCCTCGAGCGTCATGGCGCCGCAGACGTGGACGTTGGCGGCCTCGATGTCCTTCTTCGAGAAGCCGAGGAAGGGCAGCAGCTCGAACGAGAAATCGTTGAGCTGATCGTCGGTGACCCCGAGCGACTTCAGGAAATCGGCACCGAGCGTCCACTGGTT
>Ga0066256_1005473_pt1 | contig 10483 bp, 15 predicted proteins | sample ThiBio_1000_biof_FD_87107 | JGI IMG/M metagenome (GOLD analysis project Ga0066256, IMG submission 87107) | Wastewater bioreactor microbial communities from Cape Town, South Africa - Thiocy_expt_1000_biof (version 2) | ecosystem: Engineered > Bioreactor > Thiocyanate-remediating >... | reverse complement strand
CGCCACCAGCGTCTTGCCTTCACCGGTGCGCATCTCGGCGATGGAGCGCTCGTTGAGCACCATGCCGCCGATCATCTGCACGTCGAAATGGCGCATGCCGAGCACGCGCTTGGAGGCCTCGCGCACGGTGGCGAAGGCGGGCACGAGCAGGTCGTCCAGCTTCTTGCCGCCGGCCAGTTCCTGCCTGAACTGCTCGGTGCGCGCCCGCAACTGGTCGTCGCTCAGCTTCTCGAGTTCGGGCTCGAGCGCATTGATGGCGGCGACCCTGGGCATGTAGCGCTTGATCTGGCGGTCGTTCGCTGAGCCGAAGATCGCCTTGGCGAGCGCTGCAAACACCATATTCCATGTCCTTTTGATCGGGGCCGGGCGGCGGGATTCCGGGGCGCCGGGCATGGCGGCTGGATCCTGATCCGCCCATTCCCTTTTGAGGTGCTGGGACATGTAAGAGCGGGGCTATTGCTTGTCAACGGAGGCAAAATCCGCCAAACCGCAGGCTTGCGCGCCATCGAGGGCACCGGCGCCGCCAAGGAGATCGATCCATGACTAACCCTTCCAGTCCGGTGTTCGCAAAGCTTCGTGCGCCGCTCGCCGCCCTCTGGCTCGGCGCCAGCCTGCTCGTTGCGGCTCCGGCGCTGGCGCAGGAGACCACTGCTGCCGCGCCGGCGGCGCCCAATCCCGATACCGTTGTTGCCACCGTGGGCGGCGACCCCATCACCGAGGCCGATATCTCGTTCGCCGCCGAAGACCTGCAGCAGGAGCTGGCGCAGATGCCGCCCGAGGACCGCAAGGCGTTCCTGCTCACCGTCCTCATCGACATGAAGGTCATGGCCACCGCTGCGCGCAACGAGCAGATGGACCAGTCGGACGTCTTCAAGCGCCGGTTGAAGTACCTCGAGGAGCGGGCGTTGCGCCGCGCTTATTTCTCCGAGCAGGTCGCCGCCAAGGTCACCGACGATGCGGTGAAGGCGGCCTATGACCAGTTCATCGCCACCTATCAGGCCCAGGACGAGGTGCATGCGCGCCACATCCTCGTCGCGACACTCCAGGATGCCGAGGCGATCAAGGCCGAACTCGCCACCGGCAAGGCCTTCGATGTGCTGGCCAAGGAAAAGTCCACCGATCCGTCGGCCGCCCAGAATGGCGGCGATCTCGGCTTCTTCCAGCGCGGCCAGATGGTGAAGCCGTTCGAGGATGCCGCCTTCGCGCTCACCGAGCCAGGCCAGGTTTCCGATCCGGTGGAGAGCCAGTTCGGCTGGCACGTCATCCAGCTGCAGGAAAAGCGCCAGAGCGCGCCGCCGACGCTCGATCAGCTGCGTCCGCAGCTGCAGCAGCAGGTGATGTTCCAGGTGTTCGAGGATGCGGTGGGCGGGCTCAAGGCCGGGCTCGCCGTCGAGATTCCCGATCCGGCACTGGCCGAGGGCGTGCAGCGGCAGTCGGCCGGCGCCACCGCGCCCTGATCGGCCCGCTGGGGCGGGAGTTGCGCAAGGTCCGGTGATGGGGCAAACGGAGCGGGCCTGAAACGCCCGAGGTCCTCCGATGCCCCATCCGGTTTCCCCGCTCGCCCCCAAGACCTATCCCGAGCTGCCGGAGGTGGCGGGCGTCCGCTTCGCCACCGCCGAGGCCGGCATCAAGTATCGCAACCGCACCGACGTGCTGCTGGTGGCGCTCGATGAGGGGACGACCGTCGCGGGCGTCCTCACCCGCAGCAAGTGCCCCTCGGCTGCCGTCGACTGGTGCCGCGAGCGGCTGCCGGGCGGTCGGGCGCGGGCCCTGCTCGTCAATTCGGGCAATGCCAATGCCTTCACCGGGCAGAAGGGTCGCGCCTCGACCGCCGCCTCCGCTGCCTTCGCTGCCTCCGCCCTCGGATGCGCCGAGAACGAGATTTTCCTCGCCTCCACCGGCGTGATCGGCGAACCGCTGGAGGCGCAGAAGTTCGCGGGCGTCACCGGCGAGATGGCCGGGCGCCTCGCGCCGCTCCCCTGGATGGATGCGGCGAAAGCCATCATGACCACCGACACCTTCCCCAAGGTCGCCTTCGCCACGGTCGATTTCGATGGCGTGCCGGTGACCATTTCGGGCATTGCCAAGGGCTCGGGCATGATCGCGCCCGACATGGCGACGATGCTGAGCTTCATCTTCACCGATGCGCCGATCCCGGCGCCGGTGCTGCAGGAAATCCTGCAGCCGCTGATTGGCGGCAGCTTCAATGCCATCACCGTCGACAGCGACACCTCCACCTCCGATACCTGCCTCGTGTTCGCGACCGGCCGGGCCGCGATTGCGCCCATCGAGAGCGCCAGCGAGCCGCGCGCGGCCGCCTTTGCGAATGCGCTGGGCGACGTGCTGTTCGAGCTCGCCATGCATATCGTGCGCGATGGCGAAGGCGCGCAGAAGCTGGTGACCGTTGAGGTCGAGGGCGCCACGAGCGATGCCTCCGCCCTGGTGATCGCCCGTTCGATTGCCAATTCGCCGCTGGTCAAGACCGCCATTGCCGGCGAGGACGCCAACTGGGGCCGCGTCGTCATGGCGGTCGGCAAGGCCGGCGAGCCGGCCGATCGCGACCGTCTCGCCATCTGGTTCGGCGACGTGCAGGTGGCCCGCGATGGCGAGCGCGTGCCGGGCTACGACGAGGCCGCGGCTTCCGCCTACATGAAGGGCGATGACCTCGCCTTGCGGGTCGGGCTGGGGCTGGGGGAGGGCCGGGCGACCGTCTATACCTGCGACCTTACGCATGGCTACATCGACATCAACGGCAATTACCGCAGCTGAGCGGGTTGCGCGGAGCGTTCGGACCATGAACATCCTGCTCGTCGTCGCCTGCGCGCTGGTCGATGCCGACCGGCGCGTCCTCATCGCGCAGCGTCCGGAGGGAAAGCAGTTCGCCGGACTATGGGAATTTCCCGGTGGCAAGCTCGAGCCGGACGAGACGCCGGAGGCCGCGCTGATCCGCGAACTCGATGAAGAGCTCGGTATTTCTACGAAATCGGCCTGCCTCGCACCGCTGACTTTCGTCAGTCACACTTATGAAAGCTTTCATCTTCTGATGCCACTTTACGTCTGCCGAAGGTGGCAGGGTGTCCCGCAGGCGCGCGAGCATATGGCCCTCAAATGGGTGCGGCCGCAGGCCCTGCGCGACTATCCGATGCCCCCCGCCGACGAGCCGCTGATCGCGCCGCTGTGCGATCTGCTCTAGGAGGGCATGGGTGCTGAAGGCCAGGATCGCCGCGTTTGCAGCCGACGAAGACGGGGCAACGGCCATTGAATATGGCCTGATCGCCGGGCTCGTGGCCGTCGGCATGATCGTGGCCGCAACGATCTTCGGCAACAGCCTCGTCGACATGTTCAACATGGTCCGCGATCGCGCCGGTGGCGCCATGGATGCGGCCGGCCTGCCGACACCCGCCCCCGCGCCCGAAATCGAGTAACGCTCAGTCCTTCCGGGCGAGGACGCTGGCGAGACTCACGCTGGCGCTGCCCGGTTTCAGCGGTTGCTGCTGGCGCTCATGCGGGGCCCAGCCACTCATCCAGATCAGGTCCAGCGTCGCCCGCACCCGGCCGTCGTCGTCGGCGCTGGCGGCTTCGTACTGCGCCGCGGCGGCCGCGAGGAGCGTGCGCGTCGCGGGCTTGCCGGGGTGGTCGGCCAGCGGATTTGACGCGCCCAGCGCCTTCAGTTCGCGCATCAGCCGCAACGGATCGGCATAGCGGACGACATGGGTTTCGATGTCGGCCACCGGCAGCGCGAAGCCCGCCCGTTGCAGCAGCCCGCCGACATCGGCAATCGGGATGAACGGGGCGACCCGGGCAAAGGCGCCGCCCTGCAGCATGGCGTCCGCCGCGAGGAACGCCTGCCGCAACTCGGTCAGCGTGTCGCCGCCCAGCGCCGCCGCGATGAACAGGCCGTCACCCGCCAAGTGTGCCCGTACCCGATAGAGAAAGCCCGGTACGTCGTTGACGATGTTCAAATCGAACAGCGAGACGATGAGGTCGTAGTCGGTCTGCGGCAGCGCCAGCGCCTCGGGATCGAGGTCGCCGAGCACCGTGCCATGCCGTTCGAAGGCGATCGGGCCTTCGCCGCTCCGGCCCGCCGCCGGCAGCACGGCCGGGTCGGGTCCGATCACCGCGGCGCGCGAAAACCGGCGTGAAATCGTCGACAGCCGGTCGTCGAGGTCGGCCAGCACCAGCGCGGTGACGAAGTCGTCGCGACCGGCCGGGCGTCGGCGGAGGCGGCTCGCGATCAGCGCGCGGTCGAAGACGATGGGCGGCAGGGCCATGGCGGGGCGGCGGCCTTTCGGTTAGCGTGGCGGCTTATGGAAGCCGACGGGGACATTGTCAAAGCGCCGTTCCTTCACCGCCTCGCGCAGCTGGGGCGTCGCGCCGGCACCGTGCTGCTCGATCAGCTCTATCCCCCGCTCTGCCTCAATTGCGAGGCGGCGCTGGCCGAGGCCGATGCGCTCTGTGGCGCGTGCTTTGCGCAGTTGCGGCCGATCAGCAGCCCCCGCTGCCCCGTGCTCGGGCTGCCCTTCGAGGTCGACCTTGGCCCGGATGCGTTGTCCGCCGAAGCGATTGCCGATCCACCGCCGTTCCGCCGGGCCCGCTCGGCCGTCCTCTATAACGAAGTGGCGCGCAAGCGGGTGTCGCGTCTCAAGGAGGGTGAGCGGCCCGGGCGGGCGCGCTTCTGCGCGCGGCTGAGGGCGGGGGCGGGGCAGGAGCTCGGGGGCGGTGGTCGGGTGCGGGTCCCCGTGCCGCTGCACCGGCCGCGGCAGTTCCCCCGGCGCTACAACCAGTCAACCGAGCTGGCGCGCGCGCTGGCACAGCTCACCGGACTTCGCGTCGATCCCACCCTCGTGGCGCGGTCGCGCCGCACCCGCCAGCAGGTCGGGCTGTCGGCAGATGCGCGTCACCGCAACGTCGCCGGGGCGTTTTCGGTGCGCCCGGACGCGGCGGCGCGTCTTGCCGGCCGGCCGGTCGTTCTCGTCGATGACGTCATCACCACCGGTTCCACCGTCAATGCGGTGACGCGGGCGCTGAACCGTGCCGGCATTGCCGACGTTGATGTCATGTCGTTTGCCCGCGTCACCGTGCAGGGCGACTTGTCGTGAGGCCAAGGCGGACCATATGAAGGTCAACCCGGAGATCCGATGAACAAGGTTCAGATTTATACCACGGCCTGGTGCCCCTATTGCCACGCGGCCAAGTCGCTGCTCGACAAGAAGGGCGTCACCTACGAGGAGGTCAGCGCGCAGGACCCCGAGACGCGTGCCGCGATGACGCAGCGCGCGCATGGGCGGCGCACCGTCCCGCAGATTTTCGTGGGCGAGCAGCATCTGGGCGGCTATGACGACATCGCCGCGCTCGATCGCGCGGGCAAGCTCGATCCCATCCTCAACGGCCAGTGATCTCGTGCGCATCGCCGCCCTGCAGATGAATTCCGGGACCCACCCGGAGCCCAACCTCGATGCCCTCGACCGGCTGGCGGCGGAAGCTGCCGGGCAGGGGGCCACCTACCTCCTCAGCCCCGAAGTGACGGTGGTCTTTGCCGAGAACCGCGATGGCCTCAGGGCCGTCGCCGGTCCGTGGGAGGGCAATCCCCATGTGGCGCGGGCCGGGGCGATCGCGCAGCGGCACCGCGTCCACCTGCATCTGGGGTCAATGGCGGTGGCGCTGCCCGACGGCCGCTTTGCCAACCGCTCGATCCTGTTCCGGCCCGATGGCAGCATCGCCGCCACCTACGACAAGATCCATCTGTTCGATGCGACGCTGCCGGGCGTGAAGGCCTATCGCGAGAGCGAGACCTATGCCGGTGGCGATTGCGCCGTGGTCACCGATGCCGGCGGTTTCAGGCTCGGCATGAGCATCTGCTACGACATGCGCTTCGGCACCCTCTATCGCATGCTGGCAGAAGCCGGGGCGCAGCTGATCGCCATCCCCGCCGCCTTCACCGTGCCGACCGGCGAGGCGCATTGGGAAACGCTGATCCGTGCCCGTGCCATCGAGACCGGGTGTTTCGTCATCGCCTCGGCGCAGGCCGGCCATCACGAGAATGGTCGCGACACCTGGGGCCACTCGATGATCGTCGATCCGTGGGGCAAGGTCATCGCCCAGCTGGACGGCGACCAGCCCGGCGTTGTCGTCGCCGATATCGATTTCGCGCAGATCGAGGACGTGCGGGGGCGGGTTCCCTCGCTTGCCAATGCGCGGCCGTTTTCGCTAAGCCTTGGCGGCGGTGCCGCACGTTAGGCCCGCAGGGAAAAGTCAGTTGATTCAGTACGCACTGGTCTGCGACCACGATCACAAGTTCGAAGCCTGGTTCAAGAGCGCCGCCGCCTATGACGAGCAGCAGGCCCGCGGCATCGTCACCTGCCCGGTCTGTGCCAGCGGCGCGGTGAGCAAGGCGATCATGGCGCCGGCCGTCGCCCGTTCCAGCTCCGAGAAGGTCTCGTTCTCTGCCGGCCACCCCGAACACGCCAAGCTCCGGGCCATGATGCGGGCGCTGCGCGACAAGGTGACGAGCGAGGCCGATTATGTCGGCGACAGGTTCGCCGAGGAAGCCCGCAAGATCCACTTCAAGGAAGCCGATGCGCGCGGCATCTACGGCGAAGCCACGCGCGACGAGGTTTCCGGGCTGATCGAGGACGGCGTCGATTTCATGCCGCTGCCCAACCTGCCCGAAGAGGCCAACTGACCCGGCGCGCCGTCGCCTCAGTCCTTCGCCTTCTGCTCCCAGCCGACCACGATCCCATCGTCGAGCTTCACGCGGTCGAGGAAGCGGTTCCTGCGTAGGGGCGGTACTTGTAGACCTGCGTGGTCTTGGTCTTCAGCACCTTTTCGTCGATCGCCGCCGGTTTGCCCCACGCGTCCAGCAGCTGGTCGGCCGTCATGCCCTCCCAGATGCGCTTCTGCATGATCATCTCGACGGCGTCCGCATCGCCATAGCGGGCCAGCAGACGCACCCGGCGCTGCGCATTGCCCCAGGCCACGAAGGCGATCACCGCCAGCAACAGGCCGCCGAGGCCCAGCACCCATTCCATGTCCGACTCCCGCCCGGCATTGAACCCGCAGCATCGGGGCGGATCAAGCTGCCCCGTGACTGAACCGGCGATGAGCAGTCAGGCGCCGTGCAGCACTTCCACGCAGAACGCGCGCAGCGCGGCATTGTCGGCCGCGTTGGCCAGTTCCACGGTGAAATTGAGATCGACCGCCGCGCTGGTATCGACCGTTGCGGTGAACACCGAGGAGGGGCTGCCGCCGGCGCCGGCCGTGCCGGCATTGCGGCCGATCTGGGCATTGACTGCCCCGCCATTGACGATGAGGCGTTCGGGATCGTTGTAGGAGAGGTTGGTCGTCGCGGCGGCCGTGAAGGCCACTGTGCCGGCGGTGCCATGGCCGCCGGCCCCGAGGCGCCGCCGGGACGTCTTGTTGTGGCCGCTGTTGTTGTTCGCCCAGCCCGAGCTGCCGTGGAGCAGCCCGTTCGGCCCCAGCGGGTGGGGGGGGGGCGCGACGGTCTGGCCCCCCGTCCGGGCGGCGCCCCGGGTATGGAAAGGGTCCCCCCCCCCCGCCGCGAGGGCGCGCGTCGTGCCCGCCGTCAGCGTCCCGCCCAGGTCCTGCCAGCCGCCGCTCCAGTAGAGCAGGCTCGCTTCATCGACGACGAACGCCACCCAGCCCTCGCGCGGCACGAGCCGCAACCATGCCCCGCCCACGAAGCAGGCGACGTCGCCGCTCCAGCCGGTCCACGCCCCGGTGGCGCCGGCCGCCACGATGTAGCGGTCTCCCTCGACCGGCGATCCCGGCGGCGCCGCAAGGTCGCGGTCGAGCACCGCGAGCTGCACCAGCGCGTCGAGCCGGGCCAGCGCCTCGTTGTGCGTGAGGTGCTTCAGCCCCTGCGAGGGCATGATGTAGGGCAGTTTGAGGTGCGTTGACTCGTCCATGATACCCCGTCCGTTTTGGCCGAGGATAGGTGCGGCTCGCGGTGAGAGGATAACTGGGGCGTGCCCGCGATCAGGACCGGGAGAGCTGCCCGATCCGCCGGTCGATCAGCATGGTGGCGGTAATGGCGACGAAGGCGAAGATCACCATGCCGGCCGACAGGATATGGGCATTTTCCCAAAGCCCGCGCTCGACATAGTTGAAGATGGCGACCGACAGCACGCGGGTCTTGCCCGGAATATTGCCGCCGATCATCAGCACCACGCCGAATTCCCCCACTGTATGGGCAAAGGTGAGCACCGCGCCGGTCAGGTAGCCCGGCCGCGCCAGCGGCACGGCGATGCGGAGGAAAGTCTGCCAGGAACTCGCGCCCAGCGACGCGGCGGCTTCGAGCGGTTCGTTGCCGAACGCCTCGAAGGCATTGCGCAGCGGCTGCACCATGAAGGGCAGCGAGTAGATCAGCGAGGCGACGATCAGCCCCTCGAACGAGAAGGCCAGCGTGCGCGCGCCCCAGAGCCCGGCCAGCGCGCCGCCGGGGCCGAACGGGCCGAAGGCGAGCAGCAGGTAGAAGCCCAGCACCGTCGGCGGCAGCACCAGCGGCAGCGCCGCCACGGCGGCGACAGCCTCTTTCCACGGCGCCTTCGAGCGGCAGAGCCACCAGGCGAGCGGGGTGGCGATCACCACCAGCAGCGCGGTGACGATGAGCGCGAGCGACAGCGTGAGCAGAACCGGCTCAACGATGTCGCGCGCGCTCAGGACATCCGGCATCGGTCAGTCGGCGATCTGGTAGCCGTATTTCTCGATGATGGCATGCGCCTCTTCGCCCTGGAGGAAATCGACGAAGGCCTTGGCGACCGCGTCGTTCTCGCCGGTCTTGAGCAGAACGGCATCCTGCAGGATCGGCGTATAGAGATCGGCCGGCACAATCCAGACCTGGCTCGCCGGCTTGCCGACCACCTGGCTCAGCGCCACGAAGCCGAGTTCGGCGTTGGCGCTGTCGATGAACTGCAGGGTCTGGCTGATGTTCTCGCCGGTGACGATCTTGGGGGCGACCGCATCGGCGATGCCCAGTTTGCCCAGCACTTCCATCGCCGCCGCGCCATAGGGAGCCGCGGTCGGCTCGGCGATGGCGAGGTGGGCGAAACCGTTGGCCTCGAGCACGGCCTTGCCGTCGGTGACGTCAAGGCTGGGGCTGTAGAGCGCCGACTTGCCAATGGCATAGGTGAAAACGGTGCCGTCGACGCCGAAGCCTTCTTTGACAGCGGTGGTGGGCCGCTTGTTGTCCGCCGCGAGGAAGACCGTGAAGGGGGCACCCTGCGTGATCTGGGTGTAGAGCGCGCCGGTGGCGCCGAAGCTCAGCTCGATGGTGTCGCCGGTCTTGGCGGTGAACGCCGCGGCAATCTCCTCGACCGGTGCGGTGAAATTGGCTGCGACCGCCACGGCGGTCTGTGCTGCTGCGACGGGCGTTGCGGCGAATCCCGCCGACAGCATCAACCCGACGATCCAGTGCGCCTTGCGCATGGTGTGCTCCGTTATGTTTGAACGAACATAACGGATGGCAAAGGCCTGCGCCCTGCGCAAGCGATATTTCCGCCAATACCGGTCGGTTGTCAGTCGTCGACGGCGATCATCACGTCGGTGGCCTTCACCACCGCATAGGCCTCCTGGCCCACGGCGAGTCGCAACTCGTCCACGGCCTCGTTGGTGATCGAGGCAGTGACGATGCTGCCGCCGACATCGAGACGGACATGCGCCGTCGTCGCGCCCTTCACCACTTCGGTGATGCGGCCCTTCAGCTTGTTGCGCGCACTGATCTTCATGTTCCGCCTTTCGCCTCCCTGTGCGACCGGGTGATCGCCGCGACGTCGTCGGCAATGGCCAGCCGCGTGGCCTCCTGCATATGGCGGTAGCGCCGGAGGATATCCTGGCCTGCCGCCGTCACCGTGGCGCCGCCCTGCGCCGCGCCGCCCCGTGCCGTCTCGACGAGCGGGGCGCCGAATCCCTGGTTGAGGGCCTGCACCAGGCTCCAGGCCCGCTTGTAGCTCATGCCCATGCGCTTGGCCGCCTCGCTGATCGAGCCGGTCTCGCCGATCAGTTCGAGCAGGTCGGCCCGGCCGGGGCCGACGTAGAAGTCATCGCCGAAGCCGACCCGCAGGTGCGCGAGCCCGGTGACAGCTGATTTCGGCCGCTGGGACGGCGTCATCTCACGCCTGCTTCAGTGCCGCCGCTTCGCGTGCCAGGCCCTCGATGCGCTTCCAGTCGCCTGCGGCGATGGCGTCCGCCGGCATGGTCCAGGAGCCGCCCACGCAGATCACGTTGGGCAGCGCGAGATAGGTCTTCGCTTTTTCCATCGTGATGCCGCCGGTCGGGCAGAAGGTGATGTCGGGCAGCGGCGACGCGTATGCCTTCAGCACATTCGAGCCGCCTAGCGCTTCGGCCGGAAAGAATTTGAGGAACGAGTAGCCGTGCTCGGCGGCGGTCATCGCCTCGGTCGGCGGGGCGATGCCGGGGAGCAGCGGAATGGCATGGTCCTCGGCCGCCTCGAGCAGGCGGGGCGGGG
>Ga0066256_1005469_pt1 | contig 10491 bp, 13 predicted proteins | sample ThiBio_1000_biof_FD_87107 | JGI IMG/M metagenome (GOLD analysis project Ga0066256, IMG submission 87107) | Wastewater bioreactor microbial communities from Cape Town, South Africa - Thiocy_expt_1000_biof (version 2) | ecosystem: Engineered > Bioreactor > Thiocyanate-remediating >... | reverse complement strand
CACAAGATCGTCCGCGCGGCGTAATCGGCGCGTGCCCCGCAAGGTCTATGTCGAATTCGTCGTCATCGGCAATTCGGTCAAGGCGACGGCGATTGATCCCGAGACCGGGCAGGAGGCCAGCGTGGTCGGTCCCGCCACCGCCGCGCAGGCGCAGATGGCCCAGGCCGCGCGCCGCAAGCTGGACTATGTTTTGAGGAAGAAGAAAATATAACCTGTCATGGCCGGGCCTGACCCGGCCATCCACGACGGGGCGATATGCGGCGGGGGTATGTTTATATTCTCGCCAGCCACTCCCGCGCCCCGCCTATCATTCCCGCGAAAGCGGGAATCCAACTTTGTCGCACACCATAAAGCCGGATCCCGGATCGCGCGGCGTTGCGGCTTGGCCGGGATGACAAACGGAGCTTGGGCTCGCGGCCGGTATCCAGGATTACCGTCACTGCGCCTGCGACTCTGGATGGGCGGCTCAAGGCCGCCCATGGAGAGTGAGGGTTTGTGCCGGTGTCCAGGATTACCGTCGGACAGGGACGGCTTACTTCCGCCGCGACTTGCGCCCTTCGCCCTTGCCCAGGCCGATCTTCTTGGCGAACTCGCTGCGGCGGGCGGCATAGTTGGGCGCCACCATCGGATAGTCGGGCGGCAGGTTCCAGCGGGCGCGGTATTCCTCCGGCGACATCTTGTAGCGCGCGCGCAGGTAGCGCTTGAGCATCTTCAGTTTCTTGCCGTCTTCCAGGCAGACGATGTGGTCGGGCTGAACCGACTTGCGGACCGGCACGGCGGGCGCGCGCGGGGCTGCCCCTTTGGCGGGGCCGGGCTGGGCTGTACCGGCAAAGCCGCCCAGCGTGGCAGGGACGTCGCGGATGATGGCGGGCAGTTCGCTGGCCGGGACGGGATTCTTGCTGACATAGGCGGCGACGATCTCGGTCACCAGCTTGAGGATGTCATCCTCGCCGGTCCCTTTGCCTTTGCCTGTGGCTTCGGTGCCCATGCGCGCCCGCTGTTTTATGCCCATTGCCCGTCCCCGGAAACCATCCGGGACTCTCCCCCGCAGAAGGGCAGGATTCGCGGAAAATCGCCAAGCTTTTCCAGGGCTTCGGTTAAGGTCGGTGCCGGGAGACGGCCAATACAGGGCAGGGCTGTCCAAAACGCGGCTTCCGACGCTAGATTTGGTGCGAGGGAAGGGGTAAATCCGCCATTCCTGCGCGGGCGCGCAAGCGACGGTTCCCGCATCCCTGTCCGTTCCAACGAGGTTTTCCATGTCGGCTGCACCCGCGAACCAGACGTCCGGTTTCTTCTCCCAGACCCTTTCCGCGGCCGACCCGGCTGTCTTTTCCAGCATCCGGGACGAACTGAACCGCCAGCGCGACAAGATCGAGCTGATCGCCTCGGAGAACATCGTCTCCAGGGCGGTGCTGGAAGCCCAGGGCTCGGTCCTGACCAATAAGTATGCCGAGGGCTATCCCGGCAAGCGCTATTATGGCGGCTGCGAGTATGTGGACGCCACCGAGCAGCGGGCGATCGACCGCGCCTGCCAGCTTTTCGGCTGCAGCTATGCCAATGTGCAGCCCCATTCCGGCGCCAACGCCAACCAGGAAGTCTTCTATGCCCTGCTGCAGCCGGGCGACGCCTTCATGGGCCTGGACCTGGCGGCGGGCGGTCACCTGACCCACGGCCATCCGGCCAACTATTCGGGCAAGTGGTTCAAGCCGATCCCCTATACCGTCCGCAAGGACGACCAGCGCGTGGACATGGACCAGGTCGCGGCGCTGGCCCGCGAACACAAGCCCAAGCTGATCCTGGCGGGCGGCTCGGCCTATGCCCGGCATTGGGATTTCGCCGCCTTCCGCGCCATCGCGGACGAGGTGGGCGCCTATTTCATGGTGGACATGGCGCACTTCGCCGGTCTGGTGGCAGGCGGCGCGCATCCCAGCCCGGTCCCGCACGCCCATGTGGTGACCACCACCACCCACAAGACCCTGCGCGGCCCGCGCGGCGGCATGATCCTGACCAACGACGCCGATCTGGGCAAGAAGTTCAACTCGGCGGTGTTCCCCGGCCTGCAGGGCGGTCCCCTGATGCATGTGATCGCGGGCAAGGCGGTGGCCTTCGGCGAGGCGCTGAAGCCGGAATTCAAGACCTATGCGAAGGCCGTGATCGAGAACGCCAAGGCGCTGGCCGAAGTGCTCAAGGCGTCGGGCCTGGACATCGTCACCGGCGGCACCGACACCCATCTGATGCTGGTGGACCTGCGTCCCAAGGGCGCCAAGGGCCGTCCCACCGAACATGCGCTGGATCGCGCGGGCATCACCTGCAACAAGAATGCGGTGCCGTTCGACACCGAAAAGCCCGTCGTCACCTCCGGCATCCGGCTGGGCACCCCCGCCGGCACCACGCGCGGCTTCGGCGTGGCCGAGTTCCGCGAGATCGGCAAGCTGATCGTCGAGGTGGTGGAGGCCGTGGCCAAAAACGAAGAAGGCGACGCCCAGGTCGAAGCCAGCGTGGCGCGGCGCGTCGGCGAGCTTTGCGCCCGTTTCCCCATCTATGCCTGAGGCGGCGATGACCCGGCCTGTCCTGACCGCGCCCGGCGAGGCCAAGAAGGTTCTGCTGCATTCCTGCTGCGCGCCCTGTTCGGGCGAGGTGATGGAGGCGATGACCGCGTCGGGCATCGACTACACCATCTTTTTCTACAACCCGAACATCCATCCGGAACGGGAATACCTGCTGCGCAAGGACGAGAATATCCGCTTCGCCGAGAAGCACGGCGTGCCCTTTGTCGACGCCGATTACGACAAGGACAACTGGTTCGCCCGGGCCAAGGGCATGGAATGGGAGCCGGAGCGCGGCGCCCGCTGCACCATGTGTTTCGACATGCGGTTCGAGCGCACCGCGCTCTACGCCCATGAGAACGGCTTTCCGGTGATGACCAGCTCGTTGGGGATTTCCCGCTGGAAGGACATGAACCAGATCAACGGCTGCGGCGTGCGCGCCGCGGGCCGCTATGACGGGCTGACCTATTGGGACTTCAACTGGCGCAAGGGCGGCGGCTCGGCCCGGATGATCGAGATCAGCAAGCGCGAGGAATTCTACCAGCAGGAATATTGCGGCTGTGTCTATTCCCTGCGCGACACCAACATGCACCGGGTGAAGCAGGGCCGCGCGCCGATCACGCTGGGCACCCAATATTACGGCCAGGGCGACGGCCCGAAGAAAGACTGAGGAGACGCGATGCGCTGCCCATTCTGCGGACATGAAGACAGCCAGGTGAAGGACAGCCGTCCTTCCGAGGACAATTCGGCGATCCGCCGCCGCCGCCACTGCCCGGAATGCGGCGGGCGCTTCACCACCTTCGAGCGCGTGCAGTTGCGCGAGCTGATCGTGGTGAAGAAAAGCGGCCGCCGGGAGACCTTCGACCGCGACAAGCTGGAGCGTTCGATCAATCACGCCCTGCGCAAGCGCCCGGTGGAGCGCGAGCGGGTGGACCGCACCGTCACCGGCATCGTGCGCCGCCTGGAGTCGATGGGCGAGAACGAGATTCCGGTCAATGTGATCGGCGAACTGGTGATGCAGGCGCTGGCCAGCCTGGACAAGGTGGCCTATGTGCGCTTCGCCTCGGTCTATCGCAACTTCCGCGAAACCCGCGATTTCGAGGCGCTGATCGGCGAACTCGAAGGTGATGATAAGCTTTAATGATGACCCCCTCCGGCTTCAACTTACGCTCGGCTCCCAAGGGGTCGCCTTCGCACGTTGAAGCCACCTCCCCCTTGGTGCGTGCTTCGCACGCGAAGGGGGAGGAGGGCCTGAGCAAGCCATGAACATACTGATTATCGAGGCGCGATATTTTCCGGCCGTGGCCGATGCGCTGATGGACGGCGCCACCGCCGCGCTGGAAAAAGGCGCGGCGCGGTTTGAGCGGCTGTCGCTGCCCGGCGTGCTGGAGATCGTGCCCGCTTTGGCCATGGCGGTGCGCGCCGGAAAATATGACGGCTATGTCGCGCTGGGCGCGGTGGCCGGTCCCGCCCATATCGCGGATGCCTATTACACCCAGGCGATGCAGGGTTTGACCGCATTGGGCACCCAGGGCCTGGCCATCGGCAACGGGCTGGTGCTGGCCTCGGACGAAGGCGCGGCGCTGGACATGGCGCTGCGCCAGGACATTGGCGGCGACGCCGCCCGCGCCTGTCTGGCGCTGGCCACCCATGGCGAACGGCTGGGATATTCCCGATGAGCTCGCCGCAAGCCCAGGCCCGCGCCGATGCCCGCCATGCCGCCCGCCTGGGCGCCGTGCAGGCCCTGTATCAGATGGAAATGAACGGCAGCGGCGCCGCCGAGGTGGCGCAGGAATTCGCCGATCACCGTTTCGCCGAACTGCCGGTTTTACCCGATGCCGATTTCTTCCATGCCATCGTCAATGGCGTGCCGCCGCATCAGGTGGAGATCGACCGCGCCATCGCCGCCTCGCTGTCCGAGAAATGGAAGCTGGAGCGGGTGGATTCCATCCTGCGCGCCATTCTGCGCTGCGGCGTGTACGAACTGGTGGCCCAGCGCGAGGTGCCCGCCAGGGCGGTGATCGACGAGTATGTCGCCGTGGCCGGGGCCTTTTTCGGCGGCGACGAGCCGGGTTTCGTCAATGCCGCCCTCGATAATATCGCGCGCCGCAAGCGGGCGGCGGAGTTCGGATTGCCGGTACCGGCGGACGAGCTCGACTTCTAGCTTGCCATCGCGATGTTCCGCTTATTTCGCGCCTGCGAAGGCGCGAAAGACTTGCGGCCGCGCCACAGGCGGACCACTCTGACCCAAACCCTGGGGAGGACATCATGGACATCAAGAAGCGTGACTTTCTGCTGGCGGGCGCGGCGCTGGGCGCGGCGGCCGCCGCCACCGGCGCAATGGCACAGACCAAGCCGGTCAATTCGGGCCAGCAGCCGTCCAGCATGGACCCGAACTAGCAGCCGCGCCGCCGGAACAAGGTGATCGAGCTGTGGGAAGACGGCCAGCCGATCTATTACACCGGCGCAGGCGTGGGGCCGGGCATCGACCCGTATGAGCAGGGCAAGAAGATGGCCAAGACCTGGGCCGACGCCATCAATTACGAGATGGAGCATGGCCTGTTCGATCTGAAAGACCTGCGCGAATTCATGCGCGGCCTGAAGGATGGCGGCCCCACCCGGTCGGGCCACAAATTCCCGGTGGTGTTCGTGACGCCGCCGGTGATCGGGCTGGATGAAGCCTATGCCCGCGCCAACACCTGGGTGCTGGAGCAGATCCTCTGCACCGGCGTGATGGGCATTCACATCTGCCATGCCCGCGATCCCAAGGCGGTCGAGACCTACGCCCATATGGGCTGCCGCTATCCCTTCCAGGACACGCCCGGCGTGCCGAAACTGGCGATGCAGGGCCTGCGCGGCAACAGCGCCAGCTATGCCGCCAATATCTGGGGCGTGGCGGGCGGCACCTATCAGCATATCGCCGATCTGTGGCCGCTGAACAAGCGTGGCGAGCTGATCTTCGGCCTCAAGATCGAGGACACCTATGGCGATGTCACCGCCGACGCCATGCTGGGCGTTCCCGGCGTGTCCTTCGCCGAATGGGGACCGGGCGACCACAATCTCTGGCTCAACGGCTATAACAGTGTCGCAGACGGCGGCCTGTCGGGTCATCCGGTGGTGCGCGACGCCCAGGGCAAGGTGGTGGAAGACATTTCGGCGCTGCCCAACATGCAGAAGGTCCGCAGCGACATCCTGAACCTGTGCAAGAAGCACAAGGTGAACTTCCTGAACGCGGCGGAAACCCAGCCGGGGCACAACAATGTCGTCCAGCAGATCAAGGACGGCGCGATGGTGATCTCGGCGGGCGCGGGCGGCGAGGCGGTGGCGGTCATGGGCCGCGAATACAGCAAGCGAAAGATGCCTGTTTAAGCGTATTCCGGCTTTCTTCCCCCTCTGCGCGAAGCGCTTGGAGGGGGAAGATGTCGTAGCGAGGTGTCTGCGGAGCAGACCCGAGCTGCGACAGATGGGGGTAAACTTCATATATCCCGGCCGCCGCCTTTGTTTTACGCTGGCGGCATGGACGAGTTCGGCATCATCGCCCGCTATTTCGCGCCCCTGGCGGGCGACAGCGCCTTTGGCCTGCGCGATGACGCGGCCATTCTGCCCCAGCGGGCTGGATGCGATCTGGTGGTGACCACCGACTCCATCGCCGAGGGTGTGGATTTCTTCGGCTTCGATCCGCCCGCCGCCATCGCCCGCAAGGCGCTGCGGGTGAACCTGTCCGATCTGGCCGCCAAGGGCGCGGCGCCCGCATATTATCTGTTGAACCTGACCTTGCCCGCCACGGTGACGCCCGACTGGCTGGCCGGTTTCGCCGAGGGGCTGGCGCAGGACCAGCGCGCCTTCGGCATCTCTCTGCTGGGCGGCGACACCAGCGCCACCGACGGGCCGTTCTCGGCGGCGATCACCGCCTTTGGTTTTGTGCCCCAGGGCCGGATGGTGAGGCGCGGCGGCGCGCGCCCCGGCGATGATGTGTATGTGACGGGCACCATCGGCGACAGCGGCGGCGGGCTGGCGATCTTCCGGCGCGAGGTGCACAGCCTGTCCGATGCCGACCGCGACGCTTTGATCGGCCGCTATCGCGTGCCGCAGCCGCCGGTGGATTTCGCCGGGACATTGCGCGAAATCGCCCACGCTGCGGTGGATGTGTCGGACGGACTGGTGGCGGATCTGGGCCATGTCGCCGCCGCCTCCGGCGTGCGGGTGGTGATCGAAGGCGAACAGGTGCCGTTGTCGCCCGCGCTGCGCGCCTTGTGGGGCGAGCAGGCGGTGCGCCGCGCCGTCACGGCGGGCGACGATTACCAGATCGCCTTCACCGGCCCGCCCGGCCTGACCGGGCCTTTCACGCGCATCGGTCACGTCGAGCAGGGCGAGGGCGCGCATGTCCGCATCAAGGGCGCGGAGATGGTGCTGCCGCAAAAAGGCTACCGGCATTTTTGATCCTCCCCCGTTCACAGGGGAGGTGCCGTAGCACGCGCCTGCGCGTGCGAAGGCGGAGGGGGAATTTCTCCCCTCGCCATACGCTTCGCGCGCGGGGGGAGGGGGTCGTTAATAAACTTCTAACTATGATTTGTGAGGCTGATGGCCATGAAACGCGCCATGATTCCGCTTCTGCTGCTCCTGGCCGTTCCCGCTTTGGCGGCGGAGCATGGCGCGGCCGGTGACAGCAAAAAGGGCGGCAAGCCCGGCACCAATGTGGACATGCCCTATCTGATGGCGCCGCTGACCGACGCGGACGGCAAGCTGATCGGCTATGCCTATATTTCCACCCGCCTGACCGCCGCCTCGGAAGGCGTGGTGGTGGCGGTGCGCGAAAAGCTCCCCTTCATCCAGGACTCGTTCGTCCGCAATGTGAACGCCACCCGGGTGACGACGGCCGACGACCCGCAGAAGGTGGACATCCCCGCCATGGAGGCGCGGCTGCTAGCCGATGCCCGCAAGGTGATGGGCGCGAACAAGGTCAAGCAGATCACGGTCTGCACGGTGCAGATCGCCGAACTGCGGCCCAAGCAGACGCCGGCGCTGCACACCCCACCGGAAAAGGCCCCGACCAGCGGTGAAGCGCCCAAAAATCCCGTCCAGTCGCGCTGCCAGACGTGAGGCTGGGGCCCGATTTTCGGGCCTGATCCCTGGACCTGATCTCTGGGCCTGATTTTCTATCCTGATTTTCCTGTCAGAATCCCCTGCCGGAGCGGTTGCCTGCGGCATGTCCTTTTGGCACTCTTTGCGCGCCCTTGAAGCGGCGAGTCCCATCAGCCTCCAGGATGGGACCCCGGCCATGGGGATCGGCGTTCGGCCTTTCCCCGGTTCGACGGGACGGCTTTTGCGCCGGCCCATAACGAACTTTCTGAAGGGGAGTATTCAATGGAATTGGAAATCGTTCTGGCCTGCGGCGTGCTCGCGCTGCTCTATGGCCTCTGGACCATCCGGTCCGTCCTGAGCCTGCCCGCGGGCAACGCCCGGATGCAGGAAATCGCCGCCGCCATCCAGGAGGGCCCGCGCGCTTACCTGAACCGCCAATACACCACCATCGCCATGGTCGGCGGCATGGTGCCGGCGGCGCTGAACGCAGGTGAGGGCGGCGAGTTCCGCGTACCGATGGCCGTGGCGGTCATCGGCGGCCTCATCTCCTCGACGCTCCTGAGCCTGCTCTTCGTGCCCGCGGTCTTCGCTGTGATGGACGACTTTTCGCGGTTCATGTGGTGGATCTTCGGGCGCTTCGTCGGCCCGAGCGACGAAGCGCATGACGCGCAAGCTCAGGCCACCACGGAGCCGGCCACCCACTCGGGGCAGCAGCCCGCACGGCCCGTCGCCGCGGAATAGGTGTTTTTCTTCGGCGCTCTGCGGGTTGTACGCGACAGACCACAAGCATACCGTAATGCGCACACTGCTCGTATCAGTAGCGGAGTGCGGTCATGTTCGATGCAAAAAGCCTACTCGAGATGATGGTTCGGGGTGCGTCCCCGAATTCGCCGAATGCCCCCCAAGCTCAGTCCGGGCAGGGAGGCGGCCTCGAAGATCTTCTCGGACAATTGCTGGGCGGCGCGCGCCAGCAAGGTGATCCGGCGCGCGGCGGTGCGGGTAATTCAGCCGGTATCGGCGCTCTCGACGATCTCATGCGTCAGTTCTCGGGCGGTGGCGCGCCCGCCAGCAGTCGCGCCGCGGCCCCGGATGCCGCACCCGGCGCAAGCCCCGGCCAGGGCCAAGGCAGCGGTGGCTTCCTCGACGATCTCCTGCGCAATCTCACGCAGTCGCAATCGGGCGGCTCCGGCGGCCAGGGCGCCGGCGGCGGCAACCTGATGGACATCCTCGGCCAGATCCTCGGGCAAGCGACATCCGGCGCGAAGGAAGGCGCGCAGCGTATCGACGATGCGACCGGCGCTTCGGGCCAGCTCCGCGACATCCTCACCAGGACCACGGGCAAGTCACCCGAGGAGCTGATGAACGCAGCGAAAGAGCTCGTCGAGAAGAACAAGCTCGGTGCTGGTGCAGCCGCAGGTGGCCTCGGCGCCGTCGTGCTCGGCACGCAGACTGGCCGCGCCATCGCAGGCAGCGCCTTCAAGCTCGGCGCGCTCGCGCTGATTGGTGGCCTCGCCTACAAGGCCATGCAGAACTATCAGGCCGGCAAGCCCGTGCTCGGCGGCGGCACACCCCAGGCACTTGTTGAGGCACCTGCGGGCTCACCCCTCTATACCCGCGCGATGACCGCCGCCGCCGCTGCCGACGGCCGCATCGACGAGAAGGAAATGAACAGGATCGTCGGCGGGCTGAAGCAGATGGGCGTCGATCGCGACGCCGAGGAGTTCCTCGCCAACGAGCTCAATAATCCTGCAACGCCTGAGGAGCTCGCCAGCGCCGTTCACGGTGAAGCGGAAGCCGTTCAGGTCTACACCGCCGCGCGCATCGCGATCGACCTCGACAACGAGGAAGAGCACGATTTCCTCGTGCGCCTGGCCAACGATCTCGACCTCGATCAGCAGCTTATCGCGCACATCGACGCGACGGCACGGCAAGCCGCGTAAGGCACGATCGACGACGACAGCAACGCCGCCGGCACGACACCGCAGCCGGCGGCAAATGCTGTCAGCCGCCGAACAGCACGGCGTGCATGATCCGGCCGGGCATGAACGTGAAGAAGCCGGCGACCAGAAGCGCGCCGGCATAGAGGCCGATCATGCCGCGCCTGTGCGCCGAGATATTTCCGCGGCGCGCCATCATCACTGCGAATGGGGGGATGAAGAGCACCCAGATCGACAACAGGTGAATGACGCTGAAGCCGTGCCACTGGTTCATCTGGTGAATCCAGAACGAGCTCCCCGCGATCAGGAGCATCAGACCGACCCAGATATAACCGACCGTCCGGTGCGGAAAATCGCCCTTGCGCCGCGTGAGCTGCACGAGGCCGAGACCGAACGCCGCCATGGCCGCAAAGGCGTGCATCTGTATGGCCGGGCTTGCCGAAAGCAGAGGTTGGAGTGTCATGCGCTCGCCTCCTGTACTGCACGGATCTCAGGCGGTGCTTCGAAGTCCTCGGGAATGCCGGCGAGGCCGATCTGCTTGAACCAGCGGCCGAGCGCCGGTGATGCGGTCAGTACCGCGAATGGGACCGCGACGAGGTAGCCAGCCGTCAGCGGCAGGCTCCACCAGAATACGGCTGGGTTGATCAACCACAGCAAGCCGCACACGACGATGCCGAACAACGTCTGCGGCCAGAGATTGCGCACGGCCGTCGCCCAAGAAATACCATAGGCATCGCGCGACTGACCGCCCCACACGACCGATGTCCCGAACGCCAGACCGATCATGAAAACCGACGTGCGGATCGTCGAGATCCCGCCCTGCCGGAAGGAGAACACTACCTCGACCGCCCCCGCCGCGGCGAACCCACCCGGCCCGCCATAAGGGTCCACGCCGCCCTTGGACCTCACGGTACCGTTCAGACTGC
>Ga0066256_1005467_pt1 | contig 10497 bp, 6 predicted proteins | sample ThiBio_1000_biof_FD_87107 | JGI IMG/M metagenome (GOLD analysis project Ga0066256, IMG submission 87107) | Wastewater bioreactor microbial communities from Cape Town, South Africa - Thiocy_expt_1000_biof (version 2) | ecosystem: Engineered > Bioreactor > Thiocyanate-remediating >... | reverse complement strand
GGTGGCATCTGTGAGCATGGTCGCCAGCGCCGCTATTGCAAGGACTGCGGCGGGGCCAGTTTATGCGAGCATGGCCGGCAGCGCTGCTATTGCAAGGAGTGCGGCGGGGCTAGCATCTGCGAGCATGGCCGCGAGCGCCGCCGTTGCAAGGAATGTGGTGGGGCGGGCATCTGCGAACATGGCCGCCGACGGGATCGGTGTAGCAAATGCAGTGGGGACCACCATGTGTAAGTGTCCATGCAATTGAAAGGGCGGGGCATCGACGATTCAATTGTGTCCCACTCCCCTCACCATCGCCGACCCGGCGCTTGATATCTTCAGCTGCTTGCAAACACACTCTCGCTATTGCTCCTTATCCTTCCCCTCTCCGCCCGCGCCAGCGCCAGAGCCGCCACCATCGCCGCCGCCGGGTTCCTCCATTCTCGCACCCGCCATCCACAGCGCCGCCCACACCGCGACGCTGAAGTACAGCGACATCCACGGCATCTCTACGCGCCAATACGCGTCCGCCGTTGTCACGACAGCGCACCGCGACACCTCGCCCAGACCGTCGGCCAGGGTGGAGAAGGCCGTGCCAGCCGCAGCATCGGCCTGCGCGCGGCCGATGTACATGGGCACGTCCACCAACGTCATGAAGGCGACGTACACTGGGCCGGCCAGCAGCAACGCACGGCGATATGTTGCGGCAGCAGGGGAAGTAGAGGCGTGGGTGCGCGGCAGCCGCGCCGTCGCAGCCACCAACACTGCGCCGCTCACGCCCCAGATCGTTTCCTCAATCACGTGCCCGCGCTGGTCGCGCGTCAACACGGCGTAGTTGCAGCACGTCTGCGCCACCACATTGGCAACGAACAGGGTCGATGCAAGGGCGCGCGCGGCCGTCCCACCCACTGCACGCACAAACGCTGCGCACGTGAGCGCCGCAAATGCCAGCTCCGCAATACACGCGCCCGAGCGGCCTACCAGCGAAGTGGACAGCGGGTGCTCCCACATACACACCCGGTCGCCGTCGTGGCGCGGCAGGATGGCGCGCAGGGCGCACACCCCAACATACACACCCGCCAGGCCCAGCCGCGCTTCCCACACGCCGTCCCATGAACAAGCCGACGAGCGGCTGCGAACTGCCTTGGTTTCTGCCGGTGGCGAAATGCGACGCCGCGCCACCAGCGCGACCCAAAGGATGATGTTACACACCGACACAGCGGTCAGCGCCTTGTTCCACAGCAGCGCCAGCTCTGACCCGCCGGCTGGTGCTGGTGCTTTTGCCATTTAACTACTGCTCTGGCTGGCTGGCTGGCTGGTCCAAAGAAGTGTGTGGCAGCAGAAGTAGCAGCCAAAGCGGCAGCCAAAGCAGCAGCAGCTGTTCTCTCAGAGAGAGAGGGAGAGAGAGTGCAAAGATACCGACAAAAATACAAAATAGAACGCACGTAATCGCAGTTTCTCACAATTGTTTCGCAACTAAGGTATACAAAATTGTCGTTTGCTGGTGGTAGTTTTGTTTGAATATTGCTGGATGTTGTTATTGTAGTTATGTTTTTTGCCGTCGCTTGAAGGTGTCGCCTCTCCTCGCTCCTCTCTCCTCGCACCGATTCAGCTACCACTGAGCCGCAGCTCCATCGGCATTTATCGGCTTGCGACAAGCGCACGTGGAGAGGCGATCAGTGCACCCAGTTACTGTGTCTTGTATCTCTTCTATCCCATTGCCCCAGCAAGTCCCTGGCCAGCACCAACCACAGTACAGGTGCAGGATGGCAGCAGCAGCAGCAGGCGGCGAAAGGGCACCCCGGCCGCCGGTGCTGTGCATTGCCACGCACGAGGAGTCGGTGGTGCGCGATGCCGCCATGTACCGGCACTGGGGCGGCGACTGGCCACGCGACCTGTTCCTGGCGCGGGAGGCGGCGCTGGTGGCCACGCCGTGGACAGCACGCAAGGTGTACTGGGTGTTAAAGCGGGATGGCGGCGACGGGCCCATTGTGGCCAACTGCGAGACGTACACCGTGCCATCGCTGCTGGACGGCGACGCCGGGTGTGTGCATATCCTGACCTCCATCTTTGTGGATGCCGACAAGCGCAGGTGCGGGTACGGTGCGGCAGTGATCCGGGAGGTGATTGCCGCCATGGAGGCGCGGCCGCCGCCGGCAGCAACCGGCGTGGACCACGCACATGCCTGCGCACTGTTTTCAGAGATTGGGGCTGAATACTACGCCCGTCTTGGCTTCCGGCCTGCATGGACCTCCAACTACAACCTCCGGCTACCTGTGCCAGTAGTGCCAGCGCCGCCACCAATTGTGCCGCCGCCGGGTCTGCGCCTTTACTACCTGCGCGACCCAGCGCTGCCAGAGCTGGCTGCCCTGACGCCGCGCCGCGACGCCGGCGACGCTGCGTACCTGCAGCCGCCGCAGTGGCCGGCCGGGTCAGCGGGCGGTGCACTACGAACGGAGGGCACGCCGCAGCAGGCAGCCTGGCAGCTGGTATACTCGAAATACGAGCACATGCACGCAGGCGTGCCGCAGCCGCCCGCGTGCGGCGTGCTGGTTGTTGCCGACACCGTGCCGCCAGACTGCGCGCCCACCGACGCTAGCCAGGTGGCAGGGTATGCGGTGTGGAAGGCTGACTTTGACCACGACGTGCTGCAGCTACTGACGGTGTGCGCCACCTCGCCCCCCGTCGCCGCCACGCTGGCTGCCGCCGCCCGGCATGCCGCCTCCGGTCTGCACCTCCCCGCCGTCACCGCCTTCCTGGCTGCCGACGACGCCGCGGCGGCGGGCGGTGGCGCGGGCGGTAGTGACGACAAGGGTGGTGACGGCGGACCTGCCGCAGCGGTGGCAGCTGCGACGCCTACCGCGCGCTGGCTGCTGGGTGAGCCCGGCGCAGAGGTGGTGCCGCGCGTGGGAGCGCTGCCCATGTACCGCCCATGCCCCAAGCGCGGCGGCGCAGACGGGGAGACGTGGGAGATTGGTGGCTGGGCGGGTGTGGAGCGTGTCACTTGGTGTTAAATAGGGCACTTGAAGGGGGGAGTTTGGTGTATCGGCCTCAATGCTGGCTGCTCCAATGGCCAGCTACAGCCGGCTACAGCGCCTTGCCCTGCTTAGTACTGCCCGCGGTGGCGGCAGCGGCCTCCGCCAGCTCCGCCTCCAGCTCGTCGTCGGCGCGCAGCAGGACGCCCTTGCTCTCGGCGGCGCGCGCGGTGGCGTCGTCGTCGGGGTAGGGGCGGAAGGTGCCCATGACGGCGTCCCACAGCATGGTGTACTGGCCGTAGTTCCAGGTGGGGCTCCAGTGGTGCAGGTCGTGGTACTTGACGGAGTACAGCGTGCACACGCCCGGGATGCGGAGCGTGACGTCGAAGCGCGTGTGGTTCAGCGACGCCAGCACGCCGCCCACCAGGATGAAAGCCAGCAGGGCGGCGGCGTGGATGCCGGGGTGGCCGCCGCGCGTAATGGCGGCAGGCAGGTAGCCAGCGGCCGCCGCGGCGGAGGCGGCGGTGGTGACGAGGTGCACGGTGGCCAGGTGGTTGTACTCGCCCACCAGGAACTCAAACGGGTGCACGTTGATGGCGTCCACGTTGCCGCGGAACGGCGCCGTCTGCCGGTGGTGGTGCTTGTGGATGTAGGGGTACAGGGCGCGCAGGTGCAGGATGCGGTGGAACACGGCGTAGCCGAGGTCGTACACCACAAAGATGGGCACCAGGATGCCGACGCAGTTCCACACCGTGGCGCCGGCGGGGTCCCACACCACGGACCCCTCCGCCAGCCAGGCGTACCGCAGCATGTGGTACGTGAACACCGCGGTGGCGAGCTTGTTGAACGTCACACAGGCGGTGTCGATGCCCGCAAACGCCGCCAGCGGCTTGCCGCGCTGCGGGATGGCCACCTCCGGCCGCCCGCACCCGCACGCGTCGCCCACGCCGCGCACCAGCCTCGCCAGCAGCTCCATGGCGGCCACGATGACCAGCAGCCACAGGCCGTAGTGCACCGGCGACCAGGTGGAGGCGTCCCACAGCGTCCACGCCGCGCCGCCCGCCGCGCGCCACAGCCACACGTTGTCGCCCACCACCGATGGCAGCAGGCTGGACGAGGTGCGCGCCGCCATGGCGTTGGGTGGGTGGGTGAGTAGGGAGGTCGGCGGGGTGGGTAGAAGGCAAGCTGCTTGCCAGCTGTCACGGGTTTGGCTGCTTGTCCTTGCGTCGTCGACCTCAGCGATGTCCTCCTCGTCGTCAGCGACCTGTCAGCTTCCTGCTGCACTCAAACTCCACGGCTCTCGTCTTCCTTCACCTCTCGACTCCCAGCACAGCCTCTCCTACTCTCCTCTCCTCACCACTACTCACCACCTCATCACCACTACTCACTCTCTCACCTCCTCCTACTCCTACTACTCAACTCCTACTGAACTCTCCCACTGAACCCCTACCGGTACTCAACTCCCTCTCCTCTCCTACTCAACTCCCTCACTGAACCCACTGAACTCCTCCTGAACCCCTCCTAAAACCCGTCTTGAACGGTCACCGGGCCTAAAAACCAAACTTGCACAGACAGCAACGCAGAGCACGGCACGCAGGCACACACGCAAGACGTACACCAGCGGCGGGGATGCGCGGCTGGTAGTACGCTGAAAACTGCGCCCGCGCGGTGATGTGCACCGCCATGCGGGCCGCCTGCCACCCAAAAGATAGAGGTGATGATGGGAAAAGAAAGGAAAGAAAGAGGAGCGAGAGAACGTGGCGGGTTACGTTTGGTGGTATTGCCAATACCAATAATGCCGGCAGGGCGTCAATTACTAATCAGCGAGTACTATGTGTATGGAGGGGGTTGTATAAGACCGCCATTCAAATTTTCTGGTCGGACATCGCGTGATTATTTAGTTCCTGGTGTATAACACTCATCTAGCAGTGATACCAGTAGCAGAACGGAGCAGCAACACAGCAGGGACAGCATGGCGGCGGCAGGTGGAGGTGGTGGCGGCGGCACCCCGCATGCTACTGCTCCTGCTGCTGCCTCTACCGCCGCTGCTGCCGCTGCTGCTGCCGCTGCTGCACCGCACGCCGCCGCAGCCGCCCCAGTAGGCAGCGTGAAAGTGCAGGTGGCGAGCGACCTGCACATAGAGTTCCTGGAACCGGGTACCGGTACTAGTGGTACCGGTACCGGCACGACGGCGGTGTTTGACGGCCTCCTCACGCCCACCGCGCCGTACCTGCTGCTGGCGGGCGACATTGGCGTGCCCACGACGGCGGCTGGCCGGGCGTGGCTGGGCCTGTTCCTGGCGCACGTGGCGGCGCGCTTCCGCCACGTGTTCTATGTGGCGGGCAACCATGAGTTTTACAACACTGGGCGCACCGGCGACGGTGCGACGTATAACGAGGTGATGGAGGCACTGCGAGCGCTGTGCGGCGTGCATGCCAACGTAACGTTTCTGGACCGCGCCGGCGGGCCGGCGCACATCCTGGCAGACGGCAGCGTGGTGCATGGGGCGGTCGCGCGAGCAGCCGCACCGCCGGCCGCCATGGTCGGCGCAGTGCGCGTCATTGGCTGCACCCTGTGGTCGCACGTGCCGGTGTACGCGGAGGGTGCGGTCATGTCGTACCTCAATGACTACCGCCTCATTGTGCCGCCGATGGGCGCCGTGGAGCACACCGGCAAGCTCGGCGTGCACGAGTGGCTGTCCAGCGAGCACGAGGCGGACCTGGGGTACGTGCGGTCGCAGGTGGTGGCGTCCATGGCGGCGCGGGAGCCGGCGTGCATCGTCATGACGCACCACGCGCCCACCTTCCACGGTGCGTCGCACCCGCGGTACGCCACGCCGCTGGAGCGCCCCACCAACACCGCCTTTGCCACCTCCCTGGAGTACATGTTTGCCACCTTCATGGCTGCCGACACCAGCAACGTTGCGCTGTGGGTATACGGTCACACGCACTACAACCGCGACGACGTGCTGTACGGCACGCGCGTGGTTGCCAACCAGCGCGGCTACGAGCATGACGCGCACGAGATGGAGGCCGACCGGCCATACGTTGCCGCGCATGCCATCGACGTGGCGCTGCCGCCGCGTGCGCCGTAGACACCTATAACTGTTGCTGTTGTTGCCTGATGACGATGCTGTGCGCCTCGGCGATGACGGCCGCCATCACACGGCAGCGGACTTGAACAACCCGACTCGGGGCAGAAATTGGCCAGGAGGGCGTTGGTGCCGGAAGCGTGCCGCCACAACGCGCCACAACCACTACAAAACAGACGCGTACGCTGCGCCGTGCAATCCATACGCGCATCGGGGCAGCCATTACCGTTGCATTGTTGCTTGCCAACTCTTCACTGCGTTTGTGTTGTATACGTATCGGATTTTTTCATACCGTAGGGGACTCCGCGGCGCTGAAGCAAACGCCGACGCCGTCAATGGCCGCAGACGCGGCGGTCGCGCACGACCGCATCCATGCCTTGTTGGAGCGCATCACCGTCCTCGAAGGCCAGGTGACCGAAGTAAAACACCTGGTGAGGAAGGAAGCTGCGGAATTAGACTTGCCAAACATCCTCCGGCAGCTCATCTTGACCACCTTGCGTGACGTACCCGGCACCGATGTACCGGTACGGGAGAAGGCGGCCGCACTGTGGGCGCGGGTGCAAGCCGACTGGCCCGCAGACCAGGTTGGCAACATCGCCACACGCGTCGCCACCTTCACGGCTGAGCGCGTTGCCCGCATCCTGCACAAAGCTGTGAAGGACGGGGAGAGCGCGTTTGAGCGCCCAATCGTGAGCATTGCAATAGCGACTGCAATGGCTCGCACCCTGGACCGCCCCTACCGGCAGCGAGTCCTACGGATCCTTGCCATCTGCAGCGCAATGCAGGCAACGGTGCGCGACAGTGATGAGCGCGCCGGCGACGGTGACGAGCGCATTGTCGACGGTGACGAGCGCGCTGTCGACGGTGACGAGCGCGCCGTCGATGGTGACGAGCGCGACGCCTTCGATAGTTACGAGCACGCCGTCAATGTTGAGATCGCCGGGAGGAAGCGGGGCCGCGGATACCGCTGGCAGCCGTACGGCACCGGATCCCGCATTTTACAATAATTTGTGCCCGAGGTCGTTTAAAGTGCAATAATGTTATGTTGTAGGCACTCCCAGTCAATGTGCAATACTCTCTGGCACGCCGTGGCCACGCGCAATACGAACCTGTAAAAGGTGCCGGTACACCGGCCCAGGTTACTGCACGTTGGTGAGGCGGAAGGACCAGGCGTACTGGCAAGGCAGGGTGGCGGGCGTCAGGGACGGCAGGGTGATGACGAGGCCGGTGGAGCCCAGTGACGTCCAGTTCAGGGACCCCGCCACGCCCAGCATGGTGACGGTGGTGCCAGCGCTGGTGATGGGCACGGTGAGCAGGAGGCGGTTGTTGGCGGGCCACGCCAGCGCGGTGGCGTACACGGCGGCGGGCGTGGTGGTGGCGGTGTACCACACCGACGCCGCGGTGTCGTTCTGCGCGCGCCACGGCGTGGTGGCGTAGATGGCGTCGCCGTTCACCGCCAGCCACGCGCCCATGCCCAGCAGGCGGTCCACAAAGATGGCGTCGATGGTGCCGTCATGCGCCGGGCCGACATTGAGCAGCATGTTGCCACCGCACGCCACGGTGGACACCAGCTGCGTCAGCAGCGCGGGCACGGTGAGGTAGTCAGAGTAATTGGCATTGCGGCGGTAGCCCCACGAGAACTGGTCCACCGTCAGCGCGTTCTCCCACTTGTGGTTCTGCAGGCTGCCCGGGTTGTACCGGTCGGTGCAGGTGAAGAAGCCGCCGTTGACGCACGTGTCGCCCGCGCCCCACCGGTCGTTCACCACCACGGTGTCGCGCACCGGCGACGAGTTGTACAGCCACGCCAGGAACTCCGTGCTGTTCCAGTAGCTGTCCGGCGCCTCCCAGTCGCCGTCGCTCCACACCACGTCCGGCTCGTACGTGTTCACCAGGTCGTACAGCTCCGGCATCGTCTTGCCCGCCACAAAGGCGTCGGTGGTGAAGTTGGCGGCCTTGTCCGCCAGGTACAGCGGGTTGAACCACTCAAACAGGGAGTGGTACAGGCCCATGTGCAGGCCCGCGCCCTTCACCGCCGCCGTCAGGTTGCCCACCAGGTCGCGGTGCGGCCCCGTGCTGCCCGCGTTCCAGTTCCACGACGTCGCGGACGGCCAGTTGGTGAAGCCCTCGTGGTGCTTGGACGTCAGCACCACGTACTTGGCGCCCGCCGCCGCAAACAGCTCCGCCCACGCGCCCGGGTTCCAAAACTCGGCCGTGAACCCGGGGGCGAACTCTGGATACGAGAACCCCGGCGCGTAGTTCGCCGCCATGTACTCCACGTACGCCGGCTCGTTGTACAGCTGCCAGTCCGCCCAGAACCACTCGCCGCTCGCGCCGCCCGACGACACGCCAAACGACGGCACGCTGAACACGCCCCAGTGGATGAAGATGCCAAACTTGGCCTCGTCGTACCACCCCGGCAGCGGCCGCGAGTTCAGCGACGGCCAGTCGGGCGTGTACTGCGCCGCCGCGCTGCGGCTGCCGGTTGCCAGGCCGGCCACCGCCACCGCCGCCGCCGCCGCCAGGGATGCACGCTGCCACCCCATTGTGGCTGGTGGCTGCCGATGATGGCTTGACCAGGTCCAGGTGCTTGAGATGGTGCAGATTGCAGCAGGTGCAGCAGTGCAGCTGCAGGTGCAGCCGTTGGCGGCCGAATCTTGTGACTTTGGGCTCCAGAAATTCTAAAATGGCGGCGGAAAACAACGGGGAAATGATTGGGATCGCGATTATTGTGTGGCGGCAGTGGGATGGTGTGTGTAGAATTGGCGCGGCGCGGGGCGGTGGCAATTACATATATGCTGGGTGGAGGGGTAGAAGAGGAGAGGACAAGGGGGCAGCGAGAGACATCTTTACACCTTACTATTATTACAATTTCAACGTATTTTTACGTTGTCTGCACCGTGGTCGTGACATAGTTGATACATAGTTGTGGGATACATTGTAATTTTGTTTGCTTACAGGGGTTGGGGATGTGAAAGGTATCAGTTTTGAGCGCCTCTCGTTCCTGCACTGCCGCACTCATCCTACCCTCATCATCTTGACTGCTCCGGCACGCACCACCACCCCACACCCCCATGGTTAGGTCCCCCACTGGTACATGCAATTACCACCTCCTTGCATCTAGCAGGTACTAGCTATTTCACCGCCCCTGCCGGCATCGAGCCGCTGGTCATTAGGACCACCCAACACGCGTCCCACCTCGTCGTATCAGCAACAATCGCCACACAGCAACTGGGGCCACCAAACGGCAGGACCCGACCAATAGAAGACCACAGTAGTAATAGCATCTCCCGCGTCATTGCATCCTGACCTTTGCCCTGACCCGCCAGAAGCAGCCATGGCGGAGGGCGGCGGCGGAGGCGGGCCGTGGTTTGGGCCCGCGCACAGCGAGGCCGAGAAGTACCCCGGCGACGGTGGTGGTGGTAGCGGCGGCAGCGGCGGTATGGAGGCACTACTGGCGCGGCGGCGGGCGCAGTACAAGGCGTCTGGGTTGGACCCGGAGCGGCGGCGGCGCGCGCAGCTGGAGCGGCAGCATGCGGCGCGCGCTGCGAATGCGTCGCGGGTGCGCGCCATGCTTGCTGCGGCTGCTACCGCGGATGAGGAGGAGGGAGGTGGCGACGATGGCGGTGGTGGTGGCAGTGTTCCACTGGCGCCGCCCCTCGAGCCACCCAGGCTGCCAGCTGGCATGGCGGTGGCGGTAGGGATGGATGTAGAGGCGTCGACGGCGGCGGGGGGTAGTGGGTTAGAGGCGCGTGCGGCGGCGGCAGCGGCAGCGGGGCCGGTGGCGCGGCGACTGGCGCCAGCCATGGCGCGGGTGCGGTACTTTGCGGGCCAGCTGCAGCTGCCCGAGTGGATGACCGCCGTGCCGCCGGACCTGAACGGCTCGTGGAGCGACGACTGCGAGGATGGGTGGCTGGTGATGCCGCGGCCGGCGGGGCGTCACTGCCTCATCATTGCTGCGCGCGGCTGCACCACGGCACGCGACGCGCATGGCTTCCTGATGGCGCGGTTCCAGTCTGGGCTACACGGTGGCAATGGCGCGGCGGTGGCAGAGCGGCGCGGCGGTACCATCCTGGAGGCGGTGTTTAATGAGGAGGCGCAGGTGTTCTACGTGGTGGACCTGCTGCTGTGGAACGGCGAGCCGGCGTATTCGTGGCCTGCCGCCATGCGCGCACTGTGGCTTGCCTCCAACCTGCCGGACCTGGGGGTGGGCGACGTGTCCGTGCCGGCGGGCTGGCGGCGCGCCATTGCCAGCGACGTTGTTGTTGCACCACGCCCAGCGGCGCCGCGGCCCTCGCCTGGCGCCGCCGCACACGAAGCGGCCGTGATGGCCAACATGTTTGGCGAGGTGGGCGTGGTGCATGTTGCCGCCGGCGGTGGTGGCGGCGGTGGCGGCGGTGGCGGTACGTGGGTTATGGCACCGCCGCCGTTTGAGGAGTTTGATGACCCTGAGGC
>Ga0066256_1005466_pt1 | contig 10497 bp, 10 predicted proteins | sample ThiBio_1000_biof_FD_87107 | JGI IMG/M metagenome (GOLD analysis project Ga0066256, IMG submission 87107) | Wastewater bioreactor microbial communities from Cape Town, South Africa - Thiocy_expt_1000_biof (version 2) | ecosystem: Engineered > Bioreactor > Thiocyanate-remediating >... | reverse complement strand
GAAGGAGCGCGCACAAAAAAGGCCGTACTCCTTTCGGCGCATGCTTAGCTGGAGGTTAACTTCTCAAGCCTAGCGCGCGCCTTGATGGGGCCAAATTATTTGACTCGGATACTCGCATGGCTTGCGATGCTCGTGGCGCTGAGCTGCGCAGGGGCCTACGCAGGGCCAGCCCACGCGCAGGAGGATCTGCCGGGCGCGATCAAGCCCGCCTGCCATGCCTTCAGCCCGATCGACACGACCTATGAGGAACTTGCCGCCGATCACGCGGCCTGGACCTGTAATTCCACGCATTGGAAAGACCCGCAGCCCGCCGGCTGGCTGCGTTTCGACGCAAACGAATGGCGCGGCAAGGGGCTGCCGGTGATGCTGGTCACGCGGGTGACCAAGTTCGACCGGCTGAGCATCTTTGCGGTGCGCCACGACGGCACCACGCAGGCGCTGGGCCTTTCGCCCGATGAGGTGACGCCGCGCGCGGGTCGCGCGGAATAAGGTGACGAAATCCAGGAGCTGACTCCCGCGATTGAGAAGGGGGCGTGGCCGCTGGGCGCTAGCGCCGGGGGGAGTGTCGCCGACCTGCTGCGTGCCTCTGTGCCACGCATCACGCGGGGCGGGAAGCACGCGCGACCCGGAGGGATTCCGGGGGGAATGTTTTGTCGCTGGGATCCCGTGCCCCCGGTCCCTGGGCGGTGCCCGGTTATCCGGCGGCGGTTGCTCCGGGGCCGGCGATTGCGTGGTCGAGTTGGACCAGACGACCGAAGTGACGGCGGATTTCGCACCGGTGACATTCCACACCCTGAACGTCCAGGTGCAGGGTGAAGGCAAGGTGACCGGTCCCGGGATCGAGTGCGGCCAAGAGGCGACCGATTGTTCGCAGTCCTACGAGGACGGCACGGTGGTCAGCCTGGACGCGGCTGCGGCGACCGGTTGGGGACTGGCTGGATACACGGTTCCCTGCTCGGTGAGGGAAGGCATCTGTGAACTCACCATGGACCAGGACCGGACCGTGACCGCTACCTTCAGCCGGATCGAGCCTTCGAACCAGTTCCGGATCGGAAACCTAGACCGGAAGGTCAGGAAGGGCATCGGTTTCCTGCCTGTGACCGCGCCCGGTCCAGGCAAGGTCCTTCTGGCCGGGCCAAAATTGAAGGAGATGAAGCGCACGATCACCGCCGGGGGCAAGCTGCGGGTCAAGGTGCGACTGAAGGGCAAGCGGAATCTGAAGCAGCTCCGTCGCAGAGGGAAGATCCGCCCCAAACTCCGTGTCACCTACACGCCCAGCGGCGGTTCGCCACGCACCAAGAAACGCCAGGTGACGCTGATCTTGAAGCGGTAGCCGCCGCAAGCTCGGATGGCTAGTTTCCCGTTCGGGAGTAGATGGGAATGCATGCGGGTATTTTCATGCCATGAAGAACCAGCAGAGGGTTGAGGAACTTCGCCAACTGATCGATCAGGAGTCGGAGGGCCCCGTCCTTTCGGTCTTCTGCCGGACCGATCCGCGCGACCCCGCCAACAGCAGCGAGACGCCCGCCTGGGCGATCGCGCTGAAGAACGGTCTCACCCACGTGGCGGGATTCCGCGAGGGGAACCACGGCAAAGAACAGTCGGTGAAGAAGCTCTGCGCCGAGGCCGAACGGCGCATCAACAGCGCCTCCGCGGCCGACCGGGGCCGCAGCGTCGCGCTCTTCCTCAGCGGCACCGGCGCGGTCGACTCGTTCACGACCTTCCAGATCCCGGTTCGGCAGGACTACGTGACCGTGGACTCCGGGCCGGTGGTCTGGCCGATGCTGGACGTGATCGACCGCGGCCAGCGCACCGGCCTGGTGCTGCTGAGCGGCGATCGGATCCGCCTGCTCGAATGGTGGGACGGCCGGACCAGGGACCTGGAGGAATCGACCTTCGACCTCGAACTCGGTGATTGGCACCAGTACCGAGGCCCGGCCCGGCCACAGGGCACGGTTGCCGGTGGTGGCGTCTCCAACGTGTCGGCCTATGACGACCGGGTCGAGGTCTGGCGGGCCCGTTTCGTCAAGGCGGCCGCGAAGGCGATCGCCGAAAGTGCCAACGAGCTCGGCTTCGACCGGCTCGTCGCCGCGGCCGAGGGTGAGCTCGGGGCCGGTTTCAACGAGGCGCTGCCGCCCGAGATGCGCAGCAAGCTGGCGACCACGGTCCATCTCAACCTGATCGACATGTCGGCCGCCGAAGCCGGGGCTGCGCTCGACCCGCACCTGCGCCAGGCCTGGCGGGACGAGGTCGCCGGCGATGCCGGCCGCGCGCTGGAGAAATCGAAGGCGGGTGAGCGCGGCGCGGCCGGGGCAGACCAGGTGCTGCTCGCGCTCAGCGAGGGCCGGGTCGAGCATCTGATTCTCGACCCCTATCTGGAAACCGACCAGGCGGGCCTGAGCGACGACAGTCGGGCCGCCGTGGACGTGGCCGGGGAAGCCAGCGTCCAGGAAGCCCTGGTCGAGCTCGCGCTCCGCTCGAACGCCCGGGTCAGTTCGGCTTCGGCCGAGGAAGCCCCGGCCCTGACCGAGGCCGGCGGCGTGCTGGCCCTGCTGCGCTACTGAGCGCCCGGATAGCATCCGGCTCCGGCCCCGATAGCTCAGCCGGATAGAGCGTCCGCCTCCTAAGCGGAAGGCCGCTGGTTCGAATCCAGCTCGGGGCGTTCGGATCTAGGTGGCTGACGACCTTCACGCGAGGCGGTCGGTCACTCGAACATTTCGTTTACGTCGCCAGCAGCGACGCTCAGCACACCGTCGATCTCGTCTAGTTCCGCGGCGAGTTCAGCGACTGAACCAGGGCCGTGAATCTCCAGCGCCACCGATACCGCACCGGGGTGCAGCTCCGGCACGCGGTCCGTTCGGTCGACGTTGATATCGGCGACCTTGAAATTGCGCGAGGTGCTCGTCGCAAGGACCCGGCGCAGGATTCCGCGTCCATCCTCGTAGACGACTCTCAAGGCTGAAGGCGCGTAGGGGGAAGCGGGCAGTCGTCGCGAAAGCGGCGCCAGGCCAAAGACGACGATGAAGTACGCGCAGGTAGTGGCGATCGCCAGGATCGGTAGGGAGGCACCTGCCGCTGCGCCGATCGCTGCGGTCAGCCACACCCCGGCTGCCGTGGTCAGGCCACGAACTGAATCGCGCCGGACGAAGATCAGGCCGGCTCCGATGAAGCCGATCCCGGAAACGATCTGGGCCGCGACCCGCGAAGGGTCCAAGACGACGGTATCCGGGTCGAGCACGTCGAAGAAGCCGTACTTGCTGACGATCATGAAGAGGGCCGAACCAAGGCCGACCAGCGTATAAGTGCGCAGCCCGGCGGTCTTCTGGCTGAGTTCACGCTCCATCCCGATCGCCGATGAGCAGGCGAGTCGCCAGACAATGTCTACGTCATCGACCGAATTGATCGAAATATTCTAGAGGCTTTGTCTGGGGTGCTCAAAGATCGTCGACCGGGGCGCCGAGGACCGGGACCGGCTTGTGGCTCACCCGGTGTTGGCGGACCACGGCCTTGAGTCCCTGCAGCCGGCCCTGGGCGAGCTTGCGCCGGAGCTTGGCCGAGTTCGGGGCGATGGTCACGAAGCGGTAGGTGCCCGGCACCTGCTGGAAGCTGGCCCGGCCGACCGTCCTGCCGCGGAGCTTCAGCATCACCGCGGTCTGGCAGTGCCCGTTGATCGGGCAGAGAGTCCGCACCTTCACCTTGCCTCCGACCCGGCGGGCCGAGTCGGCGCTGCGCCGCCCGGCCCCCTTCAGGGTCAGGTTCTTCGGCGGCGCGAGCCGGAAGCGCTTCGTCCGGACCTTGCCGGGTACGCCATCCGCGTTCAGGGCCTGAACCGAAGCGATCGCCCAACTGCCACCGGGGTAGCGCGGAATCACGCTCTTGTGCCGTTTCGGGCCGACCACGCGGCGGTAAGAGCTGATCTTCTTGCCCTTGGCGTTCTTGATCGCGATCTCGGCCACGTAGCCGTAGGCGCCACGCACGCCCCGCCAAGTGGCGGTCGCCGTGTAGAGGTTGCGCCAAGCCCGGACCACGTGCGGAGCCTTGAGCTTGCCGGGCTTGCGGACCGTGTACAGATCCTCGATCGTGACTTCCCGCGGGGTGCCGCCGTGGATCACGTAGGCGCGCAGCCGGCGCTTGCCGTAGTGGCTGCCGTTGGTCGCCTTGAACTGGTAGCGGCCTTTCACCTTGTCGGTGGTCAGGATCGGCTGTTCGTAGCCACCCTTCATCACCTCGGTAAAGCTCAGCTTGGTGTGCGGGTTGCCCTTCGAGTTCCAGACCAGGGTGCGGTTGAGCCCCTTGCCGACGATCTGTGCTTGGACCTTCTCGGGCGGCAGTTCCTGGCCGGTCTTCAGTCCCATGATCGGGGTCGAGTCCGCGTAGGGGGTGATCGTCCAGTCGCCGTTGCGCAGGCGCGGGGTGAAGACGTGGGTGACCTTGTGCTTCTCGTCGGCCACGATCATGTAGGTCTTGGTCTTGACCGCGTCCTTGGCCTTCGGGACAGCGAAGCTGCGGCCATCCTTCGAGGTGAGCTTGAAGCGGGGCGCGCCGTCCTGTCCGCGCACGCTCATGATCACCGTTCGATTGCCGGTCTTGAGTTGGCGGGACTGGCTGGCCGAGGCGACCACGTCGCCGGCCCGGGTCGCCTTCGGGTAGGCCTCCCGGTAGCGGTCCAGGCCGCAGGTGACGCCGAAGGTCTGGACCTTCCCGCCGTACGGGTAGACCGCGCCGCCGTCGGCCCAGAGGACCTTCCAACAGGCGCCGGCAGCCTTGGTGTTGATCAGGATCTGGCCGTCGAAGATGTTCAGGCCGAAGAGCCGGACCCGGCCGTTGCCGGAGAACTGGAAGCGCTGCTTGGCGACCCAGCCCTTGACCCCGGCTCCGATGTAGAACGGGTCATCCGGGCTGTTCTTGTAGCTGGGGAAGCCGATCCCGATGCTGAAGCCGAAATCGACCCCGCTGTTGGTGTGGATCTTCAAGTAGACGTCACCGACCCCGAGCCGGAACACCTTGACCCCGCCGTCGAAGTGGAAGTACCAATCCTGGCCTTCCTTGCCGACCTGGATCGCGGAGTTGACCTCGATCGGCACGACCTTGCCCCAGGGGGTGGGGAGTTCCGGGCCGAACTCGGCGGTCGCACCAGCGTTCAGGTTGACCACGAAGTAGTTGTCGATCTGCTTGAAGCCGAAGCCGCCGTTGAAAGCCGTGATGAAGCCCCCGGGCGGCGCGCCGATCGGCACCTTGATGCCGGAGACTCCGACCGAAGCCTTGGTCAGCACCGCGTTCTGGATCTCGAAGGCGAAGCTGACGCCCTTGCCGTTCATGAATGGCAGGGAGAAGTCGCCGCCGCCGCCGAGCTTCTTCTCCTCGGCCGAGTACTCGGCCTCGAGGTCGTTGATCTTGAGCAACTTGATGCCGTCGATCTCCTGCAGGTGGAGGTGGAAGCCATCGACCTTCGAACCCTCGCCGACCTTGGACGGGATCTTGATCGTGAGCGACTGCGGCTTGCCCTTCAGGGTGAAGATCCCGGCCATGCTCACGGTCACGTCCATCGACCCGGTGCCGTCCTCGTTCAGGACGATCGGGGTTTCGACCCCCCCGACCGGGGAGAACCCGGCCAGCGACTGCATGTACTTGGAGCTCTGGCCGAGCTGAAGGTCTTCCAACACCATCGAACCCTGGTTCGGCGGCACGAAGTTGATCGCGAGCGGACCGCCGACCTCGAACCAGTCGTTGGGGATCGGGAAGCCGATCGAGTAAAGCTGTATGTCGGTGGCGGCTTCGCCGGTGCCGTTGACGCTGCGGATCGCGTTGGTCTTGGTGTTGACCACGATCTTGTCCTGGTCCTTGACCGCGCCAATCAGCAGGCCGTTCATGTCGAGGGCCTTGACCTTGTGGTTGGCCGGGCCATAGGTCGGCTGGCTGGCCAGGTCCGCGACGTAGTTCTTGACCCCGTCAGTGGTGCGTTCCGTCCAGCAGCCCTTCATCTGGACGATCCCGACCGTGACCGTGGTCGGAGCCTTGTCCCCGGCGCACTTGGACGCCGGTTCGGCACTGGTGGCCGGGCTGGCCGCCCCTGCCATCGCGATGGCAGCGAGGATCGCCGCTGCGATTGCAACCGATAGCGCCTTCAACTTCATCTGATGATCCCCCGCGTCCTTCGCCTGAATTACTTTTGCCTGTTCGGTACTTGCTTCGAACAGTCTAAGTCGCCGCGTGTTGCGGTTTCAGCCACCTAGGAGCCTGGTCGGATCGTCCCAGTCCCGTTGGGTCGTATGATCGGCCCGACCCCAGAGGAGGAGAGATGACCGAGATCGACCGCACGCGCCTGGCCGCGCTGACGGCGTCTGAGCTGGACCGTTTCGTCGCTGCGAATCCGAAGTCGAAGGAGCTCTACGAACGGGCCCGGAAATCGTTGATCGGCGGGGTGCCGATGCCCTGGATGATGCGCTGGGCGGGCGGCTTCCCGGTCTTCGCGAAGCTGGCGATTGGGGCCAGGATCATCGATGTCGACGACCACACCTACATCGATTTCTGCCTCGGTGACACCGGCGCCATGCCGGGCCATGACCCGGAACCCGTGGTGCGGGCGATCACCGACCAGGAGCGCAAGGGCATCACGACGATGCTGCCGACCGCCGACGCACCCTGGGTCGGGGAGGAACTGACCCGGCGTTTCGGGCTTGACCGCTGGATGTTCACCCTGACCGCAACCGATGCCAACCGGGCGGCGCTCCGGATCTGCCGTCAGGTGACCGGCCGGCCCAAGGTGCTGGTCATGAGCTACAGCTACCACGGCTCGGTCGACGAAGCCTTCGCCGTGGCCGGACCGGGTGGTACGACGGTCTCCCGCGAGGGCAACGTCGGGCCGCCGGTCGACCCGTCGGTCACCACGGTGGCGGTCGAGTTCAACGACCTCGAGGCACTGGAACGGGCCTTGGCGACCGAAGAGATCGCCTGTGTGCTGGCCGAGCCGGTGATGACCAATATGGGCATCGTCCTGCCGGACGAGGGCTACCACGACGCACTCCGGAGCCTGACCCGGCAGTACGGGACCCTCCTGATCATCGACGAGACCCACACTTTCTCGGCCGGGCCCGGCGGCTGCACCGCCGCCTGGGGGCTGGAGCCGGACCTGCTCTCGATCGGCAAGGCGATCGGCTCCGGGGTGCCGGCCGGCGCGCTCGGCATGACCGAGGAGGTGGTCGAGTGGATGTTCAACCAGTCCGGTGCCGACTACGAGGACACGGGCGGGGTCGGTGGCACCCTGGCCGGCAATGCGCTCTCGCTGGCCGCGGTCCGGGCAACCCTTTCCGAGGTGCTGAGCGACGAGGCCTTCGCCCACACGATCCCGCTGGCGACCCGCTTCAGCGAGGGCGTGATGGGAGTGGTGGAGGAACACGGCCTGCCCTGGAACGTGACCCAGCTCGGGGCCCGGGCCGAGTACCGCTTCGAGCCGGAACCGGCCCGCAACGGTACCCAGGCCCACGAGGCCTCCGACCCGGAGCTGGAGCGTTTCCTTCACCTGCATGCCCTGAACCGCGGCGTGCTGATCACCCCCTTCCACAACATGGCCCTGATGTCCCCGGCAACCTCCGAAGCCGACGTAGACCGCCACACCGAAGTCTTCCGAGAGGCGGTAGCCGACCTGCTGGCCTGACCGCGCCACACCCGCAGCGGTAGGCTCCCGATCGTGGAAGCAGCCATGGAGAACAAGCCGACCGTCGCCCTGATCACCGGCGCCTCGAGCGGCATCGGCGAGGCCGTCGCCTGGCGCCTGGCCCGCAAGCCCGGCACCCGGCTGATCCTGGTCGCCCGCCGCGAGGAGCGCCTGCGCGAACTGGCGAAGCGGCTGCCCTGCGAGACCACTTGGATCGCCGCCGACCTGACCGAGGCCGACGCGCCCGGCCGGCTGCTGGCCCACGTCCAGGAGCATCACCCGCCGCTCAACCTGTTGGTCAACAACGCCGGTGCGGCCTGGCGCTCGACCTTCGCCGACGGCGGCTACGAAAACGTGCGGCGGACCATGGAGATCAACTTCGACGCGGTGCTCCGCGTGACCGAGACTTTCCTGCCGATGCTGCGCGCGAGCGCCCCAAGTTCGATCGTCAACATCGCCTCGACTGCTGGCCGCATCTCCCGGCCCGGCGCCGGCGCCTACTCGGCCTCGAAGTACGCTCTGATCGGCTGGAGCGATTCGCTCTATCTGGAGGAGGCGCCGCACGGCGTCCACGTCGGCCTGATCCTGCCCGGCTTCATCAAGACCGAGGGCTTCCCGGCCGACGAGCTGACCTCGAAGCTGGCCACCCGCTGGATGGTCTCGGACGTGCGCAAGGCGGCCGAGGCGGTCTACGAAGCGGGCGTGCTCGACCGTCCGGAGCGCTACGTCCCGCGCCCGTACGGGTTGATCGCGGTCCTCAAGATCATCGCCCCCGCCCTGGTCCGCAAGGTGATGCGGGGCAGCGCCGGCCAGATGACCACGACCAAGACCGGCGCCGACGCCGCCGAGCAGTCCGAGAAGTCCCGAACCTGACCATGCCGCATCGAGATCGGGAAAGTTGGCAATTATTGCCAACTTTTCCGATTTCGCCTCCTACTTGGGCAGGGCGACCGCGGCTTCGGGCGTGGCGACCCGGAAGGTGAAGCTCTCCTCGATGTAGAGGTTGACCAGCTCGGCGTCGTGGCTGTCGTAGCCGATCGAGAGGTCCTGGCCCGATTCGAAGAGGAAGTCGCCGCCACGCATGCTGGCCACGACCACGCCGTCGAGCCCGGGCGCCCAGACCATCGGCCCGTCGCCGCTCTCACGCAGGATCTTGCGGATGTGGGAAAGCAGCGGGTAGCCGCCCTTCTCGGCACTCTCGACCACGCCGGTGTAGCACTCCGGGCTGAGCGCGACCCCGTACGGTCCCTCGACGCCGGAGGAGAGGATCACCTCGATCGCTTTGGCGATGTGCTCCGGATAGTCCTGGAAGCCGTTGCCGCCGAGCGGGATCGGGTCGTGGCTGGAAGCGCCGGCGATCCCTTCGATCCCGGCCTCGGCGAGACCGTGGAAGATCGCCGCGTTCTCGGCCACCGCCATCTGACGGGCGGCGTCGTTGAGTGAATCGAAGTCGGTGTCGACCGCGCCCCGGTCGAGCGCCTCGAGCTCGGACCGGGCGACCGTGAACGGCGCCCTCAGCTCGATCACCGGCAGTACCTTGCGAGCCCGCATGTTGACGCCCTCGGCTGGTCCGTCGGCGGTGTCGGTAACCCGGCCCAGGTCGGTGGCCGAGTGGCCCCAGCCATGCGGCCCGTCGAAGTCGACCAGCTTGCGGCCGCCGAGCCGCGGCACCAGGCTGTCCGAGGCCTCCTCATCGATCTGCTTCCAGGCCTCATCGGTGATCGGGGCGTGACCCCGCAGAAGGTGATTCAAAGTCCCGCTCCTTTCAGGCTGCCGATTCCGAGCGAACCGCCGGAACCCTCCTGGTTTGATCCGTCTTCGTCTTCGCCGGCCTCGGCCGCTTCACCGTGCTCGACGATGTCGCCATCCTTGAAAAGCACCCCTTCGGCCAGTTGCCTCCAGACCGGCATCCGCCGGAAGAGGAACTCGAGGTCCATCGCGAAGTGCTTGAACTCCTCGTGCTGGGCGTTGGCCATGATCGACCGCGCCTCGGCATCCGGTTCGACCGAGAGCCGCTGCTCATACCAGTTGATCGCCTCCGCCTCCTCGGCCAGCGACGCGAACAGGCGGGCCTTGGTCCGCAGCTCCGGGCTCAGCTCCTCGGGTGGCTCGTGGTACTGGTCGAATTCCAAACCGGGCTCCTTTCGGGTGTGGATGATGCCGCTACCAGCATCGTTTCACCCGGGGGGGCCGGCCACAAGGGAGGGGAAAACCGCCCTACTGGCCGGGGCGCCCCGGGTAGATGCCGTCGATCGTGGCCAGGGTTCCGCGGGGGGCGCCGCCCCCGGCCGCGACCTTCCCGCCCCCGCCGGCCAACCGGTCCCCCACCGCCAGCACGCCCGCGATCTCGAAGCCCTCGTCCCGGACCCGCTCGATCGCCGAGATCGTCGAGCCGCCAGTGGTCACCGTGTCCTCGACCACGAGCACTCGGTCCCCCGGCTCGGCCGCACCTTCGACCCAACGCTGAAGGCCGTGGGCCTTGCGCTCCTTGCGTACGAAGAAGCCGCCCAGGTCCTTGCCCTCCGGCACCGCGATCGCGGCGCAGGCGAGCGGGATCGCCGCCATCACCGGGCCACCGACCGCGGTCGCGCCCAGCTCGTGGGCATGCAAGGCGATCAGCGTTCCCGCCGCCTTCAGGCCGTCCGGCCGCATCACCGTGCGGCGGGCATCAACGTAATAGCTCGCCTTGGCCCCGCTCGAGAGAGTCACCTCACCCAGCACCAGTGAGTGTTCGCGCAGGAGGCCGATCAACTGCTGGCGGGTCTGTTCACGGTCGGTCAAAGCGTTCCTTTCAGGAGTTGAGCGCGGTCATGGCGTAGGCGTTGTTGATCATGTGGAAGATG
>Ga0066256_1005463_pt1 | contig 10504 bp, 7 predicted proteins | sample ThiBio_1000_biof_FD_87107 | JGI IMG/M metagenome (GOLD analysis project Ga0066256, IMG submission 87107) | Wastewater bioreactor microbial communities from Cape Town, South Africa - Thiocy_expt_1000_biof (version 2) | ecosystem: Engineered > Bioreactor > Thiocyanate-remediating >... | reverse complement strand
AACTTTATTGCGGGCAGGGGGAATCGGGGCGGGCCACGTACGGGTTGTGGGACCGGCGCCACTTTCTAGAAGGGACTGGCCAGTGCACAAGCCTTTGCCTCCTCGCAGCCTGGCGGCGGCACCCCGCCCGCCGTGTCAGCCGCCGCCGCTGCGCACACGGCGGGGGCCCAAGTCAGTAGTGAGAGCAAGTTGTGTGCAAAAGACAAAATGGTTGCACAAGTTGAAACGATCGTGCCAGTACCGGGGAGTTCAAAACTCGCAGCGGCAAGTCGTGCGGCCGTCGCAGACAGCGTTCATAAATCGCCACCAAAGGGTTAGCTGGGGAGGTGCGTTCACGGCTCTCGGCGATCCCGCGCCACACGCAGTGCTGCCAGCTCCGCCTCCAGGCGCTCAATCTCGCCCGCCCGGCGGGCAGCCGCCGCGGTTGAGGCGGCGGGGGCGGGGGCAGCAGCCGCGGTGCGTGCCACATGGCCAACCGCCGCGGCGCGTGCCGCCATCTCTTCCGCCCGCTCTGCCGCCAACTCTGCTGCCTCTGCAGCCTCGCGTTGACGCCGCAGCAAGTCGCCGGCTTCACGCATGGCCCGCGCCTCTGCTGCGCGCCGCGCCTCCAGCTCCGACGCTGCCGCCTCACGCCGGGACAGCTCTTCCATCGCCCACCGATCCGCCACTGCCGCGGCACGCGCTCGCTCCTCGGCGACCAGCCGAACACGTGCCGCGATCTCTGCAACCCGCTGGTCCCGTTCACGAGCCGCACCCTCCGCCCGCTCCGCTGCCGCCGCAGGCGCCGCTGCAACCTCTTCCCCCACCCGCCTCTCCTCCGCAGCCTCACGCCGCGCAACCTCCTCAATCGCCCGCCTCTCCTCCGCCGCAGCGGCACGCTCTCGCTCCACTGCCTCGCGCCGGGCACGCTCCTCCATCGCACGCTCCTCCAACAGTGCCGCGGCACGCGCCCGCTCTTCAGCCAGCAACCGAGCACGCGACTCTGCGCCGCGCTCCTCCCGCTCCCGCGTCGCCGGTGACACGAGGCCGCCGTCTCCGCCGCCGCCGCCGCCGCCGCCGCCGCTGCCGCTGCCTCCGCTGCTGCCGCCGCCGCCGCCGGTCGCTGCGGCGCCACTCATTGCCACCATCTCCTGCCGTATGGTGATTGCCCGCCGCTCCACCTCTGTGCACTCGGTGGTCATGGCGTCCAACTCGCGCGCAATGGCGTCACGGCGTGCAGCCATGTCACTGCGGCGAGCCGCAACATCGCGGACCTCGGCTTCCCACTCGCGCCGCTGTGCGGGCGTCGCAGCGTCTGGCAGCGCGCGGTTGCGGATTGCGGCAAGGGAGTCGTCCAACGAAACCAGCCGCTGGGAGCAGGCGTCTGCCTCCGCCGCCAGCGCCGCGCGTGCGTCGCGCAGCTGCGCGGTCATCCGCGTCAGCGTCTCCAGCTGCGCTGCCATCACCATCCGCGAGCGCTCCAGCTCCGCCTCCACTGCCGCGCGCCGCGCCGCTTCGCGTGTCGCATCTGCGCCTGTCGCCATGGTTGCTGCAGGGGTGGGTTGAGGGGGTGGGGTAGTGGGTGGATGCCCATTCACATATCAGATATAAGTTACTGCTCTCCCCTCCTCCCTCCGAGAACTCGCCTGTCAAAACTGAAAGTTACTGAAACATAATGCAAAACATATAAAACCCGCGTTTATTGCAACAAACACACACGCATCCGTACCAATATGGTATGTGCTTCGTAAAAGTGCAATTAATGTGACTGCCAGCCGCCGCGCACTGCGCCATATCCATGGTGGAACGGGTGTTGACAGCAGGTGGGTGTGCGCACTGAGGGACTGCGGAAAGAGCAGCTGGCGGAGGGCGGAGAGGCAGCTGCCTCAATTGGTGCCATATTGCGTTGCCACAAATGGTGAATGCCAGACCAACGACGGCAGAAGTAAGTAGTGGAAGCGCACATGTGTGTGATGAGGTGCGACATAGGCTCTTGTTTTGTCGTGTTATTCCTTTGTTGTTGTGGAGTGAACTTGCCGCGCAGGCGTGTCCGTTGGCACTTGGCACCTCCGCACTCCAATCCTCGCAACCATAGGCTGGCCCCTTGCGCTACCAGGTAGTCCCCACAGGGAAACCAGCACAGTGCTTTCGCCATTCTGGGCGCTGACCCCACAGGGCAGAGAGCGTAGAGGGATGGCGGGGGCGGCGGCGGAGCAGGTGATCGTTAGGGATGTGGAGGTGGGGAGTGTGGCTGAGACACCACCACCACTAATCCAAGGCGGCAGTCCAACCACTCTGTCACCAGTGCCGCTTCTGGGACCTGGGGAAGCCAGCAGCAGCAGCAGTAGCAGCAGCAGTAGCAGTAGCAGCGGCGCCGGCACTACTGCTGCCCCACTGCCACCGCCGCCGCCGCCACGAGGCGATGGGGCGCTAGCCACGCCGCCGACGTCGCCGTCGACGGATGACACCCCGTCGACCGTACCGCAACTGTCCGTGTGGCGCCTGTTTGTGACATTCCTGGCGTTCGGCTCACGCGCGTGGGGTGGACCGGTGGCGCAGATTGCTGCCATGAAGCAGGCGTTTGTGATGGAGCGCGCGTGGATCACGGTGCCCAAGTTCCAGCGCGTGCTGGCGGTGTACCAGGTGCTGCCGGGCCCCGAGGCGACGGAGCTGGCGTGCTACTTTGGGTACATCTCGGCGGGGCGCTTGGGCTCCATCGCCGCCGGCCTGGGGGTTGTGCTGCCCGGCTTCATCCTCATGCTGGCGGCGGCGGTGGCGTACCGGGAGGGGGGCGTCTCCAATGGCTATGTGCAGGCGGCGTTTGCAGCGTTGCCGCCGGCGGGGGCGGGCATGGGGGGCCGCGCCCTGCACCGCATCGGCGAGCACGCGGTACAGGACCCCGCCACACACACCTTCTCCCGCCACCTGGCGCTATGCGCCGGTCTGGCAGCGGTGGAGTCCACCATGGGCGTCAACTTCTTCATCACACTGGTGCACGCTGCCACGCTGTACACCTTCTGCCTGCGACCGCGCCGGTGGGTGGCGGCTGTGCTGTGGACGGCGGCGCCGCTGGCCGCGTTTATCGCCGTGCTGGCGGTGGTGGGTAGTTTTGACGACCTGGTGCCCAAGGCGGTGGGCGCCAGCAAACTGGGCGCGTCACCGGGCGCCTTCTTCCTGGTGGGCCTGGAGGGCGGCCTGCTCACCTTTGGCGGCGCGTACACCGCCATCCCCGTGGTGCAGTACGAGGCGGTGACGGCGGGCGGGTGGCTGTCGCAGCGCGCCTTCCTGGACGCTATTGCAATTGGCCAGGTGCTGCCCTCGCCCCTCGTCATCTTTACCACCTTTGTGGGCTACCAGTCTGGCGCGTGGGCAGGCGCCTTCCTCATGACGCTCGGCATGTTTCTGCCCGCCTTCTCCTTCACCATCATTGGCCACCCCCTGTTTGAGCGCCTGGTGGAGCACGGTGGCGCCATCATGCACCTGCTGGACGGCGTCACCGCCGCTGTAGCGGGCCTCATCCTCGTGTCCGCCCTCCAAATCACGTTTGATGCCGTGCGCCGCCCCATCGACGCCGTCATCTTCGGCGCCGCCATGCACCTCCTGCTCCATATGCGCCACCCCCTCACACCCGTCTTCATCGTCGCGCTCGCCGCGCTTGCCGGCATCATCTTTGAGCGCACCCCCGCGCCCTAGGGCTGTGCCGCCTCCTCCGTGCGATCTGCCTGTCCTCGCTGTGCCGCTGATGTCGTCGCCCTGGGACGCGTGTACCGTGTGCTTGCGACCAAGGTTGCGTGCGATTGTAGATGTGTCCAACCAACTGTGCCGCTGTGTGTCTATTAGATAATAGTTAAATCACTGCAACCAGCTCATGTGCCCGCCACCGCGCCTGCCGACGTGGCCAGTGTGGTGCGCACAATGTACACGTTGTCGCGGTCCACGGTGATGATGTACGACACGCCAGCGTGGGGGGCGGGGCCCGCGTGCGCCGGCGCGCCGCCCGCCCCCGGCCCCCGCCCCCCCTGCCCCGCCGCCGCGGGGGGGCGCCCCCGCGGCGGGCGGGGGGCGGGGGGGGGGGGGGGGGGGGGGGGGGGGGGGGGTGAGGGTGAGCTGTCGCGCCCGCCGCCGCCCACCGCCACGCCCACCACAACAACGGCGGCGTACCTCCAGCATGCCGAGAGCAATCTTGACTGCCTCGGCCTCGCTGCCAGCCACCCAGGGGCCGTGCGACTGCAGGTTGTATGGGTGTGACAGTGCCTGTGCTATTGTTTTGTGGTGTTGCAGCTTCGGTTGTTCACAGCAGCACACAACGCACCGCCTTTACTGTGCCATCCAGGCCTGCCACAATGGAGCCGGTGGCACCCGGGATGTGCGACAGCACCGCACTGCTGGCGGACGCTGAAGTGCCGCTGGCCGCCATTGTGCGCGCCGGCCCCGCCTGACAGGCAGTGGTAGCGTGGGTGCAAGCAGCGCAGTGGGTAGTAGTCACTACTAGTAGTGAGTGAGTGAGGGTACACACGGTGGTGGAGGTGGGTTGGGGGTTAGTTAACTATTCGAAATTAGAACGGCAGAGGGAGGATGGCAAGCAGTGGTGCCACACGTCCTTATATGCAAATGGAGGTGTTTTGCAATAATTAGGTGGTGGCGCGCGGCACCGCGATGTGGTGTTCACGGTGTGTTGCGCGGAGACGGTCGGGGTGGGTTAAGTAGTGCAATAACTTAATGCACTCCCGCTTTGTTCTTAACTGACACGCGGTAGTGATGCAGCGGCAGGGCGGCCTGCAGGCCACGCCGCCAGTGGCGGCCGCCACGGGCTTCCAAAGCCGTGCCAGGCACCACTGTCGGCTTGCAGCCTTGCAGGGTAGCTGCTTTGCTGCTGCTATTTACTAGGGACTACTCAGACTACAGGAGGCAGTCCCGCCGTCCCGGGTGGTCACCGTGGTCACGTAATCTGACGGGCTGGCCGCTGGCTGCGGCCGCGGCTGCCCTGCTTCAACCATCGAAAGTCTGCAAGCACGAGCGGCAAGCAGTACACACTGAATACTGCACCAGCTTGCGTTGCCAACAATTATGGGGGCAACTAACATGAAAGTTGGTTCTGGCGCCATGCGTCCCGTAAATGGGGCCATTGTGGCGGCGGGCGCGCTGCTCGTGTTTGTGCTGCTTGTTGTGACAGGTGTTCTGCCGCGCGCTGACCACTCCGCGATGGTGCGGGGGACACACGACAGCGCACTTGCCGCCCCGGCACAGTTTCAGGTGGACGACAGCAGTATGGCAAAGGGCGCAGACAACAATACTGCCACAAGGCAGCCGAGGAAACAGCGGCGCGTGCTACTGTCCTCCATATCGTCGTCACTGGGGTGGAAGCTTGACAGCTGCGACGACGCAATTGGTCGCGTAGGTGGACTGTCAGGACCCGTGCTGGACAAGTACCCCGACATCGAGTACGTGCTCATCTTGGAGAACTGCCCGTCGCGCAGCGTTGCGCCGCGGTTCTCTGTCATCCAGACGCTGCTGCCGGACCTGCCAGGTGCGGCAGCGGGTGGCGACAAGGCGGTGTGGTCATCCAAGGGCAAGTTCCTGGGGTACCGCTTCCTGGAGTTTTATGAATGGCTGCTCCAAAACCCGGACGTGACAGACGCGGTAATGGCAGATGGCTTTGACGTGGTCATGGTGGCCAACCCATTTGACGCCATGGCGGCGGCACCGGCGTACGACCTGTTCATCCAGTCGGAGTGGCGACGGCATGACCAGAGCTCGTACATGATGGACCGCGTGGCGGCGTGCCTAGACGCCGACATGGCACCGCGGTGGGCCGACAAGTACATCATGAATTGCGGTTTGTGGGGCGGCCGCCGTGAGGCGGTGCTGTGGGTCTTGGAGCGCATGCGCCACCATTACTACCGCATTGTCACCGGCGACATGGGCAACGAAGCCTGTTTTGGTCTTGGCCCCGACATGTCCGTATTTAATGAGGTGCTGTACCATGAGATGCCGGCGGCGGCGGCGGCGCGAGTGAAGCGCAACGAGCCGCTCACGCCTGTGTACCGCAACTGCCACCTCTCGTACAGGGTGCACGCGCCCGCAACCGCGCCTGTAGACGCCAGCATGTCCACCTGCAGCGAGCCGCTGCCCTTGGTTGTGGACCCGCGGTGGAGTCTCACCTCCACCGATGACTGGGTGCGCGACGTGTGCACGGGCGGCCCAACACCGGAGGTGCACTGCCACACCCTGCCATTTGCGCTTATCCACAAGGGCACTGTGTCCTTTGTGTAGAGACCTTGGGCGGTTCAGTGCCCCCGCATACCGGTACCGGTACGACCGGGTACCTGCGCGTCCCCACCATTCTTATACTACATAATAATTATTAATTATTTCCTGCGTCCACGCACGGAGACGCGTTGAAAACAAGGTAAACACAAACCTACGGGCCCTCCCACGTGGGTGGGTTGCCAATGCGGCCGGCGACAATGTCAGGCAGCAGGGGTGACACGGGGTCCACCTTCACCGAATCGCGCCAGAAGTCATCAGGATTGTGGCGCAGGCGATCGGCAACCGGGCTGCCGCCATTGTCTAGCCAGGCAAACGACATGCGCAGCAGGATGTCGGGGAAGACGTTTAGCAGGCGGCAGTACATGCGGGCGGCGGGGGAGTGGTTGGTGAGGAACGGCACTGGGATGGGGAATTGGTCGCGCAGCAGGCGGACGGCCTCGCGCATGTAGGGGAGTAAGCGCGTGGAGTTGACGGTGAGGTCGGATTGGAGTTGGTGTGGGCTGTAGTCTCCGGCTTGCAGGCCGTCGTAGTACAGCACGCGGATGTGGTCGTTGCCGTTAATCATGAAGTCGCCCAATTGCGTTGGGTAGCCGTGCCTACCGGCGGTGGGGATGGAGATGTACACGGAGCCAGGCGGGAGCAGGAAGGCGCCCATCATGCCGGTGCCATCCACACCTACCAAGATGTGCGTCTGCTGCGCAAGCGCCACCTCATGTACATGCCTGCCCAGATCCGCCCAGTCCATCACCATGAACTCCACACCGCTGGGTCCAAACTCGCTGCGCAGGTGCTCCACCAGCTCGTACATGTTGCGGATGCGCCGCTTGTCCGGCTTCTGCAGCATGATGACCTTCAGCGGCGCGGTGGGCGGCAGCGTGCGCCAGTCGTTGTCGGTGTGCGCTAAGCCAAGGTTGTGGATGTAATAGTTGCGCCACAGCCACATGGAGCGGTACTCCACGCCAGGCACGGAGTAGTCGCGCTGGATGCTGTGTGCAGAGCGGCCACACAGACCAGTGACGACGGTGCGGAACAGGACGCTTGCGTCGCCCACGGCCTCCGAAAACTCGAAGTACAGGACGGGGTGGTAGTTAGGCGACAGACCGCGGTATGTTTGCCGTGTCAGGCCGTTGCCGTCCCAGCGCTTGCCCATCTCCTCCGGAATGTTGGTGTACAGCGGCACAAACTCGGCGATGTGCTCTCCGAGGCCCAGGTCGTGCACGGCGGTGAACCACGGGACGTGCTCGTCAAACATGGTGTGCCCGATGTTCCAGTGCACACCGCGGATGATAAGGCCCGCCGGCACGCCCCATGCCGCCGCCACCCACGGCGGCGTGCAATTAACCGGCAGCGGCGTGACGGCGCTGCAGGCGCCCCAGAACGACGCCGCCTGCTTCTCATCATACACCGTGGAGCCGTTGGGGTGTGCCATAACGCGGTCGGCAATGCCGGTTGGGGCGGTGGCGCCCGGCCACGCGATGGAGCCGGCCGACGGCATTGCTACCGCTGCCGGCACCACCGCCACGCTCACCGCGGCGGCGGTCCGTCGGAACACGACGACGCGAAGGTCCCATGAAGCAGCAAACCGCTCACCGTGCGACGCGTACGGGTGTTGGTACACGTAGCTGGACTTGTTTACCGCCGCCGCGTGCGCCTGCGCCGCCTCGTCACTGGCCTCCGCGGGCACCGACGTATAGTACTCCCACACCGCGTGACGCCCCCGCACTTGCACCGTCTGATTGCCATTGTAGTACAGGTTTCGAAACACACAGGTCTTGCTCTCCAGCAGCACGCCCACGCAGTGATGTGCCGTCATGTGCAGCTCCTCACAACCCACGAACGTGCGGTTGCTGCCCCCCACCTCCACGTACTCCCACACCTTCAGCACCTCGTCGCCCGGCATCATGTCACCACTATCAACACTGCCGTCGTCAGCATTGCTGCCGCTACTGGTATGGTTGTCATTGGCACTAAGCCTGCCGCTGCTGCTTCTGCTGGCAGTGTAGTCGCCGGCAGGGCGGCGCTTCGTCGAATTCACCATGTACATGGCCGCTGGTTGCGCTGGTTCCACCACACGCGACAGGCCTGCCACTGTGGCAAAGCCCGCATATGTGACGGCCGCCAAGACAATGAGAATTAATAGTGCCCATAGCACCAAACGGCGTTGGCTCTCCTGCAGCCATGCAGGCACGCAGCCACTGGCAGGCGCACGGCTTCCGTGCCCTACCACCCGCTCCATCCCCCAAGTGGGCCCCAACAAACGGCCGGCCCGCAACAGGGTTCCCACACAACACTACATTGCAGCAAAGGTTCGATGCGTGTCACACCACAGTCGTTGACCCTGTAAAAACGGCACCCAACACGTTGTGGTGTCTCGTGGCAAGTTGGTGGCACCTACCGCCGGTCCGCCGGTCCGCCGGCGGTAGAGCGCCGCGACTCACCACTCACCATTGAAGTCCGGTACTTGGTACAGTTGGTACTTACGCCGCGGCTGCAACACAGCAAAAACTACACGCTGCACCAACAACTGTCGACCTTCCGCACCATCGCGGCAACACCGTGGGCCGTGTGGCGCAGCCACAATTGACGTTTAAACACATCGGGCGGGCCACTCGGCCCAGTCGGACCCCAGTCCTGGTACCAGCCATGTAGGGCGCAATGTTGGAACTTTGAGCACTTGACACCAGACCTGCCACGTTTGGAAGTTCCAAATCTGCCTCCTCTCGCTACCCACACCCCCAGGTCACCAGGTGCCCCAGATATCAAGTGTCGCGGCCCCCCGTCCGGCCGCAGTTTGACTGCGGGGCTCCGGCAGTCACTGTACCGTACGTTGAACGCGGCCGACTGTGGGCCGCTGCGTGCCCGGTGGCCGCCACCGCATCCCCTAACGCTCGGTGGGGGTAGAGGGAGTAGAGAGGGAGAGAAGAGAGGGGGGGCAGAGGAGGGGGGGGATAGGGGGAGGGGGAGAGTGATGGCGCACGCGTACAGGTGACGGCAGCATGCCGGCGGGGTACCTTGGTCTGCTACTTGTGGGCTTGTCGAGTTTCCCAGTTTGGTAGTGCGCCAGGCGTGCCGGTGGCGGCTGGTGCCGCTGCCTGCCGTTAGTGGGCGTTGCTCTCCTGTCTCCTGTTGCTGCTGCGTGTTGGTGCTGCTGTCTCTGCACCTGTCCCCAACTGCAACAACACCCCCAGTGGTATGCATGTGTGTGTGTGCTGCGTAGCGGCAGCTCGCCCTCGCGCGCTGGGCGCAAGGTGTGACACCCCTCCACCCCCACCACTGGTACTGGGCGGCTGCACCTGCGCGGTGCACCTGCTGCACCCACCTGCCGCGCCTGCGCCTGCACCCCTCGCAACCGCCGCGGTTGCCACAAAGACACGCCCCATGGTGCTACGCTTGCGTTTGCCGGGCCTGTGTTGCCCTGCGCGGCGGTGTGCGGTGACGCCGCCTCGCTGGGTTGGGTGGTGATGCAGGACCGTTATGATGATCGTAACAGCGCGAAAGTGAGGTGGCCACAACATCGCCCTCGCAGGCGGCGGCACCGCGGCAGCCCGCTGCCCGCACACCGCTGTCTGCCACCAGCGTATGCAACAGACAACAGCCGTCTGTGCGTTGCTGCCGTAGCAGTTGTTGCGACTGGCGCTGCTGTGGGGGTTTGAGATTGTCAACAGCCAAGGACCGACATGGCCGCATGCGTGCCATGGGAAGCAGTATTTGTGTTCTTGCACGTGCGGCTGTTGCCGCACCTGGCGCGCTGTACAACTGCTGTGGCAATTAATTAGTTATCCTGCTGTGGTGTTGTGACTCCGCAGCCATTCCTCACCCCCCCCCCCCCCCCCCCCCCCCCCCCCCCCCCCCCCCCCCCCCCCCCGGGCGGCCCCCCCCCGCCCCCCCCCCCCCCCCCGCCGCCGCTCCCATCGCCCGCCCCGCCCCCGCCGCCGCCGCCGCTGCCGGCCCCGCTGCCACCCCCGCCGCCGCCGCCGCCACCGCTGCCACTGCGTGCCTTGGCAGCGGCGGTGCGCAGCACAGCCAGGAAGGTGGGCACGACGTGCGGCAGGAAGGTGACACACTTGGTGCCCAGCGACCGCAGGATGAGCATGATTACCTGCAGCGACGAGTTGTGGTGCAGCGCCAGGGAGTCGTCACCCAGGATGGCCAGCAGCGCAGTGAGCGACACGGTGGGGAAGAAGTCGTCCGCGCCGGTAGCAACCATGGACGGCAGAATGGCGGCGGCAGGCACGTTGGCCACCGCAGCCAGCGG
>Ga0066256_1001230_pt2 | contig 10506 bp, 7 predicted proteins | sample ThiBio_1000_biof_FD_87107 | JGI IMG/M metagenome (GOLD analysis project Ga0066256, IMG submission 87107) | Wastewater bioreactor microbial communities from Cape Town, South Africa - Thiocy_expt_1000_biof (version 2) | ecosystem: Engineered > Bioreactor > Thiocyanate-remediating >... | reverse complement strand
GGTGAGTTTCCAGAACGCGATTCAGGACGCCGTGGCGCCTCTGCCGGCCCCGCCTCCTGACATACCCGCACCCGAGCCATCGCCGCCGGTCCCGCCCGACGTAGAGCCTGCCAGCCCCGCCCCCTCCGGCGGGGTTTCCATTTGGCCCTTCGCCATCGCTGCGGCAGTCGTCGTCGCGGTCATCGCCTTCATTCTCCACTGAAAGGAAACGCCATGTTCGGAAACATCATCTTGGGCACCATCCTAGGTGCCGTCAAAAATGGCGCTCTCGGCAAGGGCGCATGGAAGGCCCATGCTGCCGGAGCCGCCGGGGCGATCCTCACCACGCTCCAGCCGGCGCTCGAATAGCTCCGATGGCGGATGGTGCCGTGGCCGCGCACCCGGTACGAGCAGGAGTAGTTGCCGGCCGGGACGTTGAACTTCTCCAGCGAGAATCGCTCCGCGACCTGAATCGGCACGACGAACTGGAGCGCCGACGAGCCTCCGTGCGCCGCCTTTGTGTAGCGCACCAGGCGCGTGGGCTTGATCTCCGTGCCCGGGTCGGTGAGCCCATTGTCGATGCCGTACCAGTAGTCTGGAATGAGGTGATTCCCCTGGTACGGGATGTAATGGGTATTCCAGGACTCGAAGCCACCATTGCGGATGATGTTCGCTGGGTGGTCGGCGGCAACGCAGCGCCGGGTGGCCGAGTCGCACGCGGGCAGCTCCCCGCGGCAGTCGTAGGTGGTGAAGCATCCCCCCGCGGCCAGCTCGCACACGCCGGTGGTCGGATTGCAACTCGTGGCCGGGTTGCCGCACGTGACGCCCGCGCACGGGTTGCCCGGAACGCACTGATGGGTGGCGATATCGCAGACCGGCGTCCCTGGGGCGTTCGCGCAATCCGCGTGACGGGCGCAGCGATTCTGGGCGACGACACACGTGTGGGTCCCATCACAGACCTGCCACTCGCTGCAGTTCATGTCGACGTTGCACCGGCCGGCGAGCGGCTCGCAGGTCGCGGTGGCGTTCACGCAACGCTCCCACGCCTCGCAACTGACCTGGTCACACGGCTCGTCGGCCCGCACGCAGTGCACGTCGTCGATGAGCAGATGATCGCCACTCGTATTGCGGACGCTGAAGATGAGCTCGAACGTGTCGAAGACGTCGCTGGCGAGGTTGAAGCCGTACGCCAGCTTCGTCCACTGCGTGCTGTCGACCGGGGTGTAGGCCGAATACGTGGAGTAGTCGCTGCCGAAGAAGGCGTTGCGAACCTCACCTGTTCCTCGCGCCTGGAAGGTGCAGGAGTAGCGGCCCGCGGGCATCGACTTCGCCTGGGTGGTGAAGCGCTTGTGCGTGGTCGACGGATTGGTCAGCCGGACCGCGTTCACTCCCTCGAAGGCGCCCGCCGTCACCTTCTCCACGCTGGTCGAGGTGAAGTTCGACGTGCTCCCGAGCCACTTCTCCGGAAGCGCACCGGGCCACGTTTCGAAGCCCCAGTTGTCGATGACGTTCACCGAGGGAGGCGTGCCCGCGTCGGGCGTTCCGGTACCTGCATCGGGAGTTTCGGTACCTGCATCGGGAGTTTCGGTGCCTGCGTCCGGAGTTTCGCCGCCCGCGTCCGGAGTCTCGCCACCCGCGTCGGGCTTTTCGATGCCGGAGTCCGCCAGGGGCTCGCCGGCATCCGGCGTCTGCAGAGGAGTTGAATCACCGCAGGCGACCAGCAAGACGAGGAGCGAACGCAGATTCACTCGAAACAACTTCAAAACGAGCCTCCATTTTCAGCCCCGGACCGTTCGTACCACACATCGTCCGAGCCGGCTGAGGGGCCCCCGCCTGCTATGCCACGCTCCGTGCCGCGAGCGAGGCGCGTCGGCGTCTTCGTCGATCCTCAGTTCGCGACGAGCGGCTTCGCGTCGCAAGCGTCGCCCACGCCGTCGCCGTCGACGTCCGACTGGTTCGCGCCGTCGAGCGCGCGGGTCGGGTTGAAGATCGACGGGCAGTTGTCGTCCGCGTCGGGGATGCCGTCGCCGTCACGATCGGTGGCCGACGTCCCGTTCGGGTACGTGTCGCGGTAGGGGACGCAGCTCGGCTCGTCCTTCGGCGTCTCGCCCTTGCAGTAGAAGAGCGGGTAGATCGAGGCGGCGGCGGTCTGGATGTCGGCGAGCGTCACGCCTGGCGTGTCGACGCAGACCTTCTTCTCGGTCTTGCACACATCGAGCGCCGCGCAGGTCGTGCCCGTCCCAAGCGCATCGACGAGCGAAGCCTCGCCGTAGAGCGGCTTGCCTCCGCGCAGGACGAGGAGCACGTCCTCGACGCCTGCGCCGATCACGGCGCGGTAGTCCTTGCCCGCCGCCGCCGAGAAGATCGTGATGTCGGCGAGGAGCCCCGGCGCGAGCGAACCCACCTGCGACTCGATACCGAGCGCGACGGCGGCGTTCGTCGTCGCCATCTCGAAGAGCGCCTTGTCGTCGAAAGCCTTGTCGAAATACTTCTCGTTGAGCGAGTCGGCGCAGGCGAGCTCGCGAAGCACGTTCATCGAGCCCGACGCGAGCCAGTCCGTTCCGAGCGCGATGGTGACGCCCATCGTCTTAAGGAGCGTCACCGGCGCCGTGTTGCCGTAGAGGTCGATGTTCGTCCGCGGCGACCACACGACCTTCGCCTTCGCCTTCGCGATGACGTCGACGTCGTTCGCGTCGAGGCCGACGGCGTGGATGATCGCGGTCTTCTCGCGGATCAACGTCGACTTGAGGCAGGTGAACTCGTTCTGCGCGGCGTCGTTGAGCCCCTCGGAGATGTGCGGCGAGTAGATCGCGCCGGAGGCGAACGCGCTGCCTGCCGAGCGGGTCGACGGGTAGCTGCAGCCGTTCGTGATCATCGTTCCGTTCGAGTCGCCGAGCGGGAACGTGTCGAAGAAGACCGTCGGGCCGGTGAGGCCTTCGAGCTGGCTCTTGTCCTGGTAGTTGGCGAGGTTTCGCAGGAGACCCGGGACGCCGCCGGAGCCGTTCACGCTCGTGGCGCCGCCGAGGACGAAGCGAAGCTCGGCAGCGGCGATCACCTTGGTGTCCTCCGAGCGCCTCGGCGACCTCACTTCCTTCTCGCCGCCCGCGCCCGTGCGCCAGCCGTGGCGATGGTTCCACCGCGTGGTCCCGTGGACGATCGGAGATGCCGACGCGTAGTCGGTGTGATCGTGGCCGTTGATGAGCCCGGCGGAGATGACGCTCCCCGTGCAGGCGATGACGGTCGCGTCTTTGTACCCCGCGCTCGAAGAGCAGCTCGCATCGACACACGTGATCGTCCCGTTCGCGTCGACGAGCACCTCGCCGTCGATCGGTCCTTCGGGAGCGAGCACGCGTCCCTTGAGGACGACACCGGAGCTGCCCTTCGACGTCACCGAGCACGCTCCGGGCTCACCGCCCTGTTCCGGATCGGTGCCGGGCCCGTCGTCGTCGTCGTCGCCGCCGGTGCCGGTGCCGTCGGCCGGGAGCTCCGCGCGCGGTGTGCTGCTGCACGCGAAGAGGGCGCTGCCGAGGGCGAGGGAGACGAGAGCGATGGAAACTACGCGCTGCATGGTGGGCCGATCCCGTAGCGCGGAGCGGTCGTGCTGACCACCGGAGAACGATTGTTCCGCGCGAAAGAGACGGGCCCAGCTCCTGCATCCGACACGCTCCGACGTGGCTCCCGGCAGCGCGCGAACCGTGGTCTTCTAGTGGTCATGGACCTCAAGATCATCGGCGGGGCCGTCGTGGGCGGGACGGGGGCCCCCCCGCGTCGTGCGAAAGTCGGCGTCAAGGGCGGCCGCATCGTCGGGAGCGGCGCCTGCGAGGGGCGGGCGGACCGCGTGATCGATGCGGAGGGCGCAATTGTGACGCCTGGGTTCACAGATCTTCACACGCACTACGACGGGCAGGTCTCGTGGGACGGCGAGATGGCGCCTTCGAGTCTGCACGGTGTCACGACGTGCGTGATCGGCAACTGCGGCGTGGGCTTCGCTCCGGTGCGCGACCGAGACCGCCGGCGCCTCATCGAGCTGATGGAAGGCGTCGAGGACATCCCTGGGGCCGCGCTCTCGGAGGGGATGCAGTGGAGCTGGGAGTCGTTCGGCGATTACCTCGATGCGATCGACGCGCGCCCGCGCACGATCGACGTCGTCAGCCAGATCACCCACGACCCGCTTCGTGTCTATGTCATGGGGGAGCGGGCCTTCGCGGGGAGCGCGGCCACGGACGACGACATCGCGACGATGCGTGAGCTCGTACGCGAGGCGCTCCAGCTCGGCGCCGCCGGCTTCAGCACCGGGCGTACCGACAACCATCGCTCGATCGACGGGAGCGAGACCCCGTCGGCCGAGGCGACGGTGCGGGAGCTCGCGGGGATCTCCGCCGCGCTCGAGGGCCTCTCGCACGGCGTCCTCCAGGCGGTCTCCGACTTCGACATGGAGAAGTCGGCCGACCGCTTCGACGCCGAATTCGATGTCCTCGAGCAGATGGCCGCCGCTGCTCCCGGTCGCCCGCTCTCGCTCTCGCTGATGCAGCGCGATCTCGACACGACGCAGTGGCGCAAGATCATCGCTCGCGCGGAGAACGCGAACGAGCGCGGGATCCCGATCCGCCTCCAGGTCGGAGCGCGCGGCATCGGCGTCCTCCTCGGCTTCGAGGCGACGTTTCATCCGTTCATCGGCTTCCCCAGCTACAAGGCGATCGCCATGCTCCCGCTCGCGGAGCGCGTCCGTCGCATGCGCGATCCGGAGCTCCGGGCGCGCATCCTCTCCGAGAAGAGCGAGAAGATCGCCGGCGACGGCAGCAACGTGCCGCCGATGGCCGACCGCTTCCTCGCGAACATCGACTTCATCTCGATGCGCATGTTCCGGCTCGGCGAGCATCCGAACTACGAGCCGCCCAGGGAGGAGTCGCTCTTCGCGGAGTCGATGCGCACCGGGAAGCGACCGCTCGAGGTGATCTACGACGCCCTCCTCGAGAATGACGGCAAGGAGCTCCTCTATTTCCCGGTCTACAACTACGCGGGCTTCGACCTCGACGCCGTGCGGGAGATGCTCGGTCACCCGCTCGCGCTCCTCGGCCTCTCGGACGGAGGTGCCCACGTCGGGACGGTCTGTGACGCGAGCTTCCCGACGTTCATGCTCACGCACTGGGCGAAGAGCCGCGAGCGAGGGCGCTTCAGCGTCGAGCAGGTCGTGAAGATGTTGACCCATGACACGAGCCGCTACATCGGCCTGACCGATCGCGGCACGATCGCGTTGGGTCAGCGCGCCGATCTCAACGTGATCGATCTCGAGGCGCTCCGCCTCCTGCGGCCGGCGCTCGTCGCCGATCTCCCCGCCGGCGGAAAGCGCCTCCTCCAGCGCGCCGAGGGCTATCGCACGACGCTCGTGGCCGGTCGCTCGATCATCGAGAACGGCACCTTCACGGGAGAGATGCCCGGCCGCCTCGCGCGCATCCGCTGATCCGGCGCTCGGCTGGTGGGGCGAGCTCGTCCCGCGCCTCAGGCCCCGGCTCTCGTCATGTGAGGCCGGCCGAAGGCTCTGCTTTGCGCGGACGCGGGGCGCCTTTGCGGCGGGAGCCCCCGTTTTTGCTCGCCGCTCCCGGCCGGCGCCGCTACCTCTCGCCCCGTCGATGCCGCGTCGTTCCGGCCCCGTCTTCGCTCGCCCGTCCTCGGTGAGCGGCCTGTTCTTCTGGCACTTCTTGAGCCGCTTCGCGCCGTGGCTCGGCGGGCTCGTCGCGTACATCCTGCTCGCGACGATCGTGCTGCGATGGGACATGGCTCGCCACCACGAGCCGCTCGACGACTTCGGCGCGGATCTGTACGGGATGTACACGCAGCTGTTCTTCGAGCCGACGCAGCAGCTCCCGCACGCGCCGATCGCTCGGGGCATCTTCTGGATCACGCCGCTGCTCGGTGCCGGCCTCATCCTGCGCGGCGTGGTCAGGGTCGGCGCGTCGTTGTTCGACGCAGACGAGCGGCACAAACTCTGGGTGGAGATCATGACCGATCGGATGAGGGATCACATCGTCGTCTGCGGGCTCGGCCACGTGGGGATTCGCGTCGTCGAGGCGCTGAAGCGATTGGGGTATCCGGTCGTCGCGATCGAGCGGAACAAGGACGAGTCATTCGCGGCGAGGGCCGAGGAGCTCGGGTTTCCCGTCCTCTACGGGGATGCTCGGCGCGACGCGCTGCTCCTCGAGTCGGGCGTCCAGCGGGCGAGGGCGATCGTCTGCGCGACCGACGATGACCTGGCGAACCTCGAGGTCGCGATCGACGCGAAGCGAGAGAACCCGAACATTCGTGTCGTGATGCGAATGTTCGATCAGCGTGTCGCCAGCAAGATGCGCTCGGCGCTCGACGTCGACGAGACGTTCAGCACGAGCGCGCTCTCCGGCCCGCTCGCTGCGCTCCAGGCGACCGAGTCCGGCGTGCGTGGCGTCTACTACCTCGAAGACGGCAGCATGCGCGTCGACATGGAGGTCCCGGCGCCTGCGGGATGGTGGGGCCGGACCGTCATGCTCTGCGAGGACGCCATCGACGGCCGTGTCGTCGGAGTGCGGAAGCCAGGCGGAAAGCTCACGCGCCCGCGTCACGACACGAAGCTCGTCGAGGGTGACATCGTCACGCTCGATCTCCCTGCGGAGAGCGTCGCGAAGATTCGCTCGAGCACGGCGAGCTGACCCGCGCGTCACCCGCGCAGCGCACGGAGGGCCGGCGCCTCGGGCGCAGCGACCTCGGCCCAGTCGACCTCCGCGAGGGCCTCGAGCTGCGCCCCGGCATCGGCAGCGATGCGCGCCGTCGTTGCTTCTTCGGCGAGCTCAATCGCGCTGCGCTCGTTCATCAGGCGGCGCCGCATGAAGACGAACATGAATGGGATGAACGCGAGCCCGGTGATCGCGGTGAGGACCGGCGGGACGGCCAGGAGGAGGAGGCCCGGCACCGCGGAGACCGCGTTCGTGATGGCCCACGTCCTCGCCCACGCGCGGTGGATCGGGAGCGAGGCGATGCCCTCGCCGGTCAGCTTCGTCAGCTTCCGCCCGAAGGCCACCGCGAGGCCCGCCAGCGCGAGATGGGCATGGCCGACGATGACGAGCGAGATACGGATCCAGCCCGCGAAGGACGCCGGCGAGGTCTGAGCGACCAGCGCGAGCGCCCCGTAGTGGAGCGTGAGCGGCATGAGGAGCGAGAGCGCCGCGAGCGGGAGCGTCGTGCTCCACACCTCGAGCGCCTGGAGGTCTCGCGCGATCGGGCGGAATGGGTTGCTCGACTCGATGCGAGAGAGGTCGGCGTCGAGCTCGCCGGTCAGCTTCGGCAGCGTCCACTCGTGCGCACCTCCGAACGCGAAGAGGAGGCGGGCGAGCACGTATGTGGTGAGGGCCGCCGCACCGCTGCCGAGCAGCGCATACGTGACGCCGTAGCCGTCGAGACACGCGCAGACGGCCGTCATGATCGCGCCTGCGATCCCGACGCCGCCGGCCAGCGCGCGCGCGATGCGAGCTGCGCGGATCGACCGGAGCCGGGGCAGGAGCGGCTCGACCGTCTCCCGGGCGAGCTTCATCTCCGCGAGGCGCACGCCGACGAGGTGGTGGTACGCCGAACGGTACGCGCTGCTCATGGTCTCCTCGTAGGGGCGGGCGGCGGAGGTTCAATGGGTCGTTCGCCGGGACTCTCGGACTTCCTGCCGCCGTACCTCCTCTTCTAAGGTGTAGCCGCCCCGGCGACGGCGGCACGTGGAACCTCTGTGAACGGTCGAAGGCCTGACCCGAGCGGCCTCCCCGCGTGGGTCGGACATCGCGCTCCTGGACGTGACACTGCCGCCAGGGGGTGGCGCTGCCGTCGTCGACCCAATTTGCAGGGATTTTCAGGCCTGTGCTCCTGGATGAGCCATGGCGCGACGCTTGCGATGCGGTGGTCCCGATGCCTTCCTCGAACCGCTTCGCCCTCTCGCTTCTTCCCGTCGTCTTCGCCGCCGCGGCCTCGGCTGCATGCGCGGCCGACTCCTCCGAATCGAGCGCGTTCTCCGATGGCAGGAGCAGCGGCGACTCGAACAACGGCTCCACGGCCAACCCCGGTTCGAGCTCCGGCAATGCCGGCGCCGAGAACGGCTCCGCGGAGCGCGCCGTCGCCGAGGCCGATGTCGTCCAGCTCGAAGGTGGCCGCCTCTATGCGATGTCGAGGTCGGGAACGCTCTCGATCATCGACGTCTCGCGGCCAGGCCGCCTGGCGATGCTCGGTCAGGCGTACCTCCCCGGCGAGCCGTTCGAGATGTACCTCCGCGGCGACCTTCTCGTCGTGATGGCGAACGGCGCGTACACGGTGACGGGGCAGCAGAACGAGCCGTCACGTGCCGACCAGGGAGAGACGCGTGGCTCGGGCGCGCCTGCGTCATCCGCGACTCGAACGAGCCCCGACGCGGGCGCGGGCGTGCTCGTGGTCGACGTGAAGGATCCGGGGCTCATGCAGCGGGTGGCGACGTTCGCGGTACCCGGCGAGATCGCCGACTCGCGCATCGTCGGCGACATCCTCTACCTCGCGACCTACGAGAACGCGTCCTGCTACGGCTGTGGGGCGAGGCCGCGCACGATGGTGACGTCGTTCGACGTCTCGTCTCCGGCGGCGATGAGGCAGGTCGATCACGTCGCGTTCGAAAGCGGGGCGCAGTACGGCTCGAGCTGGGGCAGCACCGGTTTCAAGCGCAGCATCGTCGCCACGAACGAGCGCCTGTACGTCGGCGGTCACGGCGAGCTTGCGCCGTCGTACGGGAGCGGTCCGAACGAGGGCGTGATCGACGTCCTCGACATCACCGACCCGCTCGGGAAGCTCGGTCGGGGCGCGCACATCGAGACGACGGGCGCCATCCTCAGCCGCTGGCAGATGGACGAGAAGGACGGCGTCCTCCGCGTCATCAGCCAGCGCGGCGCCGGCTACACCGCGAACGGCTTCGGCAGCCCCGAGGTCCAGACGTTCCACATCTGGAATACCCGCTCGCTCCAGGCGATGGGCAAGACGAGCCTGAGCCTTCCGCGCCAGGAGTCCCTGAAGTCCGTGCGCTTCGACGGTGAGCGCGCGTACGCGATCACCTTCGAGCAGACGGACCCGCTCTTCATCATCGATCTCTCGAACGAGGCGGCGCCGAAGCAGCGCGGCGAGCTCCACATGCCGGGCTGGGTCTTCCACCTCGAGCCCCACGGCGACCGCGTCCTCGGGCTCGGTCTCGATCGCACGGACCCGAAGGGGCATCTCAACGTGTCGCTCTTCGACGTCGCCGACATGGACAAGCCCACGATGCTCGGCCGGGTCGCGTTCGGTTCGACCGCTTTCAACAACGATCAGAACATCACGGCCTACGAGATGCCCGAGGATCAGGACCGCATCCAGAAGGCGTTCCGCATCTTCGAGGACGGCCTCGTCGCCGTCCCGTTCTCCGGCGGCTCGACCTCCGGGAGTGGGGCGTCGAGCTGCGCGGGGCTCGGCGGAGGCGTCCAGCTCATCGACTGGTCGCAAGACTCGCTCGCCAAGCGGGTGTTGCTCCCGGTCGCCGGTAATCCGCGACGCGCGCTCCGAAACCAGGGGGAGCTCCTCGCTGTCTCGGATTCCAACGTCACGTCTTTCGACATCGCTCGCCGCGACGTCGCGTTGAAGACGGCTGACCTCGTGATCGGTTCCTGCGAGGCGCGTCCGATCCCGACGAACAACGGGTTCCCGACGAACGGCTTCGACGCCGTCGACGACGAGTACCACGGGCACTCCTTGCACTGCGCGGCAGCCGGCGCTGGCATCGGCGCGCGTGGCTCGCTCTGGGCAGGCGCTGCGCTCGGCCTCGCCGTCATCGGCGTCGCCGTCCGCCGCCGCCGTCGGAACGGTTGAGCAGCTCGCTCTCCGCAACACCCATACGGCCCCTTGTTCGCCCACTCCCTCTCCGGGGCGAACAAGGGGCCGTCGTCACTTCGGGGAAAAAAATTAGTTACGGCAGTGACGAATTTTTGATGAAAACGCCTCGCTGGCGACATTGAACAAGTGAACTTTGCGCGCGCGTTAATTCCCCCCGAGCGCGTGCGCCCGGCCCTGGTGTGCACCGGCCAACGCACACCGTCATTCTCCTTCGAGTGAAGGGATCCGTCATGAAGCTCAGCATCTGATGCCCATCTGACGCGAGGACGACACCGAGCTTTTCGCTCCGTCGCTCGCATGCCCGAAACGACACGAAGCGTCGCGTCAGCGCTTCTCCATTTTGACGCCGCGCGTCTCGGCGACGATCTCGATATCCGAGACGTTCGGCGCGAAGACAGCGCGCTTCACCTCGCACGGCGGCCCGTCGTCGAGCGTGAGCAAAGATGTGACGACCGGCGCTCCGCCGAGCGAGCCATCCTTGGCGAGCGCCTTCATCGTCCAGGCCGCTCCCGTCGTGGCATCGCCGGCGAGCGCGGTGACGAGCGCTCCTCCGTCGGTCGTGAGCTGGAGCGCTGCGAATGACGCGGCGCGCGCACCACGCGGTTGAGCTGGCGCGTGCCTTTTCGACCAGATCGT
>Ga0066256_1005460_pt1 | contig 10508 bp, 10 predicted proteins | sample ThiBio_1000_biof_FD_87107 | JGI IMG/M metagenome (GOLD analysis project Ga0066256, IMG submission 87107) | Wastewater bioreactor microbial communities from Cape Town, South Africa - Thiocy_expt_1000_biof (version 2) | ecosystem: Engineered > Bioreactor > Thiocyanate-remediating >... | reverse complement strand
ACCTGCTTGTTGCTCGACTTGAGCGTGACCTTGCCCGAGAACGCGGCATCACCGGTGTTCTTCACGGTGACCTTGATCTTGCCCTTCTTGCCGGCCTTGATCGTCGCCTTCGTGACCTTCACGCTGCTGATCACAGCCTTCGGCTTCACGATGTCATGACAATCAGGGTAGGTGCCTTCCTGACCTTCCGGACAGACCGGATCCTCACAGTGGCCCCAGTCGCCAACCTTGCCGATCTCCTCGCAGTTGTTGGGGGGCGGCTTGGGATCGAAAGGTGCCGGCATGTCAGTGATCGGCGTGCTGCTGTTCGCGAGCCAGAGGCCGCCGACGTCCTGAAGGACGCCGCCGACCAGGTCGCAGGTGGACTGCTTGCCCATGCCCGGAACGACCGTTGCGTCAGGCTTGCTGCGCCAAGCGCCGGCGACCGCACCGTCGGTCAGGTTGTCCTTGTCGGCGAAGGGCTTTCCGGCATGCGGCCAACCCTTCTTGGTCGAGAGGGAGACGTCGATCGGGGCAAGGACGCACTTGAGCGCGCCGGTACCGCCGCCGAAGATGCCCTGGTACTCGGCCGGCAGGGCCCCGATGTCGTCGACGCCGATGGTCAGCGCGATGCTGGCGTCGATGTCGAGGTCGCCGGACGAAGCGTCATAGTGGCCGCTGCCGGCCTTGTCGAGACCGATGGTCGCGCTCAGGTTGACGTCATCGGTGATCGGAATGCTGATGTCCGGGAACTGGAGGCCGGTGGCCTTCGGCAAGGTGAAGTCGCCGTTGGCGTTGGAATACTCGCCGCGAATCTTGAGCGGCTCGCCTTCGTCCTTGAGGACCAGCTGGTCGATCTGGGCCAGGGTGACGTCGACATTCAGGCCGGCGTAGTTGAAATCGGCTGCGAACGGATCGCCGGCAGCTGGGGGGTCGGCCTTGGCACCATTGGCACCGAAAGCCAGCGCCATGCATGCGGCCAGAAGCGCGGCCAGAGCCACCTTCACCGTGAGGGCCTTTCGGCCGTTGGATACGAGAGTGGTGTTCATCTTTCCTCCGTGGCCTTTTCCCGGAAAGGTCCGGCCGTAGTTGTTCTCCCTTTGATGCAGCGGGGTCCCTGCTCTTGAACGTTTTCCCGACGGCCAGATGGCCGTCCTCCCTGTCTGATGATGCGAGATCGCGATCGTAGTGACGGCGATCACACAAGCTCGATACGGCAGCCAGCATAGCTGATGGCGCATCACTTCGCAAACAATCTGTTTACGAGAAAGGGCCGGCCCTCGCGAGCCGGCCCTTTCCGTTCAGTGCTTCCAGGCTGAGCTGGAAGAAGTGCTACTTCCGCTTCTTCTTGGCCTTCTTGATGGTGACCTTGCCCTTGCCGGACTTGCCACCGACCTTGGCGGTGATGGTCGCCTTGCCCTTCGCCTTCTTGGTCGTCTTCACGACGATCGTCTTGGTCGCCGACTTACCGGCGGCAACCTTTATCTGGACGCTCTTGGCGACCTTGACCTGCTTGTTGCTCGACTTGAGCGTGACCTTGCCCGAGAACGCGGCATCACCGGTGTTCTTCACGGTGACCTTGATCTTGCCCTTCTTGCCGGCCTTGATCGTCGCCTTCGTGACCTTCACGCTGCCGATCACAGCCTTCGGCTTCACGATGTCATGACAATCAGGGTAGGTGCCTTCCTGGCCCGCGGGACACTCCTGACCCTCGGTGAAGGTGGTGGTGCCACCCAGCCAGATGATCCCGTCGAAGCTCTGGTTTTCATCACCGCCGGTGAAGCTCGCGATGGTGTCCTTGCAGAACGAAGTCATCTCTTCGGCGCTCTTGCCGTAGGTGGCGATGCCGTAGACGTTGTTCGCGGCGGTGACATCGGTCCAGTCGCCGATCAGCGCGCCGGTTCCGGCGGGCGGGGCGAACGCAGCGCCGGCCTTGTTGTTGGTAGGCAGGTCCTCGGTCGAGAAGTTGACCGGGGCGCCGGCGGAATCGAGACCGATGTTGAGCGGACGCAGTTCACACTTCAGATTCAAGCCAGCCGCGTCGACCGTGAGCTTCAGCGGCAGGTCCACCTTCAGCGCGCCGGTGTTCTTGTCGTAGGTGCCGTTAAAGTCCTGAAGCGCGGTGATGTCCAGGTTGATCGTGCCCACCGCGCCCGCATCGAAACTCTGGCGCGGGAAACTGAATTCGGACGCCTTGTAGGCGACCTTGCCGGTGGCAGCATCGTAGTCGCCCTTGAGGTTCACTTTCAGACCCGCCGCGTCGGCCGGGTCCAGCGCGTGCATGGAGCCCTTGAGCAGCGCGTCGAGCGCCGGCAGCTTGATCCAGGCGTCGTTGAATTCGCTTTGCACGGTGTCGGCGGCGCGGGCGGCGTTCGCGAAGGCGAGGCTCGCCACGATTGCCACGACGACAGCGGTGATCTTGGTGGATAGACGACCGAGGCGGCCGGTGTTCTCCCTCATGCTTTCTCCCAATGAGTTGTGGCCGCGGATCGGCCGTTTCCCTGTCAAATTCATCCACGTGAGATTGGTCACGCGGAATACGTCGTGGGCAGGATAGCGGAAACCCCTCGTTCCCGCACGAACTTCCGGCGTTCCGACCGGCGATATGCCCGGGTCGCTTCGGGCCCGGAGCCTAGCCCCAGGGATTGGGTTTGCCGACGGGCACCCTGCGTGGGTAGGGGTAGAAGCCACCATCGAGGATGGTGCGGTTGCCGAGCGGTTCGGCCAGCCTCAGGGTCTTCTTGACCGGGGGGTTCGACGGGCAGGTCTCGAAGGTCGATCCGGTCTTCCACTTGATGAAGTAGGTGACGATGACCCATTTCGGCCGATACTTGATCTCCGGCACCAGCACCCTTCCCGTTGCCGGCCGGCCGCTGTTGCACTCCATCTCGTAGACGTCGACCTTGAGCGAGGTGGTCTTCGGCGTGACCTTCTGCCCTTTCGACAGATACCACTCACCGGATGACGCCCCGTCCCGAACCGGCGAGAACCAGCAGTTGCTCCAGTAGTACTCACCGACCCAGCGGCCCTTGACCTTGCGGTAGCTGCTCCAGGCGTTGCCGCCACGGGCTGGCTTGCCGGCGACCAGTTCGGCGTACTTCGCGTCCTTGAAGACCACCCGCCAACCACGCTTCGGCATCAGGAATGGATCCTCCTTGAGCTCCCGCCGAAGGGTCGCGGCCAACGCGGTCTTCTCTTTCTGGTATCCGGCCGACTGGTTGAACACGGAGAGCGGGAACGCCTTGCCTCCGCAGGTGCGGAGATTCGGAGTCGCCCCCTCATCGGCCCGGCCGCTCGCGGTTCCGACGGCCAGCCACAATGCGGCCACCGCGACGATGCTGGCCCATCGAATCCCCTTCAACCGGATCACCGAATTCCTTTCATAGGCCTTCTACGATCCGGATCGCAAACCGTCACAGGCTTCTCGGGACTTGGGGATGGTCTCCGCGTTCCGTGGAGATCTCACCCGAACCAGTGACTCTGAAGAGGACCGTGCTTTGAGTATTGATGTCAGAACTCGATGAACCTTGCACCTGGCCAACTGGCGCTGGCGGCCGAGGCCACAAGTGCGATCGCGACCATCGCCCACACGAGCACGGTAGCCGCCTGGATGATTCGCTTGACTCCGTTCAAACCTCGTACTCGCAGTCGAAACTGAATGGTCCGGGTGAGTGGGCCGTGAAGGGATCGAACCTTCGACCTTGAGATTAAGAGTCTCCTGCTCTACCAGCTGAGCTAACGGCCCGGAATGCGGCTTCGGTGGTTGAAGCCGGATGAAAAGTATAGAGCGGGCGGACCGATTCTGTGGCCCGCCCGCTCTTCAAGTGATCTTCGGGTCAGGGGGTGGCCGTGCTGCCCGAAGCGCCGGTCAGCGAGTCGCCCGTGCCGAGGCTGCCCAGCGGATTCTTCAGCGAGTCGTCGCCGCTCTTCTGGGCCTGCTTGACGGCCTTGTCGATCAGCTTGCCGACTCGCTGCGCGTCCTTCTTGGTCGACTTGAAGGTCTGCTTGATCTGCTTCTCGTCATTCTTGTCGTCGGTTGCGGCGAGCGCCCGGTCAAGGGTCTTCTCGGCGGCCGCGTAGTCCTGCGCGTAGAGCTGGTAGATCGCGAGCGTGGTCAGCTGGTTGGAGGCGCTGGCGCCACCTTTTTCCTGCGTCTTCACGGCATCTTCGGCCACGAACTCCTGGGCTTTGGCCGCGTCCTTGATGTTGTTCTGGAACTGGGCGACCGTCGATCCCTGGGAGAGCGTGAACAGCATGTTGGCCATCAGCTGGGCGACCGTCGGGTCGGGATTGTCCTTGCTCAGCTTCAGGTACTTGTTCCAGGTCTCGGCGGCCATGTCGAACTGGGTGGTGGCCTCGTCGGTGATCGAAGTCTGCTGGGTGTCCGGATCGGTCGAATAGAGCGCCTGGCCGGCCGAGAACCGTGCCCGGATCAGCGCGACCGCCAGATTCTTGTTGTTCGGCTGTGCCTCGAACTTGGCCTGGATGTCGTCGGCCCGCTCGACGTTGACCTTGGCCACGTCCGTGTTCCCACTGTTGCCCGCACCGCTGAACGGGTTGAGGTTCCCGGGCAAGCCGATCACGATCAAGCTGGCCGCCATGATGACCGCGAGGATCACGTAGATGACCTGAATCACCCGCTTGCGACGGCCGCGCACGTCGAAGAGCATTCTGTGTTCGGGTTCGTTGGCCACTTGGCTAGTTCTCCTGGATCGAAGGTATTTGGGACTCAGCGCCCTCCTTGGGCTGACCGATCCCCCGAGCGAGCAAGATACTCAACTCATAGAGAACCAGGAGTGGCACCGTCTCGATCAGCATTGAGATCGGATCGACTCCGGGCAGCGCCGCGGCGAGCATCGCACAGATCAGATAGGCGTACCGACGGTTCTTGCGAAGCTGCTGGACGGACAGTATCCGGAGCCTGACGAGAGCCAGGATCACGACCGGCAACTCGAAGACCGCGCCGCCGGCGAGCAGGGTCATCGAGAAGAACGAGTAGTACTCGCGGGCCCTTAACTGGATCGCGAACTGCTCGTCGTTGAAGTTGAGCAGGAACTTGATCGCCGCCGGCACGACAACGAAGTAGGCGAAGATGCAGCCGACGATGAAAAGCGCGGGAATGGTGATCAGCAGCGGCATGATCGCCTTGCGCTCCCGGGGCGAGAAGGCCGGCAGCACGTAGGCGAACAACTGATAGCTGATGAAGGGCGCCGAGACGATCAGGGCCGCATAGACGCAGACCGTGACCGTGGTCATGAAGGCCTCGGTCGGGGCCGGCACGCTCTTGGCTTTGTTCTCCGCCGGCAGCGGGGCGGCGGCGATGGCGAGGATGGGGTTGCTCTGCCAGAAGCAGACCGCGAAGGCGACCGCGACGAAGACCCGCGAATAGACGATCCGCGAACGCCGTTCTTTGAGGTGGTCGATCAGCCTGAGCTGGTCGTCGTGCCGAACCGGTTTGATCTTGGCCACGAGCGGCCTCAGTCTCGCGAGTCGGGAACCACTTCCCCGTCAACCGTCTCGGCTTCGGAGGCGACCGTATTCTCGGTGACCTTCGGCTCTTCGCCCGGCAGCGGTTGCTCGGCATCGGTTGGCGGTGGCGTCAGTTCAGCCGGCTCGTGGTCTTCGAAATCCTCGTCGTCATCATCGTCATCGTCCTGACCGATGTTGCTGAGGCCGTCCCGGAACTCGTTGATCCCCTTGCCCAGGGACTTGCCGAGCTCGGGCAGCCGCTTGGGTCCGAACACGATGAGGGCGATCACCAGGATGATCGCGATTTCCATTACGCCGAAATTGGGAAGCATGCCTATGAATCGTACCCCTGTTCGACTTTCGACCCCGAGTGGCCTCGGTCTGCGGCGCTAATCCCGGAAGTTCAGGTAGTAGCGGGAGGCGGTCGGCTCGGCCTGGCCCTGGTACTTCGAGCCCTTGCCCTCGGCCCCGTAGGCGGTGTCCACGGCACGGTCCATGCGCATGAAGGAGAGCTGGCCGATCGGCATGCCCTTGTAGATCGTGATCGGCAGGTTGGCTACGTTGGAGAGCTCGAGGGTGAGGTTGCCGGCGAAGCCCGCGTCGACGAAACCGGCGGTCGAGTGGATCAGCAGGCCGAGCCTGCCAAGCGAGCTCTTGCCTTCGAGCCGCGCGACCATGTCGTCGGGGACGGTGACCCGCTCCAGGGTCTGGCCGAGCACGAACTCGCCTGGGTGCAGGATGAAAGGCTCCTCGTCGGCCGGCTTGACCAGTTCGGTCAGATCCTCCATCGGCTGCTTGACGTCGATGAACGGATAGCGCGAGTTGTTGAAGACGCGGTAGCTGTGGTCGACCCGCAGGTCGATGCTCGAGGGCTGGACCAGCCGGTCCTCGAAGGGATCGATGACGATCCGGCCGGCCTCGATCTCCTCTCGCAGGGTCTTGTCGCTCAGGACCATGAAGCGGCAGTATGTCAGCTATAGCGGAGGACTACGCCGTCGGCGATCAGCTCGAGGAGTTCGCGCTGCTGGTCGTCCAGCCCGGCCCCGGCAAGCCCGGCCTTGGCTTCCTCGATCAGACCGATCGCGCGGTCCCGAACCCGGTCCAGGGCGCCGGTCGCGGCGATCCGGTCACAGGCGAGCGCCGCCGAATCCTCGTCCAGCGAGCGCAGGTCCAAGGCGGCCAAGGCGGGGTCCAGTTCCGCCGCGACGATCAAGGGCAGGGTGACCGTGCCGTCGAGCAGGTCGGTGCCGCGGGCCTTGCCGGTTCGCTCCGGGGGGCCGGCGATGTCAAGCACGTCGTCGAGCAACTGGAAGGCGAGGCCGATGCGGTGGCCGAAGAGGCCGACCGGGCCGGCCTCGCCCCCCGTGCTGGCCCGGCCGAGCACGCAGGCCGCCTCGAAGAGCCGGCCCGTCTTCAGGGCGCAGCGATCGAAGTAATCGGTCTCGGTCAACTCCAGGTCGAAAGCACCTTCGCGCTGGCGGAGCTCGCCTCGGGCGAGATCGACCGCGGTGGCGCTGACCTCGGTCACCGCTGCGGCATCGCCGCCGTCGACCAGGACCTTGAAGGCAGTGGAGAAAAGCCGGTCGCCCAGCGCGGTCGCCCGCTCACGGCCGGAACTCGCAAAGACGGTGGGCAGGCCACGGCGCAGCGGCGCCCGGTCGAGTACGTCGTCGTGGACCAGGCTGGCCATGTGGACCAGCTCGACCGCGATCCCGGAGCGGACGGCGGCATCCCCGGCTTCCGGCCCGGCGCAGAGCAGGACCAGCATCGGCCGCATCCGCTTGCCGCCCGCGTTCAGGGTGCGGACCGCGTCCTCTGAGAGTTCGGCTTCGTCCTCGACCGCGGCCAGCAGGCCGGCTTCGACCTCGGCCATGCGGGCCGGAAGCCAGGCGCCGGCGGTGTCGGTTACCGCGGTAACCGGTTCTGGCAGCGAGCGGCGTCGGGTTGGTTCGTTTTCAGCCGGGGAACCCATGGTCAAAGCGTCCCACGATTATGGGACCGTGGGTTCAAGATCTACCGGATCCCTGAGTGGAGGGCGATGATCCCGCCCGCCATCAAGGTCCAGCGGACGTGGTCGAGGCCGCCCGCGTCGAGCTTGCCGGCCAGGGTCTCGGCGTCGGGAAAGCTGCGGACCGATTCGGGCAGGTAGGCATAGGCCGAGGAGTCACCGGCCACCTTGCCCAGCATCGGAACGATCCGATCGAACCAAAGCCCGAAGAAACCGGCCAGCGGCTGGCGGCGGGGCTGGGTGATCTCGAGGATGACCAGGCGGCCACCCGGGACCAGTACCCGGCGCATCTCGCTGATGCCCTTGTCGAGGTCGGCCAGGTTGCGAGCGCCGAAGGCGATCGTGACCGCATCGAAGCTCTCGTCCTCGAAGGGCAGGTCCAAGGCGTCGGCCCACTTGAACTGGGCCTGCCTCAAACCGGCATCCTTGGCTTTCTGAAGCGCAATGTCGAGCATCGGCCGGGAGAAATCGGCCCCGATCACTTCGCCTTCCGGGCCGACCCTTTCAGCCAGCATCAGGGCGAGGTCGCCGGTGCCGCAGCAGAGATCGAGCGCCTTCATGCCGGGCTCGAGCCGGGCCCGTTCGGTCGCCCGGGCTCGCCAGCTCTGGTCGAGGCCGGCGGTCATCACCCGGTTCATGCGGTCGTAGACGCCGCTGATCCGGTCGAACATGGAGTTCACCTCGCCGGCGAACTCCTGGTCACCTCGGCGGGGAGGCGCCTGGTTCATCCGCAGAACCTCAGTCTTCGCCGTTGAGCGAGGCCAGGTAATCCGCGACGGCGTTCAGGTTCTTCTCGCCGAGGCCCTGGAAGGAGGGCATGATGCCCGGGCCGATCGTGACCGACTGCTTGATCGCCTCTTTCGGGATCCGCGAGCCGATGTCGGTCAGGTCCGGGCCGAGGCCGCCGTGGGCCCCGTTCTCCCCGATCGCGTGGCAGGCCAGGCAACCGGACTCGGCGACCAGCGCCTTGCCCTTCTCGTATTGCGGGGCCGTCGCCAGCTCGATCTCGCTCGGTGCGCCGGCGGTCGCGCCCTTGTAGGTCAGCAGGGCCATCGCGATGATCACCATGATGCCGGTGATCGAGGCGATCGGCCGCTTCCACGGCACCCGTTCCGGGCCGCGGTCATAGAAGGGCAGCAGGAGCAGCAGGACCATGCAGATGGTCGGGATGCCGATCGTCGCGACCGGAACCAGGGCCGGCGGCTTGATCACGCGCAGCAGCTCGAAGAGGTAGAAGAAGTACCACTCGGGGCGTGGGGTGTAAGTGGTGGTGGTCGGGTCAGCCTTGGGACCCTGCTCGGCGCCCATCACGATCGACATGACGATCAGGACGGCGGCGACGATCAGCATCATCACCGAGTCCTTCATGATCGCGTAGGGGAAGAACGACTTGCCCTTCTTCTTCAGGATCTCGTATTCGCGGAGGTATTCCTCCTTCTCGCGGGCGTTCACTGATTCACCTCCCCTTCGCCAGGTTCGTCGGGCGCGTCGGCCGGATCGGCCGGCGGCTCCTCCGGGGCGGTCTCGTCAGCGGCCGCTTCTTCGGCCGCTTCCTGTGCCGGCTCCTCGGGTGCAACTGCCGCTTCGGTCTCCTCGGCTTCCTTGGCCTCGACCTCTTCGGCTTCGGCCGCGTCGGCGTCGGCTTCGTCAACCGGGGGTGCAGCAGCGGCCGCGACCACGGCCCCGTTCACCGGAACCTCGTCGAAGTCTTCCTTCGCAACCCCGGCGGTCACTTCCTCCTCCGGGCGCGAACCCTTGGGGCGGCCGGCCCGCACCCACGGCGGGGCGGTGGTGCCGAGCTTGACCACGAAGAAGAGATGGGCGCCGATCAGGGCAGCGATCAGCCCTGGCACCACCATCATGTGGAGCGCGTAGAAGCGCGAAAGCGTGGTGGCGCTGAAGTCCGGGCCGGCTCGCAGGAAGTCCGCCAGGTAGGGGCCGACGATCGGACCGGAGGCGGTGATGTTGTTGGCGACGATGGTCGCCCAGAAGGAGCGCTGGTCGAAGGGCAGCAGGTAGCCGGTCAGACCCATGACCGTGGTCAGGATCAGCAGTACGACGCCGATCACCCAGTTCAGCTCGCGCGGGTACTTGTAGGCGCCGAAGAAGAAGGTCCGGGCCATGTGCAGGAAGATCAGGATGATCATCAGCGAGGCGCCCCACTTGTGCAGGCCGCGCACGAACTCGCCCATGAAGACCTCGTTGGTCAGATGGGTGATCGAGGCGTACGCCTGGGTCGCCGACGGCGTGTAGTACATCGAGAGCAAGACGCCCTTGGGCACGTGCCGCGACATCATCGCGGTGAAGATCCCGGTCGCGTTGACGCGCGAGTCGACCCAGCCGGCGACGTCGATGCCGGCCTGTGTGCCGTGGTGCACGCCCAGGTCCTTGGCCTGGCTCATCCGGCCGGGCTTGGCCGGCTTGGCGACCGCTTCGGCATCGCCGGAGCCATTGGACTCGGCGGTCTCGCTCTTCTTTCGCTTGAGAAGACTCATTCGGATCAGTTACTCGGCGGGGGAAAGGTGGACGGGCGGGGCGGGTACAGGTACTCCCAGATACCGCCGGTGAACTCGCCGGGGTCTCGGACCCGGACGGCCTTGAGCTGGTTGGTCACCGAGTAGCGGGGACCGAGTTCGACCTGGCCGCCGCGGACACGGGTCTGGAAACGGTCGAGCGGGCGCACGGGCGGGCCGCCGATCCGCTTGCCGAGGAAGTCGTAGACGCCGCCGTGACAGGGGCAGATGAAGTTCTGGGCGGCCTGGACGAAACGGACCGGGCAGCCGAGGTGGGCGCAGCGGGTCGAGACCGCGATCACGTCCGACGGATCCTCGTCGTACTTCTCGGAGCCGGTGCGGACGTAGGCGGTGGTCTTGCCGACCTCGCCGATGCCGGGGGTCTCGGTGAAGACGACCTGCTTGTAATCCTCGGCGGTGAAGTCGCTGAGCGGGCCGACGGCCTCCCAGCGTTCCTCGCCACGAGTGAAGAGGGGGGCGACCGCGAAACCGACGACGGGCAGCACGACGGCAGCCGCCGCGACGCCGCCGATCGCCTG
>Ga0066256_1005459_pt1 | contig 10510 bp, 3 predicted proteins | sample ThiBio_1000_biof_FD_87107 | JGI IMG/M metagenome (GOLD analysis project Ga0066256, IMG submission 87107) | Wastewater bioreactor microbial communities from Cape Town, South Africa - Thiocy_expt_1000_biof (version 2) | ecosystem: Engineered > Bioreactor > Thiocyanate-remediating >... | reverse complement strand
CCCCCCCCCCCCCCCACCCCCCCCCCCCCCCCCCCCCCCCCCGCTGCCGCGGCCCTCACTCCCACCCCCCTCTGACCTCCCCACCGGCCGCGGCCCCGCGGCGCCAACCCCGTCGGTGGCTTGCCGGCGCAGGAGGGGCGGCGGCGACTTGCACCCGCCGCCCGCCGCTGCAACGGCGGCTGGCACTACATCCGGCGACGGCTGCCGCAGCTGCGACACAATCTCCAGACGCAGCAGCGGCAGCAGGGAGTCGCGCAACGCCTGCCGGCAGTTTGGCACGTGGTCGCGCAAGAAAAACGCCAGCACCTCCAGCATCTGTGTGGCCACGCTGCGTGTCTCGGGCGGCTGGCCCACCAGGTCCTCCGACTGGCCGCCGCCCTCGCCGCTGCCGCCATCCTCCACCACGCCAACCGCCGTACTACTCGCGTCCACCACAAGATGCCGCGGCGCAGGCGGCGCGGCTGCCACAGCGGCTGCGCGCGCACTCAGCGCGTCTGCCAGGCTGCTGCCAAACAGCGGCAGCAGGGTGCGCACGCCGCCCAGACCACGGATGGCGTCCCGGATGGAGGTACCTGCCACCACCGCCACGCCGTTGCAGCCCGCAACAAACGAATCGGAGCCGCCCATGACGTCGGGGCACTCACAGCTGATGGGGTCCTCGCCACGCGCGGCGGCGGCGGCGGGCGCGCCCGGCGCGCGGCTCAGGTACCGGCGCACCGACTCGCCGTACGTGAGCGAGATGGTGTAGTGCGCGGGGTGGAAGAGGGCGTGCACATGGTTCAGCGGGTGCGCCGGGTCGCGCCGGATCTCATGTGGCGGCACAATGTGCACCACGTCGCCGTCGTGCAGGCGCGCCAGCTCGCCCTGGATGGTGGGCGACAGGGGGCCCACGCCGTCGCCCCAAAAGTACACCGGCCCCACCTCGCCCTCCAGCGACTCACCAATGCGCGCCAGGATGAGCGGCGCGGCGGCGAGGTCGCGCGGGAACAGGGCATCGCTCAGTGACGCCGCCAGCACGCCATCCACATACACGTTCAGGTCGTTTGACGCGCGGCCAGACAGCAGGCCGCCCTTGCGCGCGACGTGGTGCACATGCAGCGTCACCCACTGGCCTTCCGTCAGCGCCGGCGCGGGCACGACGTAGTGCCGCAGGCCGGGCACGCTGCCAGGCGACATGAGGTCATTGAACCCCACGCCACCGCTGCCGCTGGAACTGCTGCCATCACCGCCCGCCAGCGACGCCAGCAGGCCGCCCAGCACGCCTGGCACACCGCCGCGCGACGACGGCGGCGGATTCGCGCCAAACCCGCTGCCGCCGTCGCCACCCGTCGGCGACTCCATGACCGACAGGTGGACGGCGCGCGGCTCCAGCCAGATGTGCAGCGACGCGCCGTTGCCGGCCATGACGCGCAGCAGCGTGGTGCGGTCCTCACCCGCGGTGCCGGAGAAGCGCTGTACGCGCACCATCGTCCACATGCCGTACTCGCGCGCAAAGGGCCACTGCCGCCACGACAGTGACAGGTAGCCGGTGCGCTGTGACAGGGCGGCGCTGGCGGGCACAGGCGGGCTGGTAGTGAGGCGCAGGGAGCCGGTGGCGCCGCTGACGCCCGCACCAGGCGGCGCCGGCGCGCTCACTACCGTGCTGGCAGCCGCACCAAGGCGGTCCAGTGACGCACGCAGCGCACCAAATAGGCCCACGCCGCCGCAGCTGCCGCCCACGCCGCCGGTGGCGCCCGTGCCGGTCTCGTGCAGCCAGCCCGGGAAGGTCCAGAACGCGGCGCACCCCGAGCGGCGCAGCGCCCGAAACTTGGCCACGTTCTCAATGGCCCACAGCGCGGCACCATGGATGCCTGGGATGCCAGCGGCGCCGTCTGGGTGCATGGTGTCAAACACGCGTTGCAGCTGCCCCGTCGTCATGCCCACACGGTGCACCAGCCCCAGGCTTTGCATTGTCAGCCGCGCCTCGTACAGCACGTCAGCTGGCAGTGCGTGCACGACTGCTGCATCCGATGTGGCGGTGGTGGCGGCAGCAGCAGCGGCTGCAGCGGCAGCCACCACCACCGCGCGCCCCGCCGCCACCCGCGTCTGCAACAGCGCGTACAGGTCGGACGCCATATCCTCGCCTGGCCATGACGCCACGAACCGCGCTGTGCGCTCCAGCCCCAGTTTCAGCAAGTAGGCATTCACCCCCCGCAGCACAGCCCCCACGCCCCCCACGCCATACCCGCCATCCCCGCCGTCGGCGCCGCCGCCGCTGGAACTGCCGCCGACGCCCCGGCGTGCCAACAACGCTGCTGTTCGCTCCCGCTCCGCCGCCTCCAGCGCGCTCGTCAGCGCCGCGTACATGCCCTGCGCGTCGTCATGAATGGAGTGCCGCGGCGCCGGCATGCTGGCGCGCCCCGCCCCACCCCCGCGGCTCGCCATGGCTGCCTACTATGTGCTGCCGCACCTGCCGCCGCACCTGCTGCCGCACACCACTCCGATTGTTGTTAGAATGACGGCGGAGCGGGGTGGCTACGGGTGGAAGAAAGTTAGGATTGGCTGCAGCGTCAATGATTCAGCACAGAGGGAGAGATGGCGCTGTGGCTGTTCTGTAGCTTGTGTCAGGCGTGTGTACCCGCTCTTTGATTGCTGCTGCTTGCTTCACCTGCACCTGCTGCTGCTGTAGCTGTCGTAGTAGTAGAAGCTGTAGCTGCGGTGAGGGGCAAGGAGAGAGGGGAGAGAGGGGTCGATTCTGCAAAAGGTGGGGTGCGAGTGTGCCACGATCGGCGACGTAATATTACAGCAGGAACAAATATGGGTGACGGGTGATTTGGGGCACACACATTTGACGTGACGCATGGCGGCGTTTGCATGTTTAAGCACCCATACTGCCGCCCCTCCCACATCATACACACACTTTCAGCGTATGGCGGCGATGGCACACATGCGGCGTCGCGGCGTCTGAGAGGTGTCGGTGTCACAGTCACACTGAGTCACACTGTCACAGTCACATAGGCAGGCAGGCAGGGATGGATCACGGATGTCATGGGCAACCGCTAGGTACCGCGCAACTACTCTACAGGGGTCTACAAATCAGCGCGCGTTTGCTGAATGGCCGCATACCGGTAGCGCCGCGCAACGGCCGCGACGTCACGGCGGTCACAAACACAAACATGATCGGCGGGCCGACGACGGCAATAATGGGACGGCCCTAGGGCGCCCGGGTATCATAAGTAATTATGCTTCGAGGCTACGACACGTGGCAGCCGGGGCGGCCGGCCCAGGCGGTCGTGACGTCGAGCGGCGGGTAGAACAGGTGGCCGTGCGCGTCTTGCAGGCAGGCGTTGTGGGGTTGGTACATGGCGCGCATGTAGGCGCAGGCGGCGGGCGACATGAGTTCGGTGCCGGTGGGCGGCAGGGTGGCGGTACCATCTTGGGGCGCGCTGGGCGTGAAGGCGGCGGCGGGCATGTTCAGCGGGTCCAGGCGCAGAAAGCGCAGGAGTTGGAGGAGCGTGGCGGTGGGCGCGCGATGCAGCGCCTGCGGCGTCGTAATAAACACGCTGTCGTTGCCGTACGCTGCCACCCACGCGCGTACTCCCGCCGTGTAGTCGGATGCGATGCAAGCGGGGTTGCGGCACCGCCATGCCGTGGTGGACAGGTAGCGGCGGTTAAGCGGCTGCGCGACGGCGCAATACGGCTGGAAGGGCATGCGTGCACCTTGCGCCAGGCTCAGCCACCGCGTCAGCGTCATGTCGCCCTCCTCCCCCTCCTCCGCTAGCTGCTGCGGTGACGCGTTGTCGGCGGCGGTGGTGTTGTCAAACTGGCGGTCGTTCCAGTACTGCTCTGCCAGGCGGCGCACCGGGTCGCACAGCATCACCACCACCTTGGCGTTTGGGAACGCCGCACGGTACCGCGCCGCTGTGCCCGGCACCGCCACGTATGACGGGCACCGGTCCAGTGTCATTACCGCGGGTGCGGGGCCGCCGCTGCTGTTGGGCAGGCGCGGCAGCCGGCGCAGGTAGTTGGGGTCCATGCGCGGGTTCACGCCCCGCTGGTACCGCGACGCAAAGTAGCGGTTATCCTCGTCGTTGATCGACATCGCAGGGTGCTGGCGCAGGAAATCGACCACCACGTTGCCGCCGCACATGGTGGCGCCGATGAACACGACGTCGGGCGCACACCGCTGCATGCCCGCGTGCCTCCCTATCACGGTACACGGCGGCACGGGCAGCGGTGGCAGGCTGTCAAACCGGCCAGCGGGGCCGCGCACGGTGCACGTGACGCCGTCTACCGCCACCTCCCTTGTGCCATCACTACTACCACTACTACTAAGGCCGCCGTCTTCACTAACAGCCACAGCGCGGCTGCCACCGCCCCAACGGCATGGGTGCCCTGCGGCAACGGCGCCGCGCCTCACGGCCCCGCCTGCATTGCCTCGTCTTCCTGCGCCGCCAGGCTGTTGCTGCTGTTGTTGCTGCTGCTGGGTGGTAGCCAGCAGCATCACGCTGCTGCCCAGGAGCGTGACCGCAACCAGGACGGCGGCACACAGCAGCAGCCTGCTCCTGCCTGGCGTCTCGCAGCCACCAGCAGCGGGGGCCATCCCTTGGAATCCCCGTTGTGTTGCGTGCTGACACTGCTGCAGCGACTGCCCGCAGCCGAGGCTGTTGCACTCGTTTCTCGCCCTTGCGGCCTTTGCGCCACCCGCTTCACCAGTTGGCAGATACACACGGCAAACAATTCTGCCGAGGCAACGCCTGGCAGCGATGCAACCCCTCCTACACGCCGACAGTGGCAGCCTGTGCTGCACCGCACAAACAACTGCTGCTTGCAGGTACACGCGCGGTGGTGGGTGGCCGGTCATCATCAGTGACCAGCACCGCCAACGTGTCAGGCTGTCGGTGGAGCTGCAGCTGGCCGCGGAAGAAAACGGATGGCCTGATGATGCGGACCGCCACGGCACGACCGCGACAGACGCAACCTTCAACGCCCGCCGTCGTTCAATGATCGTTGCCGCACATGCCAGCAGCCCCCGTGGAGCAGCTGCGGCGTGGTACGCAGTTTATTTTGTTGCCGGGGGTCCCAGACATGCGGATTGTGAGGTTGCCGCACCCTTCCATCGCGTACGTCGCTGCGGATGACATTGAACAATTTGAACGACGTGACGGCGGTGTACCAACCATCCTGTACGTTGAACCTGTACAATGCTGGCGCGCAAGTGCGACAGCGAGGCGTCTTCGACGACGCCCGAGGGCGCGGCGCCAGTAGCAAAGGTCAGGCTGCCCAGCCGCGCCGTGTTGGGCAGCTTGGTGGCGGTGGTGGTGCTGGGCATGCTGGTAGTGGGCTGGGTGGCGAGTGTGGCGTCGCTGACCAACATGAAGTGGCGCGAACACCTGGCGGCAGTCGTGGCCACCGTGGCCGGCGGCGTGGGGGAGGCGCCGCCACCAGGGCGGTTTGACGACTTGCCGCCACTGCCAGTGGCGCCGTGCGAGTTGATTGGCCAGGCGGTGGGCATGCCGCGCTGCGCGCCGCGTGTCGTCATCATTGGCGCGGCGGAGTGTGGTGTCGCGGCGCTGGCGGGCATGCTGCGCGCGCACCCCAGCGTGGTGGTGGGCGGCGCGGTGGAGGGCCAGCACGTTGCGGTGCTGCGACCCAACACCAAAGTACCGGTAGACCCACGCAAGGACGCCCTCTTCCTGCGCGGCGCGCCGCCGGTGCCAGACGACCACCTGGTGGTGGCCGTCGACGTCAACCCCTTGTACCTCTTGGCACCAGCACCAGCCGCGGCGCGGTACAAAGCAGCGTTCCCGGATGCCAAGGTGGTCGCCGTGGTGTGCGACCCGGTGCGGCGCATTGCCAGTCAGTACCAGTACCGGTACGCCACCTCCTACAGCCGAGATGAGCAGTGGCGGTCGCTGGATGACTGGGTGGGGCTGGCCAACGCCGCCCGCCTGCCCGCAGAGCCGCACTGCGCTGCCGACCAGCCAGCCAACCCGCGCTACGTTTCTGCCACCGCGTGGCGGTGCACCGGCGGCGCGTGCGCGGCGTCTGATTACACGGCAGGTTTGCGCGCGTGGGTGGCGGCGTACGGCAACGACAACGTGTTTATCACGGAGGCGGGCGCGCTGGAGCGCCACCCTGGCGCCGTGTTGCTACAGCTACTGCGCTTCTTGCGCCTGGACCCCGCGGAGGTGCCGCTGTCTGCATTCACACGCCACCGCGTGGCGGCGCGCGGCAACGGCACTGCTACGGTCATCATGTCACCAGCCACATGTGCCCGCCTGCGCATGATGTACCAGCCGCACGTTGCCTGCCTGCGTGATGCCTACGGCCACCTCTTTTACCCGCCCCTGGATGCCATGCCACCACCGCGTGGCCCGCCAGGGGTGGGGCCGGCTGCGTTAGTTAGGGCGTCCGTGGGGTATTGCTAATTAGTTAGTTTCTGTGACGGAGTGTGTGACTACCGGTACGTCGCCATCGCGGTGTCGTGCTGTGTGCATCTCACTTTGCGTCCGCCAAATGCCCGCGCGAGTTGAATTTAGCGACTCAAAATAAACGAAATGGCACACAGGGAGGCCAGGCCAAGCAAACCACGCCGGCACCCGCACCTGCACGCTGCTGCAATCGAATAACGTGACGAGTGGCCACACGTGTGGCACAAGGGGGCACATGGGAGGAGGGCGGAATCGCCTGCCAGCCCGCTGGTGTACGCCACTGTAACAAACGTCAACACGACACACGACACAATGCCCAACCACGCGTCGCAACAATCGCAAATGAGCAGCAAATCGAGTACAATTAGGAAACGCCGCCAGCAGCTCCACTGTCCGTATCGGTCCGCCTGGACACTTCGGTGCGGACGCCCGTCAGCATGATGCCGTCGTTGCTGCCGCCGCCTGCGCCGTGCACATGCAGCGGGTTGATTGTGGCCGGCGCGCTGTCGCGAGGCAACGAGGCCGGTGGCTTGTTTATGCCCGGCAGTCGCCGCAGCGACGCGGACGCGCGCCACAAGGCGCCCACCTGCACGCGGCGGGCCTGCAGATAAAACCAGTAGCCTGCCAGCACCGCCAGCGTGCCCACATTCATTACTACCAGCGCCACCGTCACGCTCCACTCAATGGCCGTCATCGTGGCTGCCGTATGGAGGTCGGCGGACGCCACGCTCACATTGAACTGCAGCAGCGCGGTGGACACCACGGCGGTGAGGAAGGTTGCAACCAGGGACGCCAGCTCCAGGCGGTTGTACAACGGGGTGGCGTAGGGGGTGTAGTGTGCTTGCAACACTGCGGCGCCCGCAAACCACAGTGTGGCGCCCACGCACTGTAGGTACGGGTTAGTTACCAGCACTGCCAGCAGCACCACGCCCGCCTTGCGGCACAACACAACCGCCTCCCACCACACGCGGCTGTCGCCCGACACCACCCATGTCTGCACCAACCGGTCGGGCAGCTGCAGCGAGGACCGCCGCCGGCCCTGCTGCGCTGCGGCACACGCAGTCTTCACCACAGAAGTACCGGTGCTGCTGTCACTTGTGGCGCTGCCAGCCACGGCCAGCTGCGTGCGGCTCGGCGCGCGGTAGCCGTCAAATAGGAAGCCCCAGGTGGCATGAAACGCGCCGTCGGCCAGCTGCAGCGGCGTGGCGGTGCCCAACAGCCACGCCAGGCCGGTCGGGAAACCAATGCCCACCACCGCTAATACAGAGTACGCCAGCACACGTGCCGCGGCGTGCTCACCAACGCCGCACTCCACGCGCAGGTCAGACCTCAGGTACCGGACACCCGCAATTGGGGCAATGCAATCTAGCACGCGCAGCGACGCTGACACAATGGGCATGTACGCCAGAAACAGCACAAACAGTAGCGTGGACAGGTGGCGCTTGGTCGCCCACCATGACGCCACAGCAGACCTAAACGCCGCCGTGTCCATACCGCAGCGTGGCTTGCAGTGTAGCGACCGGCCGGTTGTGACGGCGTGGAATATAACCACCACCGCTGCCGCAGCAAACGCTGGCAGCAGGATTGTGGCCACGTACTGGAACAGGTACGGCAGCCACAGGAGGCACTGCAACGCGCCCACTGATAATGGACTGGCGCTGACAACCTCCGTCCATCCCATCACGCTGCCGTATGCCTTGGTGCCGCCGGCGCGAAACACACGCAGGCTGCCGACCGCCTGGAGGTAGCCCAGCGTAATGCGCAGTACGATGGAAGCATCGGAGCGGCCGGAATCCTTGCGCAGCGCCACGCGCGTCAGCACCGCCAGCACCACCAGCACGATTGCCATTAAGAATGTCCACGACGCGCCATCGTCCCAGCACAGCGCACAGGCCTCACCGAACCGCGCGTAGTTGACGGCCGCGTCGCACACGCCGCACAGCGGCCCGCTGTAGCCATATGCGCAGCCATAGACAGCCGTACCTCTGACGTTACTGCCCACCTCCAGCGTGCATGCCTCGGCGTTATAGCACGGGTGCAACTCAGTGTCAGGCCCCAGCGGCTGCCCAGCCTGACTTGCTGGCCGGTAATAGTTGAGGTGCAGCGTCAGGTTGCCGCCTTCACAGGTGGCACCGACTGGCGGGCAGCCGATGCAGTGCGCGCCGCTGCCACCCAGACTGAACTCGCCATTGCCGCAAGTAACACACGTAACCGACACCGAATGCTGCCCAGGGTCGCAGCCTTGCAGGCTTACCGCAAAGGCCAGCGGCGGTGGGATAGCCAGACTGCCGACGCTGCAGGTCAGCGACAGTCCATATGTCTCTCCCGGCGGCGCCACCAGCGAAAACGCATCAAACTCCGCAGTGCGCAGCGGCGCGATCGTGATTGCTGTGCTGTGTTGTACAAAGACGTCAGTGGTACTATTGACGGTGGACGCAGACGCGTTGAGCGCGATGGTGCACACAATGGGCGGCAGCGCCGGCCCACCTGTTGTGTCGCAGGCCGGCGTGACGGTGCTGCTGGTGTTGGTGGCTATACCCACGGCAAAAGGGGGCAGTGCAACACCTGTGACAGTGGCAGCCTGCGGCGTGTTGCAGAAGGCGGCGCGCAGCTGCACAGCAGGTACACTGAATGTGAGCGTCGGTGCCGCGTCGCCTGAGGCAACCCGCTGACACGCCACAGTCAGTGTTAATGCCGGCATCATAGGGCTGGACTGCACCACAAACGCCGGCACGCGTACCACACCCGTGGCAGGGTCTGCTCCGACGGACAGAAGGGAGGAGGTCGTTGCCGTTGCATCCACCACCACCAGCTCCGCGCCCGCCGTGGACGTGCCAATGGCGCACGTGGCATCTGTTGTGGCCTCGCCACCCTCCACCGATTGCATGGTCAGCATCAGCGGCGGGTCCAACGGCCAGGGCGACGAGGCGTCACTGGCAACAAATGACGTTGGCAGCGCGGAGGTCACTCGCACCTCCAGTGCAGCGGTGGTGAGCAGCAGTGGCGGCGACACCGCCGCATGCGCCCACGCCTCGCATGTCGCCTGCACGTATAGGCGTGTGCCAGGCGGCGCTTGCAGCGTCACGTTTGGTGCAAAGTACACGGCAGTGCCTGCCGGCGCGCCAGCGTCCAGCGCCATACTCCAGGTGTCAGCTGCCAGCGCGGCACCGCGTTCGGTAGCGTTCAGCAGTAGCAGGCTGCATGTCGATACCGTGGACGCGGTGGCGGCGGCTGTCACCGAGTCAGTCACCTCCAGCGCCACGCGTATGGGGTGCGGCACACGGCCAAGCAGGACGCTTGGCGGCAGGGGTGACGCCCAAGCGAGGCGCAGGCGCAACACCGTTGCCGGCAGAGGCGGCAGGCGGATGCGCTCGCCGGTAGCGGACCAGGTGCATTCGGCATACACCACCACCGGCCCACCCAGCGGCGCCGAAGCGGCTGTCAGCCCTGCAAAGGTCAAGCCAGTCGTCGCCACCGCTGCTTCGCTGCCGAGCACCGTCCCTGTCGCGCTGGACAGCACGTCGCGCGATGGCAGTCGGTCAAGTGCCACTCCTGGCGCGGGCGGCTCGGCGGCAGCTGACATGAGCACAGCCGTGCACGACAGAAATGAGGTTACTGCGGCGCCAAAGTCAACCAAGCTTACTTGTGCGTTGGTGCGCGGGTCCACCGCACTGAAAGCCGCGGATAAGTCTGGCAGCTGCGCAGGTACCAGCACCAGCGGCGACGGCAGCGAGTGATTCCAGGCCACACGCCAGGCTGCCAGCGTCACGACCGGGCTACTTGGCTGCCCCGCCGTGGAGGCTGTATTGCCATTTGCGTCGACGCAGGTTGCAACAAGCGTGCCGCCGCACTCTGACGCACCGCTCACTGTCAAGCCGTCTAGCGTGAGCGCTGTGGTGCTTGCGTTCTCGTTGCCACTGGAGTGCACCGTGAGCGGTGTGCTGGCTGCTGCCTGTACCGTCATGCCGACGGGACGCGCCAGTGTCGCATTGCCACTGTCGCAAGCGCTGGCGTTGAGGGTGAGCGAGCACGTGGCGGCCTCGCGCGACAGCACCGCCAGCGTCGGCGACGGTGCAAGCGGCATACCCGGCACAGCG
>Ga0066256_1005458_pt1 | contig 10511 bp, 6 predicted proteins | sample ThiBio_1000_biof_FD_87107 | JGI IMG/M metagenome (GOLD analysis project Ga0066256, IMG submission 87107) | Wastewater bioreactor microbial communities from Cape Town, South Africa - Thiocy_expt_1000_biof (version 2) | ecosystem: Engineered > Bioreactor > Thiocyanate-remediating >... | reverse complement strand
GGGGGGGGGGCGGCGGCGCGGGCGGGGGGGGTGTTGTGGGGGGGGGGGGGGGGGGGGGGGGGGGGGGGGGGGGGGGGGGGGGGGGGGGGGGGGGGGGGGGGGGGGGGGTGGGGGGGGGGGGGGGGGGGGAAAACGCCAAGCCATATCAATGGCGTCGCCACCGCCAAACGCGACGCAGCAGGCAAACCACCCCAGCGGCGCCACCGCCGCGGCACTGTTGCCGGCCGGCAGTGTGCAGCGACACGACAACAACCAGTGTGCGTACCTCCAGTGCCACGATGGCGCCGTCCTTGACGATGGCGGCCGCAAACGGCCCGCCGCCCGCGTGCACGTTCTCCACGGCCTTGGCAATCACGCGGGCCATGATGCCGGCATCAATGGCAGGTGCGGGCGGGTGCGCTTGCTGCCGTGTCTGGCCATGTACTCCATCTCGCCGTGCCGGCCGGCATCGAGCCAGTGCTGCAGATGCCGCTCATCCTCGGCGAGGTCGGCACCGCTGATGCCGGGCTCGGCAAACCCCAGTTCGCGCGCCCAGCGCGTGATGTCGCGGGCGAGCGCGGGGTAATCGGGTGGGGCGGAAGCGGGCGGCCTGGGCAACCGGAGCACACAAACGCGGCAGGGCAGGCAGCTACTAGATGGCTGACACTGGTAGCGCGTGACTTAAGACGATGCGTCGTGTTGGCAGCACGGGATGGCGGCTGGAATGCACGTGTAGCAAGCGAGCACAGAACGGCGTGTTGAACCCCCCGACAGGATTTTGGATACCCGCACACAAACTCTGGAACTACGCGCGCGTGTCACACGTTAACGGTAATGATGAGCAGCGAATCGATATTTATTTCACTTTGCGTCGCGTTATCTGCGTCGGAGTGCGCGTGTCAAACATAATTGCTGTGCGTTTGTCGCATGGTCAGACTGCGACGTCACGACCCGGATGGCGGCGGATGGCCGTCGCGTGCACTGGCAAAGTGCCGCACAATTGAAACCAGAAACTAAACACGATAGATAATACAAGCACAAAACCTTATGGCAAGCCATGCCTGCTACGGACTCCGCCCATCAGTCCCCTCAAAGCCGCGTCAGTGGGCACGAAATGGCGCACAAACAAGTACCGTTGGAAAAATCCGTTTGTGGTGGCACCACAGGAAATCCCACCCCCCACACCCAAAATGTGAAATACTGAACGGCGCCGTGGCGCGTAAAAGTATTCCGTGGGAAGGAAGCGCTGTTGGGATATAGCGGAACCTGCGTCTTACCTTAGTGATTGGCATTGCCGTGGCTGATTTGTAGCGTCGCAAAGTCAACGACCCCCAGTGGTACCACCACCATCATGGCCACGCTGCCGCCTGCACCCATCGCCGATGGCGGCGCCACGGTGGACATGCGCGGGGCGCGCGGCGCGCTGAGTGTGGAGCGTGCACGCGAACTGGTGGCGCCGGCGCTGGCGGACGAGGGCGCGCGGCGCGCGGTGACGCGGCTGGTGACGTCCACGTGGGCGTTCAGCGAGGCGTCGGCGGGCGTGGTGGCAGAGGCGGTGGGCAAGTGGCCCAACCTGCGCAGCGCGGTGCTGGCAGACATGATTGCGGGGCGGCCGGAGGCGGAGGGTCTGGCGGTGTTCCGGGCGCTGGGCGCCGCGCTCAGCACCGTGCCGCTGGAGGAGATTGACCTGAGCGACAACGCGGTGGGGCCCAAGGGCGTGGACGCCTGCCGCTCCTTCCTGACGGCGCAGGCGCACCTGCAGCGGCTGTACTTTTGCAACTGCGGCATGTCGGCGGAGGCGTGCCGCAGCGTGGCAGACCTGCTGCTGTTCCGCACGCCCACCGAGCTGCGCCTGCTGCACTTCCACAACAACATGTCGGACAGCGGCGGCGCCATCGCGCTGGCGGACGTCATCCGCGCGTCACCCGCGCTGGAGGACTTCCGGTTCACGTCGTCGCGCGGCAAGGTGGACGGCGCGCTGGCACTGGCGGCAGCGCTGACGGTCGGCCCGCGCGCGCTGGTACGCGTGGACCTCACTGACAACGTGTTCACGGCGGTGGGCTCTCGTGCGTTGGCGGCGTGGCTGGCGCGCGCACGCAACCTGGCCACCCTCACTGACCTGTCGCTGGCGGATATCAAGATGACGAACAAGGGCGCGCTGGCGGTGGCAGCCGGTCTGCTGAGCAGCGGCTGTGTGCCCGTCCTGCGCCACCTCGCGCTGTCTGCCAATGAGCTGACGGTGCGCTCCGCGGCGCACGTCGGCACCCTCCTCGTGTCCCTGCCTGCCTTGGTCTCCCTGCGCCTGGATGAGAACGAGCTGGGCGACGACGGCGTAGCGGTCATTGCACACGCGCTGCTGTCCCGCGCCCGTGGCGGCGCCGCCGCCGCCGCCGCCGCTGCCGCTGCCGCCGCTGCAGGTGACAGCTTTGCAGAGCTGGACCTGCGAACCAACGGGCTGACGGACCGTGGCGCGTTGATGATTGCGGCCGCTGCCGCCCACATGCCCAGCCTGCGGGTGCTGCACCTGGGGGACAACGAGGAGCTGACGGCGGCGGGCATTGCTGCCGCGCGTGCCCTGTTGACCGCCGCTGGCAAGGATGGCGACGCGGTGCTGGTTGCAGACGAGGCGGTCGAAGAGGGCGACGAGGAGGAGGTGGAAGAGCTGGTGTCGGCCGCGCGTGCCGCCGTTGACGGCGCGGCGCCGTGGGTGTTGCCGCCCATGGATACCCTGGCAGACGTGGTGCTGGCAGTTGACCCGCTGGGCCTGCCGGCGTCTGCCACCGGCTCCGATGCCGCGGTGGCGGAGCTTGCCGCCGCCGTGGGCACCACGCTGGCCATCTAGTGTGGTATGAGCTTCAAACGACGGGAGGGACCACAACAACAGTGATCATTACAAACACATTGTAGGACAAGGGCAGGCATAAGTTAACGCATGCCAGCGGCGTCGTCAGGGTGCAGGTCGCCTGCCACCACCCAGTACGTCTGCTTGTGGCCGCGCTCGGTGTACTCTGCCACCGCCGCGTCGGCATCAGCGCGTGTCGCAAACCGCGCCATCACCGCCACGCTGCCGTTGTCGTCCTGCCGCAGCAGCACGTACGTGGGCGGCGGCGACGGCGGCGGCGGCGACGGCGGTGTGGGTCGGGAGGCAAGCAGGCGGCGACCGGCGGTAGCACGGAACGCGCTTGCTGACGGTAGTGGCGCCGCTGGCGCCAGGCGCACCGCGGCGGCGCGCGCGATCTTAACGAACGAGCTCATGAGGCCAGTTGGATGATGCGCCCATGTCATACACCGCGGTGTAGCCCATGGCCACCAGCTGGCCCGCTGCTGATGCGCTGCGTGCGCCGCTGCGGCAGTACACAATGAGCGGCGCGCCCTTGGTCTTGGGCAGCTCGCGCGCGCGTGCCGCCAGGTCGCCCACCGGGATGTTCAACGCACCGCGCACGTGCCCGCCCGCGTACTCGCCGCCAGAGCGCACGTCCAGCAGTACCGCCTTCCCTGCCGCGTTGCCTTCCCGCAGCAGCCGCTCTGCGTCGCGACCCGTCACCAGCGTCACGCCCTCTGCCGGCGCGCGGGGGCGCAGCAGGAGGAACAGGATGGCGCCCAGCGCCAGTAGGGGCAGCCACGAGGTCCACCCGCCGCCGCCGCCGTTGCTGTTGGCAGGTGGTGCTGACTGCGTTGCGCCCATGGTGGTGAGGAGTGTTGGGACTGTACCGGTAGGAGGTGTGATGGGGGTGATGGTGGAGGAGGGAGGAGGGGACGACGATATTGTAGATATACAAGGCATACCACGCGGAAATAAGCACAATTGCCGAGGTTGTGTGTTTGTATACATACCTGCACCGCCTTACTGTGCTACTTTGCGTTGATGCCCTCACGCGTATAGAATTACTGCACCTGGCAGCTGCTGTTTTCCCAGCAGCTGCGCCGGCAGCTGCGTTCCAACGTTCTGCCAGTTGGTTGCTCCGTTGCTCCGTCGTCGTCGTTTGCCACAATTGACCACACTCCTCAATCGCCACTCAACCAGCAGCTGCCTTTCAGTGACTACAAGCAGCTGCTGCTTTAACACCTTTCAGGGGTGGCCTACAAGATAAGATGTCACATTGTCACTCGTGCCACTCACGGTTGTTGTCAGTTGGTCCGTCCAGCGTTTTTTCCAAGTAGGCGTGAAGAGGGGCACCTTTGCGCTACTATTTCATGTTGTTGCACACGCTCTGCAGCTGCATTATTGCGGGGTTAAGCTGGATGCATCGTGACTGGACGTGTGGCGCATAGATGAGGCTGTAGTTCTGCTGTTAATTTTTGTGTTTGTTGCCTCCCTCCATTGCCGCCACCATTGCCACCAACCGGCCGTTGGCTCAGCAGCTGCAGCTACCACCTCTCCTCGCCTCTCCTCGCCTTCTTTCGTTGCATCTCACCCTGCAGAAGACTGCAGCTACCGCCCTCCTCCTAGCTGCTACCATCATCGCCTGTTGCCTTTCCTCTCACCTCTTCCTGCTCCTGGTCTCCTTCCTCGCCCTGTGCCTCTCTTTGTCGACTCTCTACCTGCCAACTTCCTTCACCCCGTCGCCTCTACCCTGCCTCGTTGCCGTCATGGCAGACCGGGAGCGGGAGCGGGACCGGGAGCGGAAGCGGGACCGGTCTCGTGACCGTGGTGGTGGTGGTAGTGGCCGCGACGGCGGTGCTGGCGACCGGCGGCGGGAGGAGCGGTCACGCGACCGCAATGAGCGGGACCACCGCGACCGCAGCGACCGGGACCGCGGCCGTGAGCGGGCACGTGACAGCGAACCGAGGGCGCGGAGGGGTGGCGACACCACTACAACCACCGCCGCTGCCGCGCCCACCGCCGCCGCCACCGCCAAACGGTCCCGCAGCCGCAGTGGCGACGAGCGCCGGCGGCGTGAGCGCAGCCGGCGGAGTCGCAGAAGCCGGAGCCGAAGCGGCAGTGTCAGCGGCAGCGGCAGCGACAGCGGCAGTGACAGCGGCGCAAGTAGCAGCGACCGCAGTGCGTCACGGTCGCGGCGGCATAAGCGGCGACATGGACGGTCGCACCGCAGTAGCCGGCGGCGGGAGGATGACGACTCTGACCGTGATGACCGGCGGCGGCGGCATCGGCGGGAGCGGCGGCGGCGGCGGCGCCACAGTGATAGTGACAGCGGCAGCGATAGTGACAGTGGCAGTGATGACAGCAGGGACAGTCGCCGGCGGCACCGTCGACGGGCCGCCGCCGCCGCCGCGCCAGCAACAAGTAAAGCGAGGGCGGCGGCGGAGGAGGATGAGTTGCCGGTGGCGGCGGCGCCGTATCGGCCGACGGCGGAGGTGTTGGCTGCTGCGGCGGCGCGGCCAGCGGCAGCAGCAGCGGCAGTGGCGGCGGGAGGGGGGAGCAGTGCGGGGGGTGGCGCGGCACGCATTGCGGCGCTGTTCAAGTACACGGCGGAGGACAACCCGTACGGCGACACGGCGCTGACGGACACCTTCACGTGGCGCAAGAAGATTGACAAGGAGGTGAGCCTGGGCGTGCGGACGCGCGTGCCCACCAAGGTGGAGCTGCGCGCGGAGCGCGACCTGCTGATGGACGACATCCAGCGCGCGCGCAAGCGGCGGGAGGAGCGGGAGGCAGAGCGCGAGGAGGCGGAGCGGTTGCGCGCGGAGGAGGCGCGGCTGGCGGACGCGGCGCAGTACGGCGACTGGGAGCGCAAGGAGGTGGAGTTCCACTTGCGGCAGACGCGGGAGCGGTCGCTGCTGCGCATCCGGGACGGCCGCGAGCGGCCCATTGACTCGCTGGCCAAGAACTCGCTGCTGGCGGCGGCGGCGGACCGCGTGGCGGCGGGCGGCGAGGACGACACGCACGGCAACGCGGTGCTGGCGCTGGACGTGGAGCTGGCAGACCCCATGGACGTGCTGGCGGGCGTGCCGGGCCCCGACCTGCCGGCGGTGGTGGCAGAGGTAGATGCGTTTGTGACGCTGGAGGGCGAGGGCGGGCGTGACGCGCGGTACTGGCGCGCGCTGGCGGAGGTGGTGCGTGACCAGCTGGAGCGGTACAAGGCACGTGAGGCGCGCGCTGCCATCGCCGCTAGCGCCGGTGCCGGCGCGGCTGCCGCAGCCACCGCCGGTCTGGTTGAGAGCCAGATTGACGCGCTGCTGGCGGGCAAGAGCGCCAGCGAGCTGGTGACGCTGGAGGGCGAGGTGAACGCCACCATCGCGCGTGCCACCAGCGGTGGCGGCAGCAGTGGCGGCGGTGTGATTGATGTGGAGTACTGGCAGCGCGTGCTTGCGCAGCTGCCTGTGGCGCAGGCGGTGGTTGTGGCAGGTGAGGAGGCGCGTTGCGTGTTGCTACGCCGGCTGGTGCAGCTGGATCGCGTGCGGGCGGTGCGGGACGCAGGGGAGGCGGGCGCGCGGCCGCCGGTGGTGCCGCGGGACGACGATGTGGAGAGCGGCATTGCGCTGTTGCTGGCGTCGCTGCGGGAGGGTGGCGTGCTTGCGCCGGCAGCCGCGGCGGCAGACGGGCGCAGCGCTACGGGGCCACGCGAGGCTGCTGCCGGCGGTGGCGGTGGTGGCGCGAAGAGTGGCGACGCCGACTTGGAGTTGGATGCGGCTGGCAACCCGCTGCCGCTGGGCCTGGGCGAGGCCAACATGGCGGCAGACGACGAGGTGGCGCTGGCACCGCTGCCAGCAGCGGGACGCGGCGGGCGTGGCGGCGCGGGTGGCAGTGCAGCTGCTGCCGCGGCGGCGGCAGCTGGGCTGGATGACGCGGAGCTGGCGGAGAAGTACAAGCCGCGCAAGCCGCGGTACTTCAACCGCGTCAAGACGGGGTACGACTGGAACCGGTACAACAAGTCGCACTACGACCACGACAACCCGCCGCCCAAGACCGTCCAGGGCTACAAGTTCAACGTGTTCTACCCCGACCTGCTGGACCGCACCGTGACACCCACCTACCGCCTGCTGCCCACCGACTCAGACGAGTACGCCCTCATCCGCTTCTCCGCCGGCCCGCCGTACGAGGACATTGCGTTCAAGATCGTGAACCGCGAGTGGGACACGCACCCCAAGCACGGCTTCCGCTGCGTGTTTGACCGCGGCGTCCTGCAGCTGCACGTCAACTTCAAGCGCTACTTCTACCGGAAGTAGTGCTGCGGCTGATTAAAGTACAAGTAATTACGTTCCCAGGGTCCCGCGCGCTTCAACACACGGCGGTACGTGACCGTTGGCATCTATGACATGTACTACTAATATCAGACATTGGAGCGAGCGGCCTCACGCCGCCGCGCGCAATGTGTTGCCGCTCTGCGCCGGTGGCGCGGCGGCGGAGGCAGGCGCGGCAGGCGTGGCAGCTGGGGTAGCGGCGGCGGACGCGGCGGCGGCAGCGGCGGCGGCGGCGGCGGCGCGCTTGGCGCGCTCCTTGACGGCGTGCTTCCAGTACACCGCCGCCATGCCGGACATGATCATGGCGCTGCCCACCAGCTTGAGCGCGTTGGGCACCTGGCCAAAGATGGTGACCTGGAAGGTGATGGCAAACACGACGTCGGCGTAGCGCATGACGGAGGCGGGGCCGGCGGGCGCCAGCTGCACGCCGCGGTTCATGAGCACCTGGCCCAGGTAGCCGGCAAGGCCCATGCCCAGCAGCAGGCCCCACTCGCGCGCGCCGCCGGGCGACACCCACGCCTCAGAGAAAATGAAGGACGATATGGGCGCCGGCCCGCCCCCCAGCAGGCTGAAGTACAGCCCCACCCCCAGCGTGCCCTCCGCGGCGCCGATCGGGCGCAGCGTGATGAACGCGGCGGGGGGGGCCCCCGCGTGCAGCATCAGGCACGCCAGGACGGGCAGCGGCGTGGGTTGTGCGTCGGCGGCGGCAAAGATGGCGGGCGGCTGCACGATGAGCACCACGCCCGCCATGCACGCCACGCCGGTGGCGGCGTCCAGCTTGGTGAACGGCTCCTTCAACGCGTAGTACGCCACCAGCGCGGTGGCGGGCACGGAGACAAACGACAGCGCAGAGATGTCGCCCAGGCGCGCGCCGGGGTACGTGACGGAAAAGAAGTACGCCGTCATGCCCACGCCGCCCAGGCAGGCGCGCAGGATGAGGCGGCGGCGGTTAGCGCGCTTGCCCAGCCACGTCTCACGCCGCCGCAGCCGGTCTCGCCGGCTCCACAGGATGGTGGCCACACACAGGGCGCACTGTATAAAGAACCGGACGCTAGACAGCTGCGTGGCGGGCATGCCGGCGCGCCCCGCCAGGCTGAGCAGGAGGGACATGCCGCTGAACGCAAAGGTGGACAGCAGCATGAGCAGCAGGCCCAACGACGGCTGCCCCGCGGCGCGTTGTCGGAAGCTTGCCGACTGCGTCACGCCGTCGGCCGCCGGCGTCGAAGGTGTTTGGTTCGCGGCGCCGGTCGTTGCTGGCACCACCTCACCAGACGTTGCGGCGGTGGCAGTACTTCCAGGCTCAGCCGCGAAACTGACGCTTGGGCGCACTGCGCTCGACCCACGCCGCTCCCGCCCACTGGCGCCGCCGCCGCTGCCCTCCACGCGTGCCAGCTCCAGGTCCAACTTGGGTGGCATGGCTTGACTGCTGGCTCCCGCCGTCGTTCCAAACCCTGCCACCGACGGCGTCATCGTTGCCGTGTTCCGCCGCGACCCGCCGCCCAGCGGCAGGCACCCAATACTCATACCCTCCCCGCCGCCCGTACCAGGGGTAGCACCAGCACCAGCGCTGGAGGAAAGCGCACGACTTGCCGCCGAGATGGGTACCGGCAGCATGACGTCGCCTGCGATGACGGCGGTGTGCGACTCGTCGCACAGCAAGCCGTCGTCAATCTCCTCCTCTTCGTCGTTGCTGCCATGTGCATCTGTACCGCCGCCGCCGACGCCGCCGCCGCCACCGCGTCGCCGGGGCCCCACCAGCAGCGACACGCCCTCATGCTCGCCGTCGTGGTGGTCGTGGTGGTCGTGGTGGTGCAGCAGGCAGGCATCTGCCGCCGATGTGGGGTGTGGAGCCGCAGGACCGGCGGGTGCGAGGGGTGTCGGCGGTGGGGCAGCGGTGCAACCAGCCGCCGCCCCACTGACCCCGCCATCGCCACCCCGCGGTTCTGCCGCCCTCCTGCCACGTGGGCCGGTGGCGTGGCAGGAGGTGTTCCGCCGCTGCCGCTGCTGCAGTAGGAAGGTGGGGGCCGTCGGGCTTGTTACTTCCGCCACTCGCAGCCGCCGAGGGGGTATGGGGTGACCATCTGCCGCCGCTGGCGTCGTCGGCGGCGCGTCAGGATGGAAAGCTGCGGCGGTGGTAAGGATGTGGCGGCGAGAAAGAGTGGCGAGAGAGGGAGTGGAGAGGGGCGGGGACGGGAGAATGACGCTGTGACCCCTACGGAGCCGGGTGTTCCCAAAGACACACAATTTAATGTAGCGGTTCAAACACAGATATACCGGTGGAAATAGGATTCAAACACCTGGTTGTTCGGAATGTGGTGCATGGTGGCCCCGTGTATTGCTGGCATTGATGCGAAATTACGCGAAAAGTGGGTGGAAAAGGGGGGCGTAGACGCCTCTGAAGCGTGTCTGCATTCCTCCGTGTTCTGCTCCTGTCGTTTCCATCAAACCATTCACATCTCGCGGTAATGCTGCAGCAGCTAGCACCATGAATTCGATACCAGTGTGTGGGTGCGCGGCTCCAATCCTGCCAATTCGCGCAGGATTAGCGTGAAATCGTGTCTCAAAAATGCACTTGGAAAAAACTCCTATCTGCTCTCGAGTGTCGGTGCCAGGAGGAGGAGGGGGGGAGGCGTTATATACCAACAACAAAAAGGTGAGGCAGGCGGTGTCCGACACGGTGCGGGGCGGCAACCCGCCAGTTTTGGTTGGGGGTGTGGTATTGGCGTGTCACCATTGCCTGCTGTGCCGTCCCTGTCACGCCCATTTTGCGGATATCCCGCCCTCCCTCTCTTCCCCTCTCCCTCTCTCGCTGTCTGCTCCTCTCTCTCTCTCTGTCTCCTGCTGTCTGCTCCTCTCCTCCTACTGACCTCGCTCACTCTCTCTTGGTAATCGCTGGACTCGCTTCCTGGCCTCGAGCTTGCTGCCAAGCCCGTCTTACGAGCAGGCAGGCACACGTGCAACGCTTCTCCCTCCGTCGTCCCTCCTCTCTGGTCTCCCTCTCTCCGTCTCCGTCTCACTCCCACTCTTCCTCCTCTCACTCCCCCACACCTCCACCTCACCGCGCCGCGCCCCGCCTGCTGCCCTAGCGCGCCCACGCCCCCACCGCCACCATGCGGGACGCAACCTTCGCCTTTGGCGTCCTAACCTCCATCGCCGTCTTTGTCAGCTGCTTCCTGCTGGGTGCGTGCGCCACCTATCTGCCAACACGCCGACGGCCAAGTACACCATCGTGTGCAACCCCTGCCTCCCACCCTCACACCCTCACGCGCAGGCTACTCCTTTGACGTGCTGGAGCCCAACCAGTTTGCCCTCATGTTTAATGCTGTACGTGCGCCGCGCCGCGTTGCGCTGTTGTTTGCCCAGTCGCAAACCTAACCGCAACCTCCCTC
>Ga0066256_1005455_pt1 | contig 10513 bp, 10 predicted proteins | sample ThiBio_1000_biof_FD_87107 | JGI IMG/M metagenome (GOLD analysis project Ga0066256, IMG submission 87107) | Wastewater bioreactor microbial communities from Cape Town, South Africa - Thiocy_expt_1000_biof (version 2) | ecosystem: Engineered > Bioreactor > Thiocyanate-remediating >... | reverse complement strand
GGCCGGAGGCCCTGCGACGGGCGACCATCGCGGAGAGCGCGCGCCCGTCTTCGCGGCCCCAGATCGCATCCCCGCACAGCATCTCGACGGCAGTCGCCAGCGCGTCCACCTGCTCCGCAAAGGGAGCTTCGCCACGCTCGGAAAGCTCCATCAGCGGGGCAAGAGCAGCTTCGACGACGCCCCACCATTCCGCCATTCCCCGCCTTTTTGCGGCCAGCTTGCCGACCAGAGCCCGCAAGGCGGCAAGGCCCGGTTCCGGCCTCGGCCCTCGCAGTTCGAGCTCGAGGATGCGGACATTTTCCAGCCATTGAGCGCGTCCATCCCCACCGCCGACCAGCGGATGCCCGAGCAAGGCCATCAGCGGCACGGGCGCAGCCCTGTCTCCCACCAGTTCGGCAAGCAGCAGAAAGGCCCGCCCGGCGGCGGTCTGCGACAAGGGGCGCCCCGCCGTATCGTCCGCCGCGACGTTCCAGCGCCGCAGATGCGCCGCGACCCGGCCGGCAAGCCCGCGATCCGGCGTCACCACCGCAATGCGCTTCTCCGGTTCCTCCAGCGCCTCGCGTACCAGTAAGGCGATCGCCTGTGCCTCTTCCTCGGGGTTGGCGCATTCCATCACGCGGACGCCCGAGAGCCTGCGCTGTTCGGCAGGAAGCGTCGCCCATGCCTTGCTCGCTTCGGGCGGCAGGAACAGGCTGGAAAGGGCACGGCTGCGCTCCGGCTCGGCCGCCGCCTCGCCCCGGCGGTGCCAGGGCTGCACTTCGCCGCGCGCCACACCCATCCGGTTGAGCAGCAGCTTGAGATGGTATTGCGGATGGGTGACCGCATCGCCGCGCGCGAATGGCGGCCCTCCCGGCTCAGCGGAAGCCCCCGCGCAGCCGAGCTCTTCCCACACCGCATCGTCCATCGAGAGATCGAGATCGGGCAGGATCACGGCCCCCTCCGGCAGTTCGGAGACCACTCGCAAGAGCCGGGCGAGCGCCGGCGCGGCGCTGGTCACGCCGGCAGCTACCACGGGCGTCCGCGGCGGAGCGTCGTGCCATTTGCGCGCTGCTTCGCGAAACAGCATGTTGCGGCGCGCGGCCGCATCCACTTCGCCGCTTGCACCAAGCTCCGCAAGCCAGCGCGCCTGCACCCGCGCGAACAGGCGAATGCCGCGCTGCCATTGCGCCGCCATCTCCCCCAGCAAATCGAGCACGCGATCCTGCACCAGTTCCTCGGGCCCGATCTCCTCCACCAGCAGCCGGTCCATGCCTGCCGCAAGCTCCGAAGCCAGCCTCAGCAGCGCGCTTCCCTTCGGGGCATCCTCCCCCAGTTCCAGGCGGATCAGCTCGGCGAGGCGCAGCCATCGGCGGACGGGATCGACGGCGGGAGGAATCTCCGTCCCGCTCCCGATCGGATCGAGCAGGGCGCCCAGCGTCTCGTCGAGATCGAGATCTCCAACCACGGCCATGCGCGGCATCAGCATCCCGTCCATGCCGCCTTGCACGCCGAAATGCCGGATGAACGCCTCGCTGACCGTGCGCACGGCCCTGCGGCTGGGCAGCAGGAGCGTCAGCCTGGCCAGGCCGAGATCGCCATCGGAATAACGCGGCACCAGCCCCGCAACCAGCGCGTCGGCAAATCCGCGATGGGCGGCGATCGAATAAAGCCGGGGGCCTGCCCGTTCAGCCACGCTGCAACAGGGCTTCGGTGGTCACGATCGCTGTCGGATCGCCCACCTCCGCCCATTGCCCCGGGAAGGAAATGCCGTAGAGTCGCCCTTCCCCGATCGCCCGGTCCCACAGTACATTGGTGGAAAACGCGCCTTCCGGCGGATCGCGCAGCAGGCGATGCGAGATCAGCTGTATACCCGTCCAGATGAACGGCGCGATCCGGCCCGAGCGACGGCGGCTGATCCGCCCTTCGGCATCCATGTGGAAATCGCCCTTGCGGCGGTGATTGATCGCCCGGGAATGCGGCACGAGCAAGAGCAGCCCATCCATCTTGCCCGGCTCCCACGCCTCCGACAGTTCTCGAAAGGCGTCATAAGGCCCGTCGAGCCAGATATTGTCGCTGTTGACGGTGAAGAAAGGATCGGGAAGCAGTCCCTCGCGCCAGGCCTTCACCAGCCCACCGCCCGTTTCCAGCAGTTCGGCCCGCTCGTCGGAAATCATTACCTTCGGCATCGCGCGCGCAGCCACATGTGCTTCGATCGCGTCGGCCAGATAGTGCACGTTGACCACCGCCCTGGTCACACCCGCCTCGGCGAGCTTGTCGAGCGAATGGTCGAGCAACGGCTTGCCGGCCACCCTCACCATCGGCTTGGGCTGGCTCGCGGTGAGCGGGCGCATGCGCTTGCCGAGGCCCGCCGAGAGCACCATCGCTGTGTCGGAGGCGAGCTCGCTCATCCCGCCACGTCCTCCGTCAACCCGGCGCCGCGCCGCACGCGGATTTCCTGCGGAATGTTGGCATCGAACCAGCGCGCCACCGGCTCCAGCGCGTGATCGGCCAGACCGCGTTCCAGCGCCTCCCAGACGCGCGGGCACAGCGCCGGGTAGCGCGGCTTGCCGTCGCGCTTCCACAGCCGAGCGAAGATGCCCACGATCTTGGCGTTTCGCTGGGCCCCCAGCCGGGCATAGTCCGCCTCGAACTGCTCACCGGCATCCGTCTGCGAGAGGTAATGGTCGAGCATCGCCCGTTCCAGTTCCGGCGATACGTCGCGCCGCGCATCCTGCAGCAGCGAAACAAGGTCGTAAGCCGGGTGTCCCACCAGCGCGTCCTGGAAGTCGATCAGGCCCTGATCGCCGCCCGGCAACAGCATGATGTTTTCCGCATGATAATCCCGCAGCACGGTCACCCCGGGTGTCTGGCGCGCAAGCATGGGCACAAGCACTTCGTCCCACGCCTTCGCATAGGCGGCGCTGTCGACCTCGATCCCTGCCGCCGGGCAATACCATTCCGGCAACAGGCCCGCCTCGCGCTGATAGACTTCCATATCGTAAGGCGGAAACGGCCCCGGCGGAGAACGATGCAGGCGCACCAGCGCATCGATCGCCGCACGATAGGTTTCCGTTTCGGCGCCTGGATTGAGATCCAGCCAGTCCTTCATCCGGTCGACGCCGAAATCCTCCAGCAGGATAAGCCCGCGCGCGCGATTCTCGGCATAAATCGCAGGCCCGCGATGGCCATGCTCGCTCAGCCAGCGCGCGACATGCAGGAACGGCCCCGTGTCTTCCTCCGGCGGCGGCGCATCCATCAGCATGGCGGTTCGCGCGCCGTCGCGTATCCGGAAATAGCGCCGGGACGAGGGTGCGCCGGCACGGGGGTAGGCGGCCCGGCCGGGCCAGCCCGCACGGGACAGGAAACCGTCGAGGCCGGCGGGCGGGTTGCCCATGGCCCCCGCCCTAGCCAATCCGCGCCGGATTCGACAACGGCCTTGCGCCCGCCATCCGCAATTTCGAACAGGATCGAAAGGCAGCCGGGCTCATGGGAAAAACCGCCCGCGTTTTCAGGCCATTCGGCAATGAGCGCAGCGCCTTCGCGATAGTCGTCCAGCCCCAGTTCCATGGCTTCGTCGGCACGCTCGAGACGGTAGAAGTCCGCATGGACGAGCGGCAGGCGGACGGCGGGCGGATCGTATGTCTCGACGATGGTGAAGGTGGGCGAAGGAACCTCGCCTTCGTGCCCCAGCGCGCGAATGATCGCGCGGGCCAGCGTGGTCTTGCCCGCGCCCAGCCCGCCTGACAGCGCAACCGCATCGCCGGCGCGCAACTTCGCGGCGATCCGCACACCGAACGCCTCCATCGCCGCAAGATCGGGCAGGTCCAGGATCATGCCGTGCCCGTCATGGCAGCGCGATGCTGACCGTGGTGCCGACGCCCTTTTCCGACACGAGGTTGAGCTTGCCGCCATGCGCCTCGATCAGTTGCCGCGCGAGCGGGAGGCCCAGCCCCTGCCGCCGCTCGATCGCCTTGCCGTCGATCGAAAGCTTGTATCCGTCGAGCGCCCGCGCGACTTCGGAGGGGCGCATCCCCACGCCATTGTCGGACACCACGATCTGCACACCGCTTTTCATGCGCGCGAGGTTGACCAGGATCTTGCCACCCGGCGCAGTGGCCGCGATCGCATTGTCGACGATATGGCCGATCGCGCGGCCAAGGCGGCGCTTGTCGGCCTCCACGGAGCGGGGCTTCGGGGCGGCGCGAGGATCCGGGGGGGGCCCGGGGCCCGCCGGGGCGCTTGCGCGCGCGCGCCCCGGGGGGGCCACGAGGGGGACCCCCCCCCCCGGCGCCGGATCGGGGGGAAGCGGGCCCGCCTCGCTTTGCGAAAGGTCGAGCACCGTTTCGATGTGCTCGCCGAGCCTCGCGACCGATTCGAGAATCGCCTCGACATATTCCTTGCCCTGCTCAGACAATTCGCCGGCCACGCCGCTCTGCAGCAGTTCGGCGAAGCCGCCGATCGAAGTCAGCGGCGTGCGGAACTCGTAGGACATGTTGGCCAGGAAACGCGTCTTGACCGCGTCCGCCTCTTCCAGCGCGGCGTTGCGTTCGCGCAAGGCATCCTCGGCCTTCTGCGAATCGGTGATGTCGGTCACCGTCAGCAGGCCGTTGCCGTCGGGCAGAGGAACCCCGGCGAATTCCAGCGTCCTGCCGTCGGCCAACGCGACCCTGCCTCCGCGCTGCTTCCGGTCGAGCGTCGCCGCACGCACCACTTCGCCGATCGCCTTCGCCTGCGCCGGCCTGGCGAGCTTTTCGGCGAGCCGTTCGAGCAGCGCCTCGACCCGCGGATGCGCATCGAGCAACTCATCTTCCAGGCCCCAATCCGCCACGAAACGGCGGGTTCACCAATCCCAGCGGCCCGCCGCCCCGAAACCCGCGAGCGATTCGAACAGGCTGTCGAAAGTCGCGGTGCGCGTGCGCAGGAGCGTGTCGCGCGTCGCTGACAGCGCCAGTTGCTCGGTCCGGTCCTCCGCCAGCAGCACCAGACCGCCATCGGGCATAGGCTGCGCGACGATGCGAAGATGCGTTCCGTCCGGAAGCGGCCACGCCTCCTCCTGCGGGGAGCCGGCGCTGAACCACTGGCCCAATTCCCGCCGCCAGGCCGGGAAGTCCCGGGTCTCGGGCACACGATGCGCGTCGCGCGCCAGATCCAGGAAGCGGTCGAAATCCGGCGGATCGATCATCACCGGGCCGGGCAGCGCGAATATCCGGTGGAACGGCTGGTTGGCGAAGGTCAGCACACGCCTGCCGTCGAACTGGGCGACGCCGATCGAAAGCTGGTCGAGCATGGAGCGTTGTGCTTCGCGGAAGGCGCGAAAGGCGCGCGCCTGTTCCTCCATGTCCTCGATATCGACCGCGTAGCCGGCAACGCCTTCCTCGCCCAGCGGCAGATCGCTCACCCGCAGCGCCCGGCGCTGCCCGCCCATGGTGGCGCTGACGATCCGCTCCACAGGCAATCCCTGCCTGCGCACCTGATCGGCGACCTGGGCAGCGGCCAGTCCATCGACGGTTTCCACCAGTTCGATCTGCCCTTCGACCACGGCATCGGCGCTGGCGGCCCCGACTGCCGCGACATAGGCGCTGTTGACGAGGCGCAGGCGCGTGTCCGGGCCGCGAAACCACATCGGCATGGGAGCGGCTTCGATAAGCCCCACAAGTGCGGCGAAATCGTCCCGCGCCCGGATCGTCTCCTCCCGCAAGGAGGCAAGCTCGCTCTGGCTCTCGGAAAAATCGAAGAACCAGACAAGGGCTGCTCCACCGGGGGAAACCTGGGGATCGGCAAGGTGCCCCTGCACCGCGAGGCTCTTTGCGGTGCCTCGCGGAGTGATCACCATCCTGAACGGGGCGGCGATCTTCTGGGTGCGCCGAACCCTGTCCCCCAACTCGGCCAATTGTTCCGCCGTAAGCCCTCGCACGCCGCCATCGAGCTCGCTCAGAAACCCGGGAACGCGATCGAGCCCGAGCCATGCCGCAAGCCGATCCGGCGCCTCGATCCTGCCGTCTGCGCGAACGAGCATCGGCACGGCCGGCGATTCGTCCATCATCCGCGTCAGCCGGCGCGCCGCCCGGCGTGCGCCTTCGGCCCTGCGGACCTTGCCCTGGGCGCCAAGCGCGAGCATCGCCGCGCCCAGCGTCCAGACCGCCAGCAACAGGCCGATCAGCACCAGTTGGATCGGATTGAATGTCATCCCCTCCTCGCTATGCCGCGCAGGCGATTTAGACAATGGCCCGCTTGGGTCTAAGTCCCGGTTGCGCAGCCACCCGCTTGGGGCCTATTCGGCAGCGGGACGAAAATACCCAGTGAAGGAGAATTTCCATGAGTATCGCAGTTGGCGACAAGCTGCCCGACGTGAAGCTGGTCAAGGCGACCGAAAACGGGCCGGAAGCGGTTCAATCGTCGGACTATTTCGCGGGCAAGAAAGTGGCGCTGTTCTCCGTTCCGGGGGCTTTCACGCCGACCTGCTCGGCCAAGCATCTCCCCGGCTACGTGGAAAAGGCGGCCGAGCTCAAGGCCAAGGGCATCGACGAGATCGCCTGCACCGCGGTCAACGACGCGTTCGTGATGGGCGCGTGGAACAGGGCATCCGGCTCTGCAGACGTCACCATGCTGGCTGACGGCAATGGCGATTTCGCGAAATCGGTAGGCCTGACGATGGACGGTTCGGGCTTCGGCATGGGCACGCGCGGCCAGCGCTTCTCCATGATCGTGAACGACGGCGTGGTGGAACAGATCAATGTCGAGGCGCCGGGCGATTTCAAGGTCAGCTCGGCCGAATACATGCTCGGCCAGCTCTGAGGCCGCCAAACCTGCAAAAGGCCCGCCGGACGCCGGCGGGCCTTTTCATTTCAATACCCCATCAGCGCCAGCACTTCCTGCCGGCTGCGATCATCCTTGCGGAAAATGCCGGTCACGCGGCTGGTGATCATGTTGACGCCAGGCGTGCGCACCCCTCGCGCCGTCATGCAGGCGTGGCTCGCTTCGATCACCACGGCGACGCCGCGCGGATTCAGATGCCGCTCGATGCAGTTGGCAACCTCAGCCGTCAGCCGCTCCTGAACCTGGAGCCGCCGGGCATAGCCGTGCAACACCCGGGCGAGCTTGGAGATGCCCACCACGTGATCGGTGGGAAGATATGCGATTGCCGCCTTGCCGATAATCGGCGCCATGTGATGCTCGCAGTGGGACTGGAACGGGATGTCCTTCAGCAGCACGATCTCGTCATAGCCGCCCACTTCCTCGAACACCCGGCTGAGGTGGACGCCCGGATCCTCTCCGTAACCCTGGCAATATTCCTTCCAGGCGCGCGCGACCCGCTTGGGCGTGTCGAGCAATCCCTCGCGCTCGGGATCGTCGCCCGCCCAGCGGATCAGGGTGCGGATCGCGTCCTGCACCTCGTCGGGGACGATCAACTTGCCGTTCGCATCGACCTGGCCGGAGCTGGTCATGGCTGTTCCTTTCCGTCCGGCCGCGCGTCGCCCATGCGAAACGCCATCTCCGGACCGCAAGGCCCCTTGCCCCGGCGGAAGCGAAAAGTCGAGAATGCAACCGAAGGCGAAGGCTATTCCTTCGCGTCTTCCTTCCGTTCGGGCGTCACTTCCGCCTTCGCCTTCTCCTCGCGCTTCCGGCGCTCGAACACCTGCTCCATGTATTCCTGGTCTTCCCGGGTGAGATATTCCGCGAAATCCTTGAAGTGCTCGTCCTCCTCCTCGTCAATGTGGTGGAGGTATTCGTGCTTCAGTTGCCTGAACTTGGTCAGCCAGGCGCCGCTCGACATGTCGGTGGCGGCGATATCGTTGAGCGCTTCTTCGATTTCATGGTGCTCGGCCACCGAATGCCGCGTCTCGTCGGTGGTGGGCGGCTTGCGCATCATGGTGGAATAAAGCGCCTGCTCCTCCGCGGCGGCATGCCCTTTCACTTCCAGCGTGAATTGTTCGAACAGCGCGACCCGTTCGTCACTCTCGCCATGAGTGTGCTCGATCCTGTCGAGCAGGACCCGGTGGCGATCGTGATCCTGCTTCAGCCGCTCGAAGATGTCGGTGGTGGCCATGGCGTTCTTCTCCGCTTCTCCCGTGCAAGGAAACAACCGTTCGGAAAGACGGGAGTTCCTGGCGAAGAGCAGCAGGCGATGGCCCACTCGGGTCAATTCACGACGCGTTTCCGGCGCCGGAGCAGCAGGACGGCAAGGCCGGCTGCGAAAAGGCCCATCATGCCCGGCTCCGGTATGGCGGCGGCACCCCATGACGGGTGGCTGCCACCGGACGGGCCCCCCCCCCAACCTCAACCGGGATAAGGCTGCCGAAGACTGCGGGGCCCTGGATGGCGTTGGAAATGCTGGCGGCCGCCTTCGGGGCGAGGACGGATCCGCCCCAGGCAGTCGAAAGGTTGAGCTTCTCGGCATCGGGGAAGTTCCAGATCACGCTTTCGCCTAGATTGTTCGTTCCGCCGAGAAAATTGTCGTTGAGGTTGATGGAGGCGCCGGTGACGTTGACGATCGCCGTATCCGCTCCGTTGAGATTGAACTGTATTTCCCCGATCCGATCGAGATCGGCCGAAGAGATATTGAACACCGCGAGGCCGTCCGCATCCGGCTGGGCGGTGAACACACCCTTGTTCCCCTGGATCGCGAACTGGCTGTTCGTCGAAAGGGTGCTCAGCTCGTAGGACAGGTTGTTCGTGCTGGTCACGATCTGGCTGGCCTGCTGCTTGAGGTCCTGCACGAATTGCGGATCGGACGTGCCGAGATTCGAAAGGATCGTGTTCTGGTTCTGATTGGTGTTCTGAATGCTCCCGCCGACCTTGACCGTCTGCGGCGCACCGTTGAGATTGAAGCCGCTGCTCACGTTCCCGCCGATGATCGCCCCCGAACCGTTGTTGAGATTCTTGTGGGCTCCGTTGACATCCCCCACCACCGTCAGCCCGGGCTGTTCCGTGGGCGAGGCAGGCACCTGCTTGACGTTGTAGTTGGAGGAATTTCCGGAGAGATTCCCCCCTACGAAAGTGCGCCCCTCCACTTGCGAGGAGGATGTGAGATCGCCGAGCACGACGAGATTCCATTCGCGCAATATGTCTGCGCCGGCGACGGTGGAAGCGAAGGAAGGCACGGCAATGAAGGCCGCGGAAGCGATAGCGACAGGGGCGAACAGCCTGAAATGATGAGGCACGGCAAAACTCGATCTGTAGTTGTTTTGGGGGAAAACGCGCCGGCCAACGCGGGCAATGGGTCTACGCTTCCTCTGTCCCGCCCTCCTACGGATAAGGTAGTAACAAACCGTTAACAGGTCTTAACCGCCCGTTTAGCAATAGAAGGGGGCTTCCCTCCGCTCGGGCACGCGAGCGGGAAGCGCGCCGCGAAGGGCATGGCCAACCCACACCTTCGGTACTCTCATCTGTTTGGGGAAATTGGCGCCCCGCGCAGGATAAACATAACGAATATATTTCGCCGTTCGTACTACTCTAGACGCGTCCGCAATCGCCTGGTCCTGCCGCCTGCCGTTCTCCGCGGCCGCAAATGCTACGCTCGGGCGATTTTCGCTTCTCGCCACAGTGAGAAGCTGTCGCTATCGAAGGCTCGTGGCATTGGGCTGGCGCCTCCGCTTATCGTGAGGTTATCCGCGGGAACCTGTGCGGGCGTAATCCGTAAGGCTTGCGCTTCAACGAACAGCAGCCCGAATCTCGGGCAGCATATCCTGCGTAACCTCGGCCGACCGCGCCGGCAGTGGCTGGGTGCCGCGTTCGCCGTTCCGATCGATGTCTTCGATGAGGAGCTTCATCTCGGCGATCTCGCGGACCTGGCTGGCGATGATCTGGTCGGCCAGCACGCGAACCCGGGGATCGCTGATGCTGGCCTTGCGCGCGTTGTTGATCGCGATCGAATGGTGCGGGATCATCGACTTCATGAAGGTGACGTCGGAGATAAGCGCCTGACTGCGATTGACCAGAAGCGAGGCCACGCCGAGGACCAGCGCAAACGCCAAGATCCCGAGCTTGATCGCCATGCCCTTGTACATCGACCACATGAAGCCGAGCATCACCATTGTCATCACCGCGCCCATCACCAGCGAGGCGACCAGCCGGTTGATGCTGAACATCAGATGCTCGGACGAATAGACGAGCTGGTACATCAGGAAGAACATGATCAACGTGGAGGTTGCGATCATCGCCGCAAAGCGACCCCACGACATACTCTTCATTTCGTGATCCTGTTCCATCGATTGAACCTTCCTATCTTTAGTGACGCGCGAACACTCGCTGGCCGTTCTCTCCGAAGGCGATGACGACGTAAGGCTGACGCTTGGCGCCGGCGACTTCCATCCCGGGGGAGCCGATCGGCATGCCGGCCACGGCGAGGCCCTTGACACCCGCCGGGCGCGCGGCGAGCGCGCGCTTCATATCGGCGATCGGGACGTGCCCGTCGAACGCCATGCCATCGACGATCGCGGTGTGGCAGGAGGACTGCGCGGCTGGGACACCGAGCCGGGCCTTAGGCGCCGCGCGGTTGGGATCGTCAATCATTCTGACTTGACGATCGAACCCG
>Ga0066256_1005454_pt1 | contig 10514 bp, 6 predicted proteins | sample ThiBio_1000_biof_FD_87107 | JGI IMG/M metagenome (GOLD analysis project Ga0066256, IMG submission 87107) | Wastewater bioreactor microbial communities from Cape Town, South Africa - Thiocy_expt_1000_biof (version 2) | ecosystem: Engineered > Bioreactor > Thiocyanate-remediating >... | reverse complement strand
GCCTTCGTCACCCCCCCCGGCGGGCTCTCCGCGGCGGCCCTCCCCCGCGCCGCCCCCCGGGTGGGCCGCGCCCGCCGCGCCTTCGACTACGCCCTCAACTACGCCGCCGAGCGAAAACAGTTCGGCAAGCCGATCGGTGCGAACCAGGGCGTCTCCTTCAAGCTCGCCGACATGATCACCGAGATCGACGCCGCCGACCTCCTGACGCTGTCGGCCGCCTGGCGGCTCGACCAGGGCCTGCCATCGAACCGCGAGATCGCCTCGGCAAAAGTCTATGCAACGGAAATGCTCGCCCGCGTCACCGACGAGGCGATCCAGATCTATGGCGGCATGGGCCTGATGGACGACCTGCCGCTCGCCCGCTTCTGGCGCGACGCCCGCGTCGAGCGCATCTGGGACGGCACGTCGGAAATCCAGCGGCACATCATCAGCCGCGACCTGCTGCGGCCGCTGGGGGCTTGAGGATGGGCGTGGCGATGAAGACCCCTCCCCAACCCCTCCCCACAAGGGGGAGGGACTTACGATGCCGCTCCCGCTGCAACCTATTGAAAACGCCGCTGCTGGCAGGATCGGCGCGAGGGCAGGAAGCGGCGCGGCCGGTTAAGCCCCTCCCCCTTGTGGGGAGAGGTTGGGGAGAGGCCTTGCCCCACGACGGAGCCCCAGCATGACCCGCCCCCTCGACCGCCTCATCCGCCCCAAATCCATCGCCGTCTTCGGCGGCAAGGAAGCCCGGCGTGTCATCCACCAGTGCGACAAGATGGGCTTTTCCGGCGAGATCTGGCCGGTACACCCTCGCGAGGACGAAATCCTCGGCCGCAAATGCTACCGCTCGGTCGCGGACCTTCCCGCCGCGCCGGACGCCTCCTTCGTCGGCGTCAACCGCGAGCTCACCATCGGCATCATCCGCGATCTTTCGGCGCGCGGCGCGGGCGGCGCGGTCTGCTACGCCTCGGGCTTCCGCGAGGCCGTCAGCGAGCTTGCCGACGGCGACGACCTGCAGAAGGCGCTGGTGGACGCGGCCGGCGCCATGCCGATCCTCGGCCCCAACTGCTACGGCTTCATCAACATGCTGGACGGCGCCCTGCTCTGGCCCGACCAGCACGGCATGCTGCGCATCGAGAAGGGCGTCGCCGTCCTCACGCAATCCTCCAACATCGCCTGCAACATCTCCATGCAGCAGCGCGGCCTGCCGCTCGCCTATATCCTGACGGCCGGCAACCAGGCGCAGACCGGCCTTGCCGACCTCGCCTGCGCGGTCCTCGAAGACCCGCGCGTCACCGCCGTCGGCCTCCATATCGAGGGCTTCGACAGCCTCGCCTCGCTGGAGCGCCTCGGCCTGCGCGCCCGCGAGCTGAAAAAGCCCGTCGTCACGCTGAAGGTCGGCAAGTCGGAACAGGCGCAGCTCGCGACCGTCTCGCACACCGCCTCGCTCGCCGGCAACGACGCCGTCTCCTCGGCGCTGCTTTCCCGCCTCGGTATCGGCCGCGTCGAGACCCTGCCGGAACTGCTGGAAACCCTGAAGCTGCTGCACATCGCCGGCCCGCTGCCGAGCCACGACATCTCCTCCATGTCCTGCTCGGGCGGCGAGGCCTCGCTGATGGCGGATGCCGGGGTGAAGCGGAAGGTCGTCTACCGTGATCTGAAGCCGGAGCAGCGCCAGCCGCTGCGCGAAACGCTCGGCCAGATGGTGACGATCTCCAACCCGCTCGACTACCACACCTTCGTCTGGGGCAACCGCGAGAAGCAGACCGCCGCCTTCACCACGATGATGCGGGGCGGCTACGCGCTGAACCTCGTCGTCCTCGATTTCCCCCGCCTCGACCGCTGCGACGCGGCCGACTGGATCACCACCTGCGAGGCCCTCATCGACGCCGCGCGCGCGACCGGAGAAAATGCCGGCATCGTCGCCAGCATGGGCGAGAACCTGCCGGAGGAGACCGCCGAGATGCTGATGCGCAACGGCGTCGTCCCCTTCTACGGCATCGAGGAGGCCCTTGCCGCAGCGGAGGCTGCCGCCGGCATCGGCGAAGCCTGGTCGCAGCCCCTCTCCGCCCCGCTGCTCAAGGCCCAGGCCGGCGAAAGCGAGGCGATCACGCTCACCGAGCACGAGGCCAAGCAGGCGCTCGCCGCCCACGGCCTGCCGGTGCCGAAGGGCCTGACCGCCGCAACGGCGGAAGCCGCCGCCGATGCAGCCGAAACGCTCGGCTTCCCCGTCGTGCTCAAGGGCCTTGGGGTTGCGCACAAGACGGAAGCCGGCGCGGTCAAGCTCAACCTCGCCAGCCGCGAGGCCGTCCTCGATGCAGCAAGGGCCATGGCCGGCGTCGCCTCGGGTTTCCTCGTGGAAAAGATGGTGGGCAGGCCGGTCGCCGAGCTCATCGTCGGCGCGATGCGCGATCCCGTCGCCGGCCCGGTGCTCACCGTCGGCGCGGGCGGCATCCTCGTCGAACTGCTGGAGGATTCGGCGATCCTGACCCTGCCGGCCGACGAGAAGGCGATCCGCGCGGCGATCTCCGGCCTCAAGGTCGCCAGGCTCCTCGCCGGTTATCGCGGCGGAGCGAGGGGCGATATGGACGCCCTTGTCGCCGCCGTCGCATCAGCGGCATCCTATGTCGTTTCAAACGCTTCAATAATCGAAGAACTTGACATTAATCCTATAATGGTGCTGCCCGCCGGCGACGGTGTCGTCGCGGCCGACGCCCTGATCCGTCTGAGGAAAAACCCATGACCGGACCGATAAGACAGCGCCGCGAAGGCGGCATCCTCGAAGTCACGATCGATCGTCCCAAGGCGAACGCCATCGATCTTGCGACCAGCCGCGTCATGGGCAGGATCTTTGCCGATTTCCGCGACGACGAGACCCTGCGTGTCGCCATCATCACCGGGGCAGGAGAAAAATTCTTCTGTCCGGGATGGGACCTCAAGGCGGCCGCCGCCGGCGACGCCGTGGACGGCGACTACGGCATCGGCGGCTTCGGCGGCATGCAGGAACTGCGCGACCTCAACAAGCCGATCATCGCTGCGGTCAACGGCATCTGCTGCGGCGGCGGGCTGGAGATCGCGCTCTCCACCGACCTGATCCTCGCCGCCGAGCACGCGACCTTCGCCCTGCCGGAAATCCGCTCCGGCACCGTGGCGGATGCCGCCTCGATCAAGCTGCCGAAGCGCATTCCCTACCACATCGCCATGGACATGCTGCTGACCGGCCGCTGGCTGGATGTCGAGGAGGCCCACCGCTGGGGTTTCGTCAACGAGATCCTGCCGGCGGACAGGCTCATGGAGCGGGCCTGGGACCTGGCGCGCCTGCTCGAAAGCGGTCCGCCGCTCGTCTACGCCGCCATCAAGGAAGTCGTGCGCGCCGCCGAGGGCGAGGCCTTCCAGACGACGATGAACAGGATCACCAGGCGGCAGTTCCGCACGGTCGACATTCTCTATTCCAGCGAGGACCAGCTCGAAGGCGCGCGCGCCTTCGCGGAAAAGCGCGACCCCGTCTGGAAGGGACGTTGAGGACGACGCCCCGCATCAGGCGCGTTGCTCGACAGGATTGGAATCTCAAGGCCGCCCGCATGGAGGCGGCTTGTGGAAAACAGGCCGCGGGGCGGTGGAAAAAGGAGGGGTAAGAAAGACGTGAAAGCGCCGGCGCCGGCATAAAAGCCGCCCGCACGGTTGCCTTGGAGGCAAAAAACAGAAATTCTGCCAATCATAACGACAAATGCCCACCATAGGGCCAGCAAAAGGGAACAGGGGAATGACTGATTACACCAGATACCTCACCGGCCAGGTCACGCTCGGCAAGATGAACCGCCGCGAGTTCATGGGCCGCGCCGCCGCCTTCGGCATCACGCTCGCCGCCGCCGGCACGCTGTTCGACACCGCCGCCAGGGCCCAGGAGCCCAAGCGCGGCGGCAACCTCAAGCTCGGCCTGGAAGGCGCCGCCGCCACGGACTCCAAGGACCCCGCGAAGGCTCTTTCGCAGTTCATGTTCGTCGTCGGCCGCAACTGGGGCGACATGCTGGTCGAATCCGAGCCGCTGACCGGCCAGCCCGTGCCGGCGCTCGCCGAATCCTGGGAGCCGTCCGCCGACGCCTCCACCTGGACCTTCACCATCCGCAAGGGCGTGAAATTCCACGACGGCAAGGAACTGACCGTCGACGACGTCATCAAGACCCTGCAGCGCCACACCGACGAGAAGTCGGAGTCGGGCGCGCTCGGCGTGATGAAGTCGATCAAGGAGATCAAGGCCGACGGCGACAAGCTGGTGCTGGTGCTGACGGAGGGCAACGCCGACCTGCCGCTGCTGCTCACCGACTACCACCTCGTCATCCAGCCGAATGGCGGCCTCGACGATCCGAACGCCATGATCGGCACCGGCCCCTACAAGGTGACGAGCTTCGAGGCCGGCGTGCGCGCCACCTTCGAGCGCAACAAGGACGACTGGCGCCAGGACCGCGGCTTCGTCGACACGATCGAGATGATCGCGATGAACGACGCCACGGCGCGCGTTGCCGCCCTCTCCTCCGGCCAGGTGCACTACATCAATCGCGTCGACCCGAAGACGGTCGATCTCCTCAAGCGCGCGCCGACGGTCGAGATCCTCTCCACCTCCGGCCGCGGCCATTACGTCTTCATCATGCATTGCAACACGGCGCCGTTCGACAACAACGACCTGCGCATGGCGCTGAAATACGCCATGGACCGCGAGACGATGCTGGAGAAGGTGCTCGGCGGCTACGGCAAGATCGGCAACGACTTCCCGATCAACGAGACCTATGCCCTCTTCCCGGAAGGCATCGAGCAGCGCGCCTACGACCCGGACAAGGCCGCCTTCCACTACAAGAAGTCGGGCCACAGCGGCTCGGTGCTGCTGCGCACCTCCGACGTCGCCTTCCCGGGCGCCGTCGACGCCGCCGTCCTCTACCAGGAGAGCGCCAAGAAGGCCGGCATCGAGATCGAGGTCAAGCGCGAGCCCGGCGACGGCTACTGGTCGAACGTCTGGAACGTCCAGCCCTTCTCCACCTCCTACTGGGGCGGCCGCCCGACGCAGGACCAGATGTATTCCACCGCCTATCTCTCGACGGCGGACTGGAACGACACCCGCTTCCAGCGCGAGGATTTCGACAAGCTGCTGCTGGAAGCCCGCTCCGAGCTCGACGAGGCCAAGCGCAAGGACATGTACCGTACCATGGCCATGATGGTGCGTGACGAAGGCGGCCTGATCCTGCCGATGTTCAACGACTTCGTGAACGCCTGCGGCAAGAACGTGAAGGGCTACGTCCACGACATCGGCAACGACATGTCGAACGGCTATGTCGCAACCCGCGTGTGGCTCGACGCCTGATGACCGGCGGCGGACCGGCGCACGGTCCGGAGCTGACAGCAACGGCGGCTGCGGGGGATACCCCGCAGTCTGCCGGCGTTGCCGGGTCGGTTGCGTCCAGCGGAACCCCAGTCATCGAAGGCGCGCCTTCGTTCTGGGCGAAATTCAGCAAGAGCAGTCCCCTCGTGGCGCTCATCCTGCAACGCCTTGCTCTCAGCGTGGCCTTGCTCTTCGCCGTGTCGCTGATGATCTTCGGCGGCGTGGAAGCCCTGCCCGGCGACTTCGCGACGACCTATCTCGGCCAGTCCGCAACGCCGCAGGCAGTGAAGAACATCCGCAAGGATCTCGGCCTCGACCAGCCCGCCACAACCCGCTACTTCAAGTGGCTCGGCGGCGCCGTCCAAGGTGATTTCGGCAAGTCCTGGGCATCGAAGCAATCGGTCAGCGAGCAGATCGGCAAGCGCCTCGGCAATTCGCTGTTCCTCGCCTTCTTCGCGGCGATCATATCGGTGCCGCTTGCCGTCGGCCTCGGCATGCTCGCGGTGCAATACCGCAACCGACTGCCGGACAAGATCATCAACGTCATCTCGCTTGCGGCGATCTCGCTTCCCGAGTTCTTCGTCGGCTACCTGCTGATCCTGTTCTTCGCCGTGCAGATGGGCGTCGCGACCTTCCCGGCGACGGTCTACGAGAGCATGACGCTCGGCCAGCGCCTGTCCGCGATCGCGCTGCCGACCGCCACCCTCGTCCTCGTCGTGCTCGCCCACATGATGCGCATGACGCGGGCGGCGATCCTCAACGTCATGTCCTCGGCCTATGTCGAGACGGCGGAGCTCAAGGGCCTCAGCGGCATCCGGATCATCGCCAAGCATGCGGCGCCGAACGCCGTGGCCCCGGTCATCAACGTCATCGCGCTCAACCTCGCCTATCTCGTGGTGGGCGTCGTCGTCGTGGAGGTGGTGTTCGTCTATCCCGGCATGGGCCAGTACATGGTCGACGCCGTTACGGTGCGCGACATGCCGGTCGTGCAGGCCTGCGGCCTGATCTTCGCCGCCTTCTACATCTTCCTCAACATGTTCGCCGATATCCTCGCGATCGTCGCGAACCCCAGATTGAGGCATCCGCGATGAGACTTTCCACCATCCCCATCAGCGCATGGATCGGCATAATCGGCATCGTCCTCGCCCTCTTCTGCGCCCTCTTCGCCCCGCTCATCGCCCCCTATGGCGAAAGCCAGATCGTCGGCTCCGTCTGGCAGCCGATGGGCGGCGACTACCTGCTCGGCACCGACAATCTCGGCCGCGACCTCTTCTCGCGGCTGATCTTCGGCGCCCGCACCACGATCTTCGTGGCGCTGGCGGCAACCGTGCTCTCCTTCTCGCTCGGCATGCTGCTCTCCTTCACGGCGGCGGTGACGGGCGGGTTCGTCGACCAGGCCTTCTCGCGCTTCAACGACCTGATGATGGCGATCCCCACGCTGATCTTCGCCCTCGTCGTACTGGCGGTGCTGCCGCAGCAGCTCTGGATCCTCATCCTCGTCATGGCGATCCTCGATTCCACGCGCGTCTACCGCATCGGCCGCGCCGTCGCGCTCGACGTGGCGGTCATGGAGTTCGTGGAGGCGGCAAGGCTGCGCGGCGAAGGAACGGGCTGGATCATTTTCCGCGAAATCCTGCCCAACACGCTCTCGCCGCTGCTCGCCGAATTCGGCCTGCGCTTCGCCTTCTCGATCCTGTTCCTCTCCACCCTCTCCTTCCTCGGCCTCGGCATCCAGCCACCGGCCGCCGACTGGGGCGGCATGGTGAAGGACAACAAGGACGGCATCATCTTCGGCATCTCGGCCGCCCTCATTCCGGGCGGGGCGATCGCGGGGCTGGCCATCTGCGTTAACCTCGTCGTCGACTGGCTGATGAAACGCACCTCGAGCCTCAAGGGGGGACGCGGCGATGCCTGATCTTCTTTCCGTCCGCAATCTCAGGATCGAGGCGACCAGCTATCCGCCGGGCGAACCGCCACGCACCGTCACCCTCGTCGAAGGCGTGAACTTCGACGTCGAGAAGGGCAAGGTGCTCGGCCTCATCGGCGAATCCGGTGCCGGCAAGTCCACCATCGGCCTCACCGCGCTCGCCTACGGGCGCGGCGGGGGGCGCATCACCGGCGGAGAGGGGAAGCTGAACGGCGAGGACCTCCTGAAGCCCTCGCCCTCCGGCATCCGCAAGGTGCGCGGCGCGAAGGTCTGCTATGTCGCGCAGTCGGCGGCCGCGGCCTTCAACCCCGCCCACCGGCTCGGCGAGCAGGTGATCGAGGCCTCGCTGAAGCACGGCATCATGAGCCGGGCGGATGCGGAAAAGCGCGCGCTCTACCTCTTCAAGGTGCTCGGCCTGCCGAACCCGGAGACCTTCGGCCAGCGCTATCCGCACCAGGTCTCCGGCGGCCAGCTCCAGCGCGCCATGACCGCCATGGCGCTCTGCCCCAATCCCGAGCTCATCGTCTTCGACGAGCCGACGACGGCGCTCGACGTGACGACGCAGATCGACGTGCTCGCCGCCATCAAGCACGCCATCGAGGAGACCCACACGGCCGCGATCTACATCACCCACGACCTTGCCGTCGTGGCGCAGATCACCGACGACATCCTCGTGCTCCGCCACGGCAAGATGGTGGAATACGGCTCGGTGCAGCAGATCATCGAGGCGCCGACGCAGGACTATACCCGTGCCCTCGTCAACGTGCGCGGCACCGGGCGGGACGAGGCGCCCGACCAGTCGGACACGCTGCTGAAGGTGGAGAACATCACTGCCGGCTATTCCAACGGCTTCAAGGTGCTGCAGGACGTCTCGCTGCACCTGCCGAAGGGCCAGACGCTGGCGGTGGTGGGCGAATCCGGCTCGGGCAAGTCCACCCTCGCCCGCGTCATCACCGGCCTCCTGCCGCCGCAGGAGGGCACGATCAGCTTCGACGGCAAGACCCTGCCGAAGGCGCTGAAGGGACGGTCGAACGACGAGCTGCGCCGCATCCAGATGATCTACCAGATGGCCGACACCGCGATGAATCCGCGCCAGACGGTGCGCGACATCATCGGCCGCCCCCTCACCTTCTACTATGGCCTGCGCGGCCGGGAGAAGACGGAGCGGGTGAAGGAACTGCTGGAGCAGATCGAGATGGGCGGCCGCTTCGCCGACCGCTACCCGGCCGAGCTCTCGGGCGGCCAGAAGCAGCGCGTCGCCATCGCAAGGGCGCTTGCGGCCAAGCCCGAGCTCATCCTCTGCGACGAGCCGACCTCCGCGCTCGACCCGCTGGTGGCCGAGGGCATCCTGAAGCTCCTCCTGAAGCTGCAGGAGGAAACGCATGTCTCCTACATGTTCATCACCCACGACATCGCCATCGTGCGAGCCATCGCCGACAGCGTGGCCGTGATGCACCGGGGACGCCTTGTGCGCTTCGGGCCCAAGTCGAAGGTGCTCTCGCCGCCTTTCGACGACTATACGGACCTGCTCCTGAAATCCGTTCCCGAGATGGAGATCGGCTGGCTGGAGCGGGTGCTGACGACGCGACGCATGGAAAGCGCCGGCAACTGACGAAGGCGGGCGGCCGAGGCCGCCCGTTCTTTTTCGCGGCCCGGCCCGTCGGCCACCTTCGCCCCGCAGGCAGGGCGAAGGGATATGCATTTCCTCAAGCAATACGCGTTCATGGGACCGCCCCGCCTGCCCACTTGCGACAGGGCGCTATCGCATATCGAATGCGGACCTTGCCGCCCCTCCCGTCTCCCCTGCCGGGCGAAGGAGATGGAAAAATGGCTTCCTTCCATGAGGGAACCGGGCCAGGATGAGGCAGATGCCTCAGGCGCAACCGCCTGCATGAAAATCACATCCCGGAGGTTCGGCTCGGGGAGGCCGGCAAGGCCTCAGAGAACCGCCGGGCCGTCATCGCGCTTATTCTCAATCGCCGCGCGCGACAGGGCGCGCAGCGCCTCAAGCGCCCGGTCGGCATCCCGCTCCGGCACGAATATATGGTCGTGATGATAGCCGGCGACCACATTGGCGCTGATGCCCGCCTTCGTCAGCGCCGTGGCGACGGCGGCCGTCAGCCCCACCGCCTCCAGCGAGGAGTGCACGGTAAGCGTGATCATGCGCATCGGCGGGCTCGCCGCAAGGCCTTCCGCGGCCGCGGCCGGCAGGGTCAGCGTCACGCCCTCCTCCTCCCGGGAAAGGCCGACCGGCCCACGCGAAAGATGCGCCGCAAGATCGGCGGCCGGCACGCAGGCGTAGACGAAGGTTCCCGCTGCAAGCGCGGGCTCCATCGTCCTCAGCAGTTCGTCGAGATCGGTCAGGCCGCTCATGGACCGGCCATCCGGCGCACGGCATCGCAGAGCGCGGCAAAGCCGGCCCGCGCGCCCTCGCTCATGAAGCGGGCGCGCAGCCAGGCGTGGATCATCTGCCGCTCCTCGCGGTACTCCACCGGCACGCCGGAAAGGATGAGCCGCGCGGCGTAGGCCCGCGCATCGTCGCGCAGCGGGTCGAAATAGGCGCCGGTGATGAAGGCGGGCGGCAGGCCGGCAAGATTTTCCGCCCGCAGCGGAAAGGCATGCGCGGCATCCTCCGGCGCCTTGTAGACCTCGCGGTAATAGGCGACGTCGGCCGTCGAAAGGCCGGGCGCCTCGGCCATCGCCGCGTAGGAGCCGGACACGAGATCGCCGCCGAGGCCGGGATAGACGAGCGCCTGCCCGGCAATGCCCTTCAGCCCTTCGTCCCGCGCCTTGAGCACGATGCCCGCGGCAAGGTTGCCGCCCGCGCTGTCGCCGATCACGACGACGGGGCGGTTCTCCAGCAGAAGCTCGACCAGCACCGCCCAGCAATCGTCGAAGGCGGCGGGCCAGACATGCTCCGGCGACAGGCGGTAATCCACGGACACAAGCTCGGCGCCCGCGGCCTCGCAAAGCTCGGCGCAGATCGCGTCATGGCTGTCGAGCGAGCCGACGACGAAGCCGCCGCCGTGAATGTAGAAAAGCCGCGTCGCGCTCGTCATCGCCGCCGGGCGGTAGCGGCGCACCGGAATGCGCCCGGCAATGACGCTGTCCTGCTTGGTCATGCCCGCAGGCGGCGGTGCGTCGAAGGCGGCGCAGAGCGCATCGTACCAGCCGCGCTGCTGCCCGATATCCGCATCGACGGCATCGGCGGGATCAAAAACCCCCCCCCGCCCG
>Ga0066256_1005452_pt1 | contig 10517 bp, 10 predicted proteins | sample ThiBio_1000_biof_FD_87107 | JGI IMG/M metagenome (GOLD analysis project Ga0066256, IMG submission 87107) | Wastewater bioreactor microbial communities from Cape Town, South Africa - Thiocy_expt_1000_biof (version 2) | ecosystem: Engineered > Bioreactor > Thiocyanate-remediating >... | reverse complement strand
CACGTGCTGGTCATGAGCGCCAGCGACAATGTCCTCCGCCTGCTCCCGCCGCTGATTGTTACCGAGGCGGAGATCGAGGAGGCCATCGACAAGCTGACCCGGACGCTCGAAGCGATCGGGCAGGCAGCTGCCGCCGCGCCGGCAAAGAGCGCGTGAGGAAAGATCAATGAGCGACGAGCCCCGGCACTTCCTCAATCTCGATGATTTCGACGCCACCACGCTGCGCGGCATGCTCAGCCAGGCCGTCGAGCTCAAGAAGCGGCTCAAGGCCGGCGATCGCCCGCAGCTGCTCAAGGACAAGGTCCTGGCGATGATCTTCGAGCGCCAGTCGACCCGCACGCGCGTCAGCTTCGATGTCGGCATGCGCCAGCTCGGCGGCGAAACCATCATGCTCACCGGCGCCGAGATGCAGCTCAGCCGCGAGGAAACGCTAGCCGATACGGCACGGGTCATGTCCCGCTATGTCGATGCCATCATGATCCGCATCCCCACTCACGCGGCCCTCCTCGAGCTGGCAGAGGCCTCGACCGTGCCGGTGATCAACGGCCTCACCCGCCGCGCTCACCCCTGTCAGGTCATGGCTGACGTCATGACCTACGAGGAGCATCGGGGCTCCATCAAGGGTGCCAAGGTCGCCTGGGTCGGCGACAGCAACAACGTGCTGGCCTCGTGGGTGAATGCCGCCGAGCTCTTCGGCGCCAATCTCACCATCGCCGTGCCCGAGGACTACTGGCCCGAAAAGGACCTGCTCGGCGACATCCGCAAGGCCGGCGCGGCCGTCACCCTGATCGAGGATCCCGAAGAGGCGGTGAAGGATGCCGATCTCGTCGTCACCGACACCTGGGTCTCGATGGGCGACACCGATGCCGCCGAGCGGCGTCGGGTCTTGAAACCCTACCAGGTGAATGCCCATCTGATGGGTTTGGCCGACAAGGACGCGCTCTTCATGCACTGCCTCCCTGCCCATCGCGGGGATGAGGTCACCGATGACGTCATAGACGGGCCGCAATCGGTGGTTTTTGATGAGGCCGAGAACCGCCTCCATGCCCAGAAGGCCATTCTCTGCTGGGCATTTGGACGCGATCAGCTGAACGCCTGATGGTCGCCCGACAGGGCGTCACTCACTGCCGCGGCCGCCGGGTTCCCCTTAGGGGAACTCACGCAGCGTCGCGAGATATGGATTGTTTGCCGTGGTGCCCACCCAGACTGACCTTACGACCTATGGCCTCGATCGCCCGGAAAGCGGCGACGACGTGGTTGTTCCCTTCACCCTCGAGGATCTCGATTGCCGGGGCCGCGTCGTCCGTTTGAACGATGCGCTCGATGCCATCCTCACCCGCCATAACTACCCGGAGCCGGTGGCGCGCCTGCTTGGCGAGGCCGTGGTGCTGTCCTCGCTCATCGGCTCCTCGCTGAAGTTCGAGGGCAAGTTCATCCTGCAGACGCAGACGGACGGGCCGGTGAACCTCATCGTCGTTGATCTCGATGCGCCCGATGGCCTGCGCGGCTATGCCCGCTTCGATGCCGATGCGGTGATGCAGGCCATCCAGCGGGGCGAGGCCAAGCCCGGCCAGCTGCTCGGCAAGGGCCATCTCGCCATGACTGTCGATCAGGGCCGTCACATGGAGCGCTACCAGGGCATCGTGGCGCTTGAAGGCGGCACGCTCGAGGATGTCGCGCATACCTACTTCCAGCAGTCCGAGCAGATCCCGACGCTCCTCCGCCTAGCCGTCGCCCAGGTCACTCGCAAGGGCGATCGGCGTCCGCAGTGGCGCGCCGGCGGCGTCCTCGTGCAGTACATTCCGCCCTACGGCGAAAGCGCCATGCCCGACCTTCCTGGCGATGGCAATTTCGACAACCCGTTGACCGCCGATCCGGAGTTCACCGAAAGCGACAAGTGGGCCGAGGTGAAGGCCCTGTTCGGTACCATCGCCGACGACGAGTTGGCCGATCCCGATGTGTCGGGCGAGCGCCTGCTGTTCCGCCTCTTCCACGAGCGCGGCGTGCGCGTCTTCGATCCCATCGAGCTCGAGGATCGTTGTTCCTGTTCCGCCGAGCGCATTGAATCGATGCTGCGGGAAAACTTCACCGCCGAGGAACGGCAGGAGATGGTGGTCGACGGCGAGATCGAGGTGGTCTGCGAGTTCTGCTCGACGGACTACCACTTCAAGCCGCACGAGTTCGACGACCACAGCCACGATCACTGATGGCGCCGCTGGCTGCCATTGTCGCTGTGGCCGTGCTTGCCGCTCTCGCCGTGTTTCAGGCGGCGCTGGTTGCCGGTGCGCCGCTGGGGCACTTCGCCTGGGGCGGCGCGCACCGCGTGCTGCCGTCCCGGCTGCGGATCGGCAGCGTCATTTCCATCGTCATCTATGCGGCCATTGCCGTCCTGCTAGTGGATCGCGCCGGGCTGGTCGATCTCGTGCCGGACGCTGTGTCCACCATCGGCACATGGTGCCTCGTGGCCTATTTCACGCTGGGGATCGGCCTCAACGCCATCTCGCGCAGCCGCCCCGAGCGGCTGGTCATGACGCCGCTGGCAGCGGTCCTCGCCCTGCTGTCGCTGGTCGTCGCCCTCGGTTGACCGGACTCAGGCCTGGCTGAGCCCGTACTCCAGATCGGCGATCAGGTCGTCGGCTGCTTCGAGCCCCACCGAGATCCGGACCAGCCCTGGCGTGATTCCCGATTCCTGCCGCACCTCTTCGGTGAGCCGCTGGTGCGTCGTCGTCCGCGGATGCGTGATGATCGACTTCGCATCGCCCAGGTTGTTGGAAATCAGTATCACCGCGAGCGCGTTCTGTAGCGCGAATGCGGCTTCCTGCCCGCCCTTGAGCTCGAACGCCACCAGCGTCGAGCCGGCCTTCATCTGCCGATGCGCCAGCTCGTACTGCGGATGCGATTTGTGGTGTGGATAGATCACCCGTGCCACCGCCGCATGCTCGCCGAGGAACGTCGCGATCCGGCCGGCGCTCTCGGTCATCTGCTTTACCCGCAGCGGCAGCGTCTCGAGTCCCTTGAGCAGCACCCAGGCATTGAACGGGCTGAGCGACGCGCCGGTCTGGCGCAGGAAGGTGTGCACGTCGCCGTTGATCAGTTCGGCGCTCCCCAGCACCACACCGCCCAGCACCCGGCCCTGCCCGTCGATATGCTTGGTGGCCGAGTAGGTGACGAGGTCGGCGCCCAGCTTCAGCGGCGATTGGTAGAGCGCCGTCGCAAAGACGTTGTCGACGATTAGCTTGGCCCCGTTGTCGTGCGCGATCCGGGCCACCGCCGCGACATCCACCAGCTCCAGCGTCGGGTTGGTCGGCGTCTCGATGAACACCACCTTGGTGTTCGGCCGCATCGCGGCGACGAAGTTGGCGGGATCGCGTCCGTCGACCAGCGTCGAGGTGACGCCGAAGCGCGGCATGAAATCTTCCACCACATAGCGACAGCCGCCGAACAGCGCGCGCGACGCGACGATGTGGTCGCCGGCCCTGAGCTGGCTCATCAGCGCATTGGTGACGGCCGCCATTCCGGTGGCAAAGGCCCGCGACGCCTCCGCCCCCTCGAGCAGCGCCATCCGGTCCTGGAACACGTCGACGGTGGGGTTCGCAAAGCGCGAGTAATTGTGCCCGGCGATCTTGTTCTCGAACAGCGCCTGCGCGTGCTCGGCGCTGGGGTAAGAGTATCCCGATGTCAGATACAGCGCCTCGCTGGTCTCGAAGAACGGTCCGCGGTTCGCGCCGCCGTGCACCAGCTGGGTCTCCGGCAGTCGCTTGCTGGCGTCGTTGAGCGGGTTGTTCGATTTCGACATGGGGCGCTCCAAAACAAAAAAAGGCCAGCACAATGGCCAGCCCTTTGGTCGCCTTTAGCAATTTGTTTTAAGTGGCTGCAAGCGGACCGGCCAAATCACCACTGGCGGTTTCTCTATGCCTGCGACCCCGCGGCGTCAACCGGTGGTTGTGCCCCCGCGCGCCGCTGAGTAAGAGGGGGAAACGGAAGGGCAGGGCATGCCGGACAACCAGCTTTGGTCGCGCGGAGTCTTCCCGGCGCGCTTCATCGAGCGGCTGGCCGGGCAGGGCAGCATCATCGCCCCGCCGTTCGATGCCGATCAGGTCCAGCCTGCCAGCCTCGATCTGCGGCTCGGCGACGTCGCCTACCGCGTGCGCGCCAGCTTTCTTCCCGGCCCTGATCACACCGTGATGGACCGCGTCGAGGCGCTGAAGCTGCACGAGCTCGATCTGACTGGCAGTGCCGTGCTGGAGCGCGGCTGCGTCTATCTCGTTCCACTGCAGGAATCGCTCGATCTGCCGCCCGAGGTCAGCGCCGGCGCCAATCCCAAATCCTCCACCGGCCGGCTCGATGTCTTCACCCGCGTCATCGGCGATCGCACGCGCGGTTTCGATACGCTGCCCGCCGGCTATCGCGGCCAGCTCTTCCTCGAGATCAGCCCGCGCACCTTCCCGGTCCGCGTCCGCGCCGGTTCGCGGCTCAGCCAGATGCGCTTTCGCGTCGGCAACACCCGCCTGAGTACCGAGGAGCATCGCGACCTCCACGCCGAAGAGACGCTGGTCTTCGACGCCAACGAGGAGGTCGGCGAAGGCGTTTCGCTGTCCATCGATCTCAAGGGGCAGGGGCGCAGCGGCCTCATCGGCTTCCGGTCCAAGCGCCACACCCCGGTGATCGACATGGACAAGAAGGACGCGCTCGACGTCCTCGATTACTGGGAGCCGCTGGTCAATCGGGGCGACGCCCAGTTCATCCTAGATCCGGACGAGTTCTACATCCTCGTCTCGCGCGAGAGCATCCATGTGCCACCGGCCTATGCCGCCGAAATGGTGCCCTTCGATCCGCTGGTCGGCGAATTCCGCGTCCCCTATGCGGGTTTCTTCGATCCCGGCTTCGGCCATTCGGCGGCGGGGGGGACCGGCAGTCGCGCGGTGCTCGAAGTGCGCAGCCGCGAGGTGCCGTTCCTGCTCGGCCACGGCCAGACCATCGGCCGTCTGCTCTACGAGCGCCTCAGCGAGCCGCCCGATCGCCTCTACGGCGCCGGGCTCGGGTCGAATTACCAGGCGCAGACCCTGAAGCTCAGCAAGCATTTCCGCCCCTACTCGGGCTGAATTCATCCCTGCACTGATCAACATTGCGCGCCGCGCGGGGTTGGCAAGATCAGTATAGCGGACTAACTGCGTCACATACTCGCCAGGACGACGCCGCTGGCCCCGGCAACGCAGGAGCTTTGATGTCCGCCGATACTCCCCCGCGCAGGCACGCGCGCCGTCGCCCTTCCGCGGCCCTGACCCTCAAGCATCTCGCCGCCGATCTCGGCATCTCGGCGACGGCGGTGTCGCGGGCCCTGCGTGGCCTCTCGGGCGTCAGCGACGAGCTGCGCGCCAAGGTCCGCCGCCGGGCCGCTGAGGTGAACTACGTCCCCAATCTCGCCGGCGCGGCGCTGTCGACCGGTTCGTTCAAGACTTTCGCTTTCGTCCTTCCCTCCACCCCGTTCCCCACGCTGCTGGAAATGGAGGTGCTCGAAGGCTTCATCCGCGCCGTCGCCGATCAAGGCTACCGGGTCAACATTATCTCCGAGAGCTTCCTCGCGCAGTCCGGCGCTTCGCTGGCCGACGAACTCGCCAACACCCTGTGCGATGGCGCGCTGGTCTTTTACCTGCGGCTCGACGAGGCGCCCATCGATACGCGGCGGCTCGCCTTCCCCATGGTGCTCGTCAACCGCGCGGTGGAGGGCATGGCAGCCGACGTGGTGATGACCGACGATCAGGGCGGCGCCCATCTCGCGGTCAGCCATCTCGTCGAGCTCGGCCATCGCCGCATCGCGCACATCACCGGCTCGCAGAACAACTTCAACATCATGCAGCGCCAGCTCGGCTATCGCCAGGCGCTGCTGACGCACGGCATCGACTACGATCCGGCCATCGTGACCGGCAGCGATCACACGCGCGAGGGCGGCCGCAAGTCCGCTCTGGCGCTCTTCGAAACCGGCCAGCAGTTTTCGGCGATCTTCTGCTGCGACGATGCCGTCGCGCTCGGCGCCATGGATGTGGTGCGCGCCCGCGGCCTCAGCGTGCCCCGGGATATCTCGCTGGTCGGCTTTGGTGACGACGTCTACTCGGGGATGGTCGATCCGCCCCTGACCACCGTCTCGAAGCCGCGCCACCTGATGGGGCGCGAGGCGGGGCGCCTGCTGCTCGATCGGGTAGCCGGCCGCGCCACCGGCACGCATGTCACCGTCTCGCTGAGCACCAAGCTCCTCGTCCGCGGCACCGCGGCGGCCCCGGCAGCGTAGCGGCCGCTACTCCGGCAGGTAGGTCCGCAGCACGGATTTGTGGCGGTCGGCGCCAATGGCGCGGTCGCGCTCCTCGAACGTCACCATGTCGGTGTAGCCCAGCGACGTGCCGTGCTCCCGCAGGTGGTTCAGCACCCCGCGCATGGCGTGGATCGCCGCCAGTTGCGAGTCGGCCGGATAGGTCAGCATGCGGAAGCCGAGCGCCTGCAGTTCGGCGGGCTTGCGCACCGCGACCTCGTCCTTGTTCTGCCCGATGAGTTTGGGCGCCGCGACCCGGCGGGCCACCTCCTCCACATCGGCGGGCGTCGCCGCATACTCCACATAGACCATGTCGACGCCCGTCTGCGCATATCGGTTGGCGCGGGCAATGGCCTCGTCGAGCCCGAGCCCCGGCACCCCCGTCGGCCGGCGGAGTCGTGGCGGGGGGCGGGCCCGCGGACCCGCGCGGGACCCCCCCCGCCCGCGTGGGGGGCGCCCGCCGCTCCCGCGCGTTCGAGCAGCCGCACCGTGCGCTGGATGTTGAGCGCATTGCCGAAACCGGAATCGGCGTCGACGATGCAGGGCAGCCCCGTCACCTCCACCATGTTGGCCACGCGGTCCACGAGTTCGGTGAGTGTCAGGTAGCCCACGTCGGCATAGCCGAAGCTCCGACTGATGCCGCCACCGGTGCAGAACACCGCATCGAATCCGGCTTCCTTCACCAGCAGCGCACTCAGCCCGTCATAGGCGCCGGCGGCGACGACAATCTCCTCACGGCCGAGCAGTTCGCGGAGTTTTCGAGCATTTCCCATGACATTGCCTTTATCGCTAAAGCAGAGATTTACCTGTATCAGTTCCTGTATATTGGGCGATGCGTGCGAAGTTTGCAATCTCCTGTTGACAGCCTCAACGCAAACGTTAAACCTAATCGCATGAGCACGTCGCCGCTTGCGCCCCGCCACATCTTCGTTCCCGCCCTCCCCAGGATGCGGGCCCGCATTTCCCATGCGGTGGTCTTCGGTGACACGGTGACGGTGTCCGGCATGGTCGGGCGCGACCCGGTGACCGGCAACGCCTTGACGGGTGTCGCCGCACAGACCCGCCAGGTGCTCGATTATCTCGGCCTCGTCCTTGCGGAGGCCGGTTCCGGTTTCGATTGTGTCGCCAAGACCGGCTGCTTCCTCCGCAGCATGGCTGATTTCGACGCGTTCAACGCCGTCTGGGAGTCCTACTTCCCGGACAATCCGCCGGCCCGCATCTGTGTGCAGGCCGAGCTTGGTCCGGGCTTCGACGTCGAGATCGATGCCATCGCCTGGGTGCGGCGATGATCGAGTCGCTGCGCATGCGCGAACGGCTGTCCGCCGGTGGCGTCGTCGCCGGCCCGATCGTCAATTTCGCCTCCGCCTGGATGGTGGATATCTGTGCCGCCGTGGGCTTCGATTTCGTCATCGTCGATTGCGAGCACGGCCCGATGTCGCCGGCCGATATCGAGCCGATGCTGCGGGCCGCCGAAGCGGGCGGCATCTCCGCGCTGGTGCGGGTCTCGGCCAATGAGCCATCGCAGATTTTGCGCTGCCTCGATCTGGGCGCCGCCGGCATCATGGTGCCGCATGTCGACAGTGCCGCCGATGCAGCGGCTGCCGCCAGCGCCATGCGCTATCCGCCCTTCGGCAATCGCGGCCTCGCCGGCACCACGCAGGCCGCGCGCTATTCGCTCGGTGGCTCGTCGCTCGCCGATTATGCCGCCGCCGCCAATGCCGGCGTGCTGCTCCTGGCGATGGCTGAAACGGCCGCCGCCGTCGACAGCATTGATGCCATCGCCGCCACCCCCGGCGTCGATATCGTCTCGCTGGGTCCCAATGATCTCGCCGCGTCGATGGGCCTGACCGGCCAGGTGACGCATCCCGATGTCAGTGCCGCCATTGATCGGGTGGTGGCATCGGCAAAATCTCACGGCCGGTGGGTCTCGACCGTCGCCAGCACGGCCGAACAGGCCCGCGCTGCCATCGGTCGGGGCGCCAATATTCTCGTCGCTTCGCCGTCGCTGCTGTTTGCGCAGGCGGCGAAGCCCTTTCTCGAAGCAGTGCCTCGCTAACCTCTACCATAGGTGACTGGACAAAATGCCCTACAGGATAGGCGTCGATATCGGCGGAACCTTCACCGACTTCGTGCTCGTCAACGACGAGACCGGCGAGGTCGCGCTCCACAAGCAGCTGACCACGCCGCGCAATCCCGAAGTCTCGGTGGTCGAGGGCTGCGGCATCCTGCTCGGCAATCGTGGGCTTGATTTCGATGCCGTCGAGTCGCTGGTGCACGGCACCACGCTCGTGACGAATGCGCTGATCGAACGGCGCGGCAGCGCTACCGGCATGCTGGTGACCAGGGGTTTCAGCGACATCCTCGATATCGCGCTCGAGCGTCGCTACGACCTGTTCGATCTGCGCCTGCGCTTCCCCCAGCCGCTGGTGCCGCGCGCGGCCCGCGCCGAGGTCGACGAACGTATCGGTTACGATGGCGAGGTCCGCGAGCCGCTCGATGAGTCCAGCATCGTTTCCAGCGTTGCCTCGCTGATCGACCGGTTCGACATCAAGGCGCTTGCGATCTGCTTCCTCCATTCGTTCCGCAATGCGGCCCATGAGCAGCGCGCGGCGGAGATCGTCCGCGAGGCTTTCCCCGATCTCTACGTGTCGGTTTCGGCTCAGGTCTTCCCGCACATCCGCGAATACGAGCGTTGGACCACGGCTACCATCAATGCCTACACCCAGCCCCTCGTCGATCGCTACCTGCGCAATCTCGAGGACTCGCTGCGCGGACGTGGCTTCGTCGGTTCGCTGTCGGTCATGGCCTCGAACGGCGGCACCATGTCGCCCGAAGTGGCGCGGCTCTACCCCGTCCGCATGCTGGAATCGGGGCCGGCCGCCGGCGCCCTGATGTCGGCCGTGCACGGTCGCCGTCTCGGCCTCGCTGGTGTCCTCTCCTTCGATATGGGTGGCACCACCGCCAAGGGCTGCCTCATCCGCAACGGCGAGCCGCTCAAGAAGTACAGCTTCGAGGTCGATCGCGTTCACCACTTCCAGGCCGGCAGCGGCCTCCCCGTCCGCATCCCGGTCATCGATATGATCGAGATCGGTGCCGGCGGCGGTGGCATCGCCGAGGTCGACTCGCGCGGCGTCATCCGTGTCGGGCCGCGCAGCGCTGGTGCCGATCCGGGCCCGGCGAGCTACGGCAAGGGCACCGAGCCGGCGCTCACCGATGCCGATCTGATCCTCGGCTATCTTGATCCGGCCTTCTTCCTTGGCGGCCGCATGTCGCTCGACAAGGGGGCGGCGGAAAAGGCCATCGGTGACAAGCTGGCCGGCCCGCTCGATATCGAGCTCGTCCGCGCCGCCTGGGGCATTCACGAAGTCATCAACGAGGACGTGGCTCGTGCCTTCCGCGTGCACGCCTCCGAGCGCGGCTTCGACTATCGCCACTGCGCCATGACGGCGTTCGGCGGAGCAGGGCCCCTGCATGCGCTCAGGATCGCGCGCAAGCTCAAGATCCCCAAGGTCATCTTCCCGGTCGGCGCGGGCGTCATGTCGGCCTTCGGCCTGCTCGCCAGCCCGCAATCCTTCGAGGTGGTGAAGTCCGAGATCGTGCGTCTCAGCGATCTCGATCGGGCCAGCTTCTCCAGCCGCTTCCAGCAGCTGTCGGCGGAAGCCTCGGAGATGATCGCCAGCGCCAAGTCTTCGGCGTCCGAGATCACCTACCTGTGCGGCCTCGACATGCGCTATGCGGGCCAGGGCTACGAGCTCGAAGTGGCGCTGCCGGCCGGCGCCCCCGAAGACTCTTTCGATCGGCTCGGCGAGCTGTTCGCCGACGTGTATCGCCGCATCTTCTCCATGACCTTCCTCGAGCAGGAAATCGAGATCGTGAACTGGAAGCTCGAGGCGCGCGGCCCCGAGCCCAAGCTGACCGAATCCTTCTCGCTCGAAGGCGGCGCCGGCAGCCAGGCTGCGCTCAAGGGCAAGCGGCAGGCCTACTTCCCCGAACTGGACGGCTACACCGATTGCGCCGTCTACAACCGCTACGCCCTCAAGCCGGGCGATCGCATCGAGGGCCCGGCCTTCGTCGAGGAGAACGAGTCGACCTGTGTCATCGGGGTCGGCGAGCGCGTCGAGGTTGACGCATTCTACAATCTGGTCGCCGAGGTCGCGACCGCCGAGGCGGTGCAATGAGCAGTTTCGACGCCGTCACGCTGGGAATCCTCTGG